>Ga0164243_10005464_pt1 | contig 19394 bp, 17 predicted proteins | sample OricompcompostOP_FD_108781 | JGI IMG/M metagenome (GOLD analysis project Ga0164243, IMG submission 108781) | Organic Plus compost microbial communities from Emeryville, California, USA - Original compost - Organic plus compost (OP) | ecosystem: Engineered > Solid waste > Mixed feedstock >... | reverse complement strand
CTCCAGCTCGTCGTCGGGGGCGCCGTTGAGCGCCAGCTTGGCGTAGCGCAGGCTCAGCGGCGCCATCGCGGCGATCTCGTCGGCCCAGGCCAGCGCCGCGTCCAGCTCCCCGATCCGGTCCACCATGCCCCGCTGGTGCGCCGCGGCCGCGTCCACCCGCTCGGCGCCGAGCAACATCGCCCGCGCCGGGCCCGCCCCGGCCAGCAGCTCCAGCCGGCGCACCGTCCACGGGTCCACCGCCAGCCCGTTCTTCGCCGTCGGCACCGCGAAGAACGCGTCCGAGGCCGCCACCCGCAGGTCGCTGGCCAGCGCCAGCTGCACGCCCGCGCCGACCGCGGGGCCGTTGACCGCCGCGAGCACCGGCACCGGGGCGCGCACGATCGCCTCCAGCGCGGCGTAGAGCGCGCCGCGGAACTCGTCGCCGTAGACCCCGTCCAGGTCCGCCCCGGCGCAGAACGTGGTGCCGCGGCCGGTCAGCACCAGCGCCCGCGCGCCCTTGTCGACCAGCGACTCGACGGCCTCCCGCAGCGCGCGGCAGTGCTCCAGGTCCAGCGCGTTGCGCCGCTCGTGCCGGTCCAGCAACACCAGGCCCGCCGATCCGCGCAGTTCCGGGGTGATCACCGCGTCCGCCTCCCGCCGTCGTCCGTCGCCGCGCCCAGTCCACCACCCGGCCGCGCCGCGCAGGAGACCCCGCGCGGCAGATCACATGAACCAACGGCGGTGTCGGCGACGATCACCGCGGGCAATAGTGGGACGGGGGCGTGCGATCACGAGCAACCTCCCGGCCGCTGAGGAGTCCTACGGACAGCAGACCGACACGAGTGGGGAGCGACGACGATGCGCACTGCCGTCATGAACGCGGCGCGGGTCGCGGGAGTTCTGATCGCGGGCTTCGCCCTGGCCGGATGCGGCGGTCAGCAGCCGCCGGCAGCACCTCCCGCCGGAACCGAGGTGCAGGTCCCGGCCCCGGTGCCGGGCGCCGAGGACCAGGTCTCCACCTCACCCGCGCAGGCCGCGCCGAGCAGCCCGGGCACCAGCACCGCCCCGACCACCACCAGCGAGGAGCCCCCGCAGTCGCCGAGCCCGGACAACTGCACCGCCGAGCAGCTGGCCCTGCGGCTCGGCTCCGGCGACAGCGGCATGGGGCACAGCAACAGCGAGCTGCGCTTCACCAACCGCGGCGACCACGCCTGCACCCTGCAGGGCTCGCCCGGGGTGTCGTTCGTGGCCGGCACCGACGGCCACCAGGTCGGCGAGCCCGCCGAGCGGGCGCCGAAGTCGACCGGGAAGCTGATCACGCTGCAGCCCGGGGACACCGCCGCGGCCCCGCTGAGCATCGTCAACCCGGGCATGTTCGACCCGGCCGAGTGCAAACCGGTCGAGGTGCGCGGGCTGCGGGTCTACGCCCCCGGCGACACCGCCTCGATGTTCGTGGACAAGCCGGGTTCGGCCTGCTCCACGCCGCCGGAGCCGCAGCTGACCGTCAACGTCGTGCGCTGAGGCCGCTCACTTCTCCCCGGCGCGCTGGGCGCGGAAGCTGGTCACCGTCACCGCGCCCAGCACCACGACGATCACCGCCAGCGACAGCGGCGTCGGCACCTCCGGCACCTGCGGCCAGATGCCGTGCGCCCAGTGCAGCACCAGCTTCACCCCGATGAAGCCGAGGATGATCGCCAGCCCGTGGTTGAGGTGCACCAGCTTCGCCAGCGCCGCGTGCAGCACGAAGTACAGCGCCCGCAGCCCCAGCAGCGCGAACGCGTTCGTGGCGAACACCAGGTACGGGTCCTCGGTGATGCCGTACACCGCGGGCACCGAGTCGACCGCGAACACCACGTCGGTGGCGAACACCGCGACCACCACCAGCGCCAGCGGGGTCAGCGCGCGGCGGCCGCCCTCCTGCGCGGTCAACCGGCCCTCCCGGTAGTCGTCGGTGACCGGCCACCAGCGCCGCAGCAGCTTCACCGAGCGCATCTCGGAGACCTCGATCTGCGGCTCGTCGCCCTTGAGCGCCTCCCGCAGGATCTTGACCGCGGTGGCGAACAGGATCGCGCCGAACACCAGGAACGCCCAGGTCCCGGCCTGCAGCAGCGCCGCGCCTGCGGCGATGAAGATCCCGCGCAGCACCAGCGCCCCGACGATGCCGTACAGCAGCACCCGCTGCTGCAGCGCCGCCGGCACCGCGAACCCGGTCAGCAGCAGCATGAAGACGAACAGGTTGTCCACCGACAGCGACTTCTCCACCACGAAACCGGTGAGGAACTCCAGCGCCTGCGGCCCCCCGAACCACAGCCACAGCCCCAGCCCGAACACCACCGGCAGCGCCAGGTAGAACACCGACCACCCGACCGCCTCGCGCAGCGCGACCTCGTGCGGCTTGCGGGTCACCAGGAAGTCCGCGGCCAGCAGGGCCAGCAGCACGACGATGCTCACGCCCCACAGCACCGGCGTGCCGATGGACGGGCCGGCGCCGCTCGGCGCCGCGGCCGCGAACGCGCTGGTCAGCGGGGGCTGGCTCATGGTGGACCTCCTCGACGCGGGCTTCGGCGGCGCGCCGGCGCCGCCCGCCGGACCGCGTCAGCACATCCCGGATCGCCCCGGTCCGCACGACGCGCCGACGGGGCCGTCGGCCGTGCACACCCGGTGAGTAACCTTTTCCGGCACGGGGGATGCGGTGGTGCGGGCCCCTCTTGTCGTCCGGAAACGACCCAGGAAGGGATTCGATGAGCACACAGGTGGAGACGGCCGAATTCCAGGCGGAAGCGCGCAAGCTGCTCCAGCTGATGATCCACGCGATCTACTCGAACAAGGACACGTTCCTGCGCGAGTTGATCTCCAACGCCTCGGACGCGCTCGACAAGCTGCGGCTGGCCTCCTACCAGGACAAGGACCTGCAGGTGGACACCTCCGACCTGCACGTCCGGATCGAGGCCGACCGGCAGGCGCGCACCCTGACCATCCGGGACAACGGCATCGGCATGTCCCGCGAGGAGGTGCGCGAGCTGATCGGCACCATCGCCAAGTCCGGCACCGCCGAGCTGCTGGAGAAGCTCAAGGACACCTCCGACGGCGCGGCCGCCCAGGAGCTGATCGGCCAGTTCGGCCTCGGCTTCTACTCCAGCTTCATGGTCGCCGACCGGGTCACGCTGCTGACCCGCAAGGCCGGCGAGACCACCGCGACCCGCTGGGAGTCCACCGGCGAGGACACCTACACCCTCGAGCAGGTCGACGAGGCGCCGCAGGGCACCGCGGTCACCCTGCACCTCAAGCAGGAGGACCAGGAGGACCGCCTGCTCGACTACACCGACGAGGGCACGATCCGGCGCATCGTCAAGCGCTACTCGGACTTCATCTCCTGGCCGATCCGGATGGAGGTCGCCAAGCCCGGCGGCGCCGACGGCGAGACCGAGGACGAGACGCTCAACTCGATGAAGGCCCTGTGGGCCCGGCCCAAGGACGAGGTCTCCCCCGAGGAGTACACCGAGTTCTACAAGCACATCAGCCACGACTGGGCCGACCCGCTGGAGACGGTGCACCTGCGCGCCGAGGGCACCTTCGAGTACCAGGCGCTGCTGTTCCTGCCGTCCCAGGCGCCGTTCGACCTGTTCATGCGGGACGCCAAGCGCGGCGTGCAGCTCTACGTCAAGCGCGTGTTCATCATGGACGACTGCGAAGAGCTCATGCCGGAGTACCTGCGCTTCGTCAAGGGCGTGGTGGACGCGGCGGACCTGTCGCTGAACGTCTCCCGCGAGATCCTGCAGCAGGACCGGCGGATCCAGATGATGCGGCGGCGCCTGGTGAAGAAGGTGCTGTCGACCATCCAGGAGATCCAGGCCAACGACGCCGACAAGTACGCGACGTTCTGGGAGAACTTCGGCCAGGTGCTCAAGGAGGGCCTGGTCAACGACCCGGAGAACGTCCAGCAGATCCTGGAGGTCTCCTCCTTCGCCTCCACCCGCGACGCCGAGGCCAAGACCACGCTGCGCGAGTACGTCGAGCGCATGAAGGACGGCCAGGACGCGATCTACTACATCACCGGCTCCTCCCGGGACAAGGTGGAGAACTCCCCGCACATGGAGGCGTTCCGGGACAAGGGCTACGAGGTGCTGCTGCTGACCGACCCGGTCGACGAGATGTGGGTCGAGTCGGTGCCGGAGTTCGACGGCACCCGGTTCCAGTCGATCAGCAAGGGCGAGGTCGACCTGGACGACGACTCCGACGACGACGGCGAGCGCGAGCAGCAGCGGCAGACCTTCGCCGACCTGCTCAGCTGGCTCGGCGAGGCGCTGTCCGACGAGGTCAAGGAGGTGCGGCTGTCGCACCGGCTGAGCACCTCGCCGGCCTGCATCGTCGGCGACGACAACGACATGTCGCCGACGCTGGAGAAGATGTACCGGGCGATGGGCCAGCAGCTGCCCCCGGTCAAGCGGATCCTGGAGATCAACCCGGGGCACCCGCTGGTGGAGGGCCTGCGCAAGTCCTACGCCGAGCACGGGGCGCGGGAGGACCTGGCCGAGACGGCGCAGCTGCTGCACGGCATGGCGCTGCTCGCGGAGGGCGGCGAACTGCGCGACCCGGCGAAGTTCGCCAACCAGCTGGCCGATCGGCTCGCCCAGGGGCTGTGAGCACGTGCTGATCGAGGGCCGGGCGGGGTGTCCGCCCGGCCCTCGCCGCGTCCGCGGCCCGGTTCAACAGCCGCGTTCCCGACCCGGCTCAACAGCCGCGTTCCCGGCCCGGTTCAACAGCCGCGTTCCCGGCCCGGTTCAGCGATCGGGTTCGCGAGCCGGCTCAGCGATCGGGTTCCCGGACCCGGCTCAGGACAGCGCCTTCGCCGGGGCGATCGAGGCGCGGTGCAGCAGCCGCTCCAGCGGCCCGCGGCCCAGCACCCGCCGCCACACCGCCGCGACCAGCACCACCGCCGCGGCCAGCACCAGCCACAGCAGCGGCGGCTGCGGCGCGCCGATCGCCTTGAGCACCAGCAGGTGCCCGGTGTAGGCGGTCAGCGCCAGCGCCCCGGTCGCGCCCAGCGGGCGCAGCACCACCCACCGCTCGGCCAGCAGGCACAGCCCGATCACCGCGGCCGCCACCCCGGTCGCCCCGACGATCTCGAACGGCGTGCCCGAGTGCGGCGCGGCGCTGAGCAGGAACACCGGGTCCTGCGTCGGCGTGGTGCCGAACGCGGAGCTCAACAGGATCTCCAGGACCTGGGGCGAGGCACCGGGCACCAGCGCCGACAGGTGCTCCCGGCCGCCGAAGACGTCCATCGCCAGCCACGACCCGCCGTAGCCGAGCAGCCCGAGCCCGGCGCCGGCCGCGACCAGCCTGCCGCGCACCGCCCGCAGGTCGAGCCGCCCCAGCGCCATCCCGGCCAGCAGGAACGGCAACCAGGTCAGCACCGGGTAGGCCCCGGTCAGCAGCAGCCCCTGGACCAGCTTGCCCAGCCCGGCCGCCGAGGTGAGGTCGGCGAAGCCCGGGTGGTAGCCGAGCTCGGAGACCTGCGCGCCCCGGCGCAGCGCGAACGACAGCAGCGGCCCGCCCACCGCGAGCACCGCGGCCAGCGCCGCCAGCACCGCGGCCCGCAGCCGCAGCAGCGGCAGCGCCACCAGGAACAGCACGCCGTAGAAGGCGAGGATGACCATCGCCGGCACCTGCAGGCTGCTCAGCGCGAGCCCGAGCAGGAACAGCAGCACCGCCCGCACGGCGATGCGCACCCGGGCGGCCGCGAGGTTCTCGTGCGGGCGGGTGCCGCCGCTCATCAGCGCGATCGACACCCCGGCCAGCACCGCGAACAGGGCAGCGGCGCGGCCTGCGGCCAGCTGCTGCGGCCAGCCGCCCGCGCCGGCGTGCACGGCGATCATGCCGAGCACGGCGAGGCCGCGCGCGACGTCGAGCCCGATCAAGCGGGCGGTCGGGCTGCGCGGCGGGGAACTTGTGGTCTCGTCGAGTGCGTCCGTCGTGTTCACCCGGGCAGCATCCGCCGGGCCGGCGGGTGCGCGGATCACCCTTCCGGCCCGTGCGAGCAGCCATCCGGTCACCGCGCGGGGAGGTCGCCTCGGCCGACCGGCTCAATCCGAAGTGGACTCCGGGACGACGAGCGCCTTGACGACCCGCCGCGCCTCGACGTCGGCGAGGGCCTCGGCCGCGCGGGGCAGCGCGTACTCGGCGCTGATCAGCTCGGTCCACGGGAACCAGTGCGCGTAGCGGTCCAGCACCTGCACGCTGCGGTGCAGGTGGCCGACGTCGCTGCCCCAGCAGCCGCGGACCTCCAGGTGCTTCTGGTTCAGGTCCAGGTGCGGGTTCACCGTCGCGCTGCCCGCGTCGGTGTACTGCCCGACCACCACGTAGCGGCCCGCGTCGCGGGTCAGCCGCATTCCCTCCGGGACCGCGGTGGGCACGCCGGTGGCCTCGATGGTCACGTCGGCGCCGCGGCCGCCGGTGCGGTCCCGGATCGCCGCGGCCCGCTCCTGCTCGGTCAGCTCGCCGATGTCGAGCACCACGTCCGCGCCGAACGCCCGCGCGGCCTCCAGCCGCACCTGCGGTCCGCCGACGACGATCACCTGCCCGGCGCCGCGCAGCTGCGCCAGCACCGCCGCGCACAGCCCCACCGGGCCGCTGCCCTGCACCACCACGGTGTCGCCGAAGGCGATCTCGGCGAGGCTCACCGCGTGCAGCGCGGTCGGCATCCCGCAGCCGGTGGCCAGGAACGCGCGCCAGTCCAGCGACTCCGGCAGCGGAATCACGTGCGCGCCCGGCAGCAGGTGGATGCGCTCGGCCCAGCCGCCCAGGAGCCCTTCCTCGGCGGGCATGGTGATGCCGTAGACCCGCCGGTTCGGGCAGCGCGTGGACGCGTGCGCGACCGTGCAGTACCAGCAGCGCCCGCAGGTGCCGTGCACGTCCAGGAACGTCACGACCTGCCCGATCTCCAGCGGCCGCCCGGACACATCCAGCACCGCCGGCCCCGGACCCAGCTCGTCGACCACGCCGACGCTGACGTGCCCCGGGATGATCGGGTACGGCACCCCGGCGAGCTGCCCGTGCCGCAGGTGCACGTCCGTCCCGCACACCTCGCTGCCCAGCGTCCGCAGCACCACCGCCCCCGGCTCGAGCTCGGGCCGCGCGAACTCCCGCAGCTCCAACTCCCGCCCGGGCCCGGGCATCACCACACCGCGAACCACACGGCCTCCCCTCGTCGCACCAGTCGCCCGATCATCGCAAAGCCCGCCGACCGGCCCCGGCGCCGTCCCGCCACCGGGAAAGATCCTTTCAGGGGTCGCACACCGGTGTGACTCCGACGGCCCCGGCTCGATCTCCGTGGCAGGTTGACCTGCGCAATGGCACTCGGATGAAGGAGAGCGAGATGACTCGCACCTGGGCCGGAATCCTGGCGACCGGGGCGGCCGTGGCCGCGCTGCTGGCGGGCTCGGCGGCGGCCGCATCGGCGGCCGGGGCCGAACCGCCGTTCCCGAACGGCGTCGAAGGGCTGCAGCCGCCCTTCCCGAACGGGGTCGAGGGGCTGCAGGCGCCGTTCCCGAACGGGGTCTTCGGGGACAGCTGAGCCGGACGGACTCGGGCCGCCGCCGCACTCCGCGGCGGCGGCCTTTTCGCGTTCCGGGGCGGGCGCGCCGTCCGGGGCTTCCGCGGTTCGGGGCTTCCGCGGTCCGGGGTTTCCGGGGCCGGGGCTCGCGGGGTCCGGGAGTTCTGCGGTCCGCGGCTCGCGGGCTTCGAGTCGGCGGGGCCTTCTCGGGCGTGTGCGGTCTGGGGTGTGCACGGACCGGGGCCTCGCGGTCGGGGGTTCGGCAGGGCGTGCGCGGTCCGAGTTCACCGGTCCGCTCTGCGGCTTCCCGAGACGTTCGCGAGCCGGGGCTTTCGCGCGGCTCGGGCCTTCCGCGGTCGGGCTCGTGCGGATCGAGGGTTCCGGTGTTCGGGGTGCAGGACGGTGGTTTCGCGGTGGTTCGGGGTGGGAGCGGGTAGTCCGCGAGGGATGCTCGGAATCGCGCTCATGGTCGTCGCGGCCTTCCTCAACGCGGCCGCCTCGGTGCTGCAGCGGCGCGCGGCCCGGGACGAACCGGAGTCCGCGGGCTTCTCGATCCGGATGCTGTGGGACCTGGTGCGGCGGCCGGTGTGGGCGCTCGGGGTGGCCACGATGATCGCCGGGTTCCTGCTGCACGCCGTGTCGATCTCGCTGTCCCGGATCTCGCTGGTGCAGCCGCTGCTGGTCAGCGAACTGCCGTTCACGCTGCTGCTGGCCGCGTGGGCGTTCGGGGTGCGGCTGCCGCGGGCGGTGCTCGGCGCGATCCTGCTGCAATCGGCCGGGCTGGCCGCGTTCGTCAGCACCCTCTCCCCCACGGGCGGGAACGCGGCGGCGGTGGCGCCGGGGACGTGGGCGCTCGGGGTCGGGCTCACCTGCGCCGTCGTCGTGGTTCTGGTGGTGCTGGGATACCTGGGGCGGCGGGAGCACCGGGCGGCCGCGCTGGGGGCGGCGACCGGGATCGTGTTCGGGCTGAACTCCTCGCTGATCGCCGGGGTCGGGGCCTCGGTGGCGCACGGTGCCGGGCTGTTCGCGGTGTGGCAGACCTACGCGGTGGCGGTGGTGGCGCCGGTGTCGTTCTTCCTGCTGCAGAACTCGCTGCAGGCGGGCAACCTCGCCGCCTCGCAGCCCGGGTTCACCCTGCTCAACCCGTTGACCTCGGTGTGCTGGGGGCTGGCGGTGTTCGGCGAGCAGGCCCGGCACGGACCGTTCCTGGCCGGCGCGGTGCTCGGGGCGCTGGCCATCGCCGCCGGGACCTGGTGGCTGGCGCGCTCGCCGCTGCTGGACCCGAACGCCACGCCCGAGCAGCGGTACGGCCGGGCCCGGTTCTCCGGGGAGGCCGGCGGGTAGCCGGGAGGCCCGCACCCGACGCACTGGAGCGCGCGATGCTGAACCTGCCGGGGAACTCGATGACGTTCATCGGCACCGCCACGGCGCTGTACCGGCTCGGGCCGTTCACGGTGCTGACCGATCCGAACTTCCTGCACCGCGGGCAGTTCTGCTACTTCGGGCAGGGGTTGTTCTCCCGCAGGCGCACCGAACCGGCCGCGCAGATCCCGGAGCTCCCGGCGCTGGACGCGGTGGTGCTCTCGCACCTGCACGGCGACCACTTCGACCGGGTCGCGCGCCGCGAACTCGCCTCCCGGCTGCCCGTGCTGACCACCCCGCACGCCGCCGAGCGGTTGCGCGGCAGCGGGTTCCGCGAGGCCACTCCCCTGCCGACCTGGCACACCGCGACGATCGACGACGGCGGGGCGTCGCTGAGCATCACCGCCGTGCCCGCGCGGCACGCGACCGGGCTGCTCGGCAAGGTGCTGCCGCCGGTGATGGGCAGCGTGTGGGAGTACCGGCCGGCGCCCGGGGCGCGCACGCTGCGGATCTACGTCAGCGGGGACACCGTGCTGCACGACGAGCTGCGGCTGATCGCCGAGCAGTTCCCCGGCCTCGACCTGGCGGTGCTGCACCTCGGCGGCACGCGGGTGCTGGGCGCGCTGGTGACCATGGACGACCGGCAGGGCGTCGCACTGCTCGACCTGCTGGAACCGGCCGAGGCGGTGCCGGTGCACTACGACGACTACCGCAACTTCACCTCACCGGTCAGCAACTTCCTGGAACGCGCGCGGCTGCACCCGCGGACGAAGGTGCGGTACCTGACGCGCGGGGACAGCCTGCCGCTGGAAACCGGCTGAGCGGTTCGGGCACGTTCGCCGGCGGTGATCACCTGTGGTGCGAGCCGGCCCCGGCGTGGAAAGGTGCCGCAGGTGCAGAACTGGTTCCTCCGGACCGCCGAACGCGGCAACCCCGCCACCGGGCTCGACCGGGCCGACGGGACGGCCTGGTCCAGCGGCAACGAGGTCAGGGCGGTGATCGACGGCGCTGAGCTGTTCGCCCGCCTGCGCGCCGAACTCGCCGACGTGCGCCGCGGCGACCAGATCTACTTCGCCGCCTGGACCGGCACCCCGCAGCAGCGGCTCGGCGAGGACGGGCCGACGATCGCCGAAGCGTTCGCCGGAGCGCTGACCGCCGGGGCCCACGTGCACGCGCTGTTCTGGTGCCCGTACGTGGACCTGCAGAAGGACTTCGTGCCGGAGAACCGGGAGTTCGCCGCGATGCTGCGCGCGCTCGGCGGCTCGGCGGTGCTCGACCAGCGGCTGCGCGCGGTCGGCAGCCACCACCAGAAGTTCCTGGTGATCCGCCGGCCCGGTCGCCCGGAGCAGGACGTGGCGTTCGTCGGCGGGATCGACCCGTGCCCGAGCCGCCGCGACGACACCGCGCACGACGGGGACCCGCAGGTGCAGGACTCGATCGCGCCGGTCTACGGGCAGCGCCCGGCCTGGCACGACGCGCACGTCCAGCTGCGCGGGCCCGCGGTGGCCGACGTGGAGCGCTGCTTCCGGGAGCGGTGGGAGGACTCGACGTCGTTGCGGCGCCTGCCGTTCCGCAGGCCCCGCCGCGGCAGCGGTTCGTCCACTGTGGAACTCCCGGAGCCGCAGCCGGTGCCGCCGGAGTGCGGCCACGACCACGTGCAGGTGCTGCGGACCTATCCGAAGAAGACGCCGCCGTACCCGTTCGCGCCGCGCGGCGAGGACAGCATCGCCCGCGCCTACCGGAAGGTGCTGCGCGCGGCCGAGGACTTCGTCTACGTCGAGGACCAGTTCCTGTGGTCGCCGATGGTGGCCGAGGAGTTCGCCGCCGCGCTGCGCCGGAATCCGCGGCTGCGGCTGGTGGCCGTGCTCGCCGCGCGGCCGGACCGGGCCGAGCCCTCCCAGGTGGCGGTCAGCGACCTGGCGCGCGGCAAGGCGGTGCAGCTGCTGCGGCGAGCCGGTGGGCGGCGGTTCGCCTGCTACGAGCTGGTGCACCCCACCGACCGGCCGATCTTCGTGCACTCCAAGGTCTGCGTGGTCGACGACGCGTGGGCCACGGTCGGGTCCGGGAACCTGAACCGGCGGTCCTGGACCTACGACTCGGAGCTCAACGCGGCCGTGGTCTCGGACGGCGCGGAGCCGTTCGCGGCGCGGCTGCGGCGGCAGTTGTGGCGCGAGCACACCGGCCGCGAGGACCTGCCCGACGACCCGCAGGCCGGCATCGAGGCGATGCGGGAGTGCGCCGAGGCGCTGGACCGGTGGTACGAGGGCGGGCGCAGCGGGCCGCGGCCGGGCGGCTTCCTGCGCACGCACGTGCCGCCGCGGGTGTCGGCGTTGACGAAGCTGTGGGCGGTGCCGGCGGCGCGGTTGCTGTTCGACCCGGACGGGCGGCCGGGCCGGTTCCGCTGATCGGCAACAGTTCGAATTCGGAGATTGCCGCAATTCCCAGAACTGCCGCCCGCCGCGGCCCGTCCGCGCCTTTTTACCAGAAGGCCGACGAGACCGTCCGAATACCCGCTGACCTGCAGCGCCGCTGATCGCGAAGACATCGGGTGAACCCGCGGTGAATCCGCCAGAAAGGATTTCTCGGAACAGACTCGGCAGTGGTGCGGCTGATTATGCTCGCCCGCGTCACATCGGTCTGATCGAGAGGTCCTCCTGTCATGAACGAGACCGACAAGGCGGGCACGCAACCCCCGCGGCGGCGAGGCAAGCTCTCGTTCGCCGCCCGGTCCGCGATCGGCGCGGGCGTGCTCGTGTTCGCGCTGCCCCCGGCCGTCGCGCTCGCCGACCCGCCGCAGGCGCTGCCGTCCAGCGTCAGCGACCGGGACGGCGACTTCCAGCCCGCGTTCGACTACGACGGGGACGGCTGCTACCCCACCCCGGCCATCGGGCCGGACGGCACCGTCGCGCCCGGACTGGAGAACTCCGGGGCGCTGAACGGCAACTGCCACGACAAGTCCGACCTGGACAACACCAACTCGTACGCGCGCTCCAAGTGCGACGACAGCGGCTGGTGCGCCTACATGTACGACCTGTACTTCGAGAAGGACCAGGCCGTCGAGGGCGTGGACGCGTTCGGGCACCGGCACGACATCGAGCACGTGGTGGTGTGGGCGAACAACGGTGATCCGCAGTACGTGTCCACCTCCGCGCACGGCGGGTTCAGCACCTACTCCCGCGACCAGGTGCAGTGGGAGGGCACCCACCCGAAGATCGTCTACCACAAGGACGGGGCGGGCACGCACGCCTTCCGGCTCGCCAACGCCGACGAGCAGCCGGAGAACGACTACGGCACCTGGCAGTACCCGGCGCTGGTGAGCTGGAACAACTACCCCGAGGGCATCCGGGACAAGCTCGTCGCCGCCGACTTCGGGCACGCCAGCCTCGGCATCAAGGACGGGGCGTTCGAGGACAACCTGGGCAAGGCGAAGCCGGAGAACGTCGACTTCGACCCGCACGCGTGAGCCGGTCGCGCCGGGCGCCTCCGCGGGCGCCCGGCGCCGGGTCCACTGCGGACACCCAGTGAGTCCACTGTGGCCGATCGGTTCAGAGCAGCTTGTCCAGCGTGATCGGCAGGTCGCGGATGCGCTTGCCGGTGGCGTGGAAGACCGCGTTGGCCACCGCGGGCGCGATGCCGGTCAGCCCCACCTCGCCGACGCCCTTGATGCCGAGCGGGTTGAACCGGTCCGGCTCCCCGGCGAAGACGACCTCGTGGTCCGGCACGTCCGCGTGCACCGGCACCAGGTAGTCGGCGAGCGTGGCGTTGGTGATCCGGCCGGTGCCCGGGTCGGTGGTGGTGTCCTCGAACAGCGCCATGCCGAGGCCGCCGACCGCGCCGCCGAGGACCTGGCTGCGGGCGGTCTTCTCGTTGACGATGCGGGCGCCGTCGATGGCCGAGACGATCCGCGCCACCCGGATCACGCCCAGGTCGGCGTCCACCCGGACCTCCACGAACTGCGCGCCGAACGCGCCCGCGCGGGACATCCTGCCGTCGTCCCGGCCGGACGGGTCGAACGCGCCGGGCGCGGTCAGCTCCGCGCGCCGGTGCCGGTACAGCACGTCGGTGTAGGCCTCGCCGCGGGCGGGATCGCCGATCAGGTGCAGGCGGCCGTTCTCGGCGGTGAGCTGGTCGGCGCGCAGCCCGCGCAGCGGGGAGGCCGGATCGTCGGCGACCAGGTCGAGGACCTTCTGCCACAGGCCGCGGACCGCGGCGTCCACCGCCGCGCCCAGCGAGCCGGTCAACCCCGACCCACCGGCCAGTGCGGAGTGCGGCATCCGGGAGTCGCCGAGCTCGAACCGCGCGCCCGGGACGCCGAGCCGCTGCGCGGCCAGCTGGGTCATCACCGTCCACACCCCGGTGCCGATGTCGCTGGCCGCGCTGCGCACCACGGCGGTGCCGTCGGCGCGGACCGTCGCCTCCGCCCGGCAGGGCATCCCGAACCACGGGAACGAGGCCGCCGCCACGCCGTGGCCGATCAGCTCGTCGCCGTCGCGCAGCGAGCCGGGTGCCGGTCGCGGGGACCAGCCGAACAGCTCGGCGCCGCGGCGGTAGCACTCGCGCAGCCCGTTGCTGGACCACGGCAGCCCGGTTTCCGGGTCCGCGGCGGCGAAGTTGCGCAGCCGCAGCTCGATCGGGTCGATGCCGAGCCGGTGGGCCAGCTCGTCGAGCGCGCTCTCCAGCGCGAAGCCGCCCTGCGCCTCCCCGGGAGCGCGCATCGAGCACGGGCTGGGGATGTTCAGCCGCACCTGCTGCTCGGTGGTGGCGACGTTCGGGCACGCGTAGCGGTGCGCGCTGACGCCGGTGACCGAGTCGACGTTGTCGTCGTCGACGGCCGCGGTCTGGGTGCTGCGGTGCTCGATGGCCAGCAGCGTCCCGTCCGGGCGGGCGCCGAGGCGCAGCTGCTGCTCGGTGCCGGTGCGGTGGCCGACGCCGGTGAACATCTGCGGGCGGGTGAGCACCAGCTTCACCGGCCGGCCGAGCTCGCGGGCGGCGAGCGCGGCCAGCGCCACGTGCGGCCAGGTGCGCAGGCCGGAGCCGAAGCCGCCGCCGACGTAGGGCGCCACGACGGTGACGTCGGTGGGCGCGAGCGCGAACATCTCGGCCAGCGCCGCGCGCATCGCCGACGGGCCCTGCGTGTTGGTGCGCACCGACAACCGCGGGCCGTCCCAGCGGGCGACCGCGGCGAACAGGCCCATCGGGTTGTGCGTGTTGGCCGGGGTGGTGAACGTGGCCTCGAAGCGCACCGGGGCTCCGGCCAGCGCACCGGCCGCGTCGCCGCGGGCGGTGCCGCCATCGACGGGGTGCGGCCGGGCGCGCGGGTCGCCGGGGGTGACGACCGGGTCCGCGGGCGCGTACTCGACGGTGATCAGCTCGGCCGCGGCGGTGGCCTGCTCGGGCGTGTCGGCGACGACGACGGCGAGGTGCTGGCCGTGGTGGCGGACCTGGTCGTCCTGCAGCGGGGCGGGTGGTTCGCCCTGGGCCCGGCGCAGCCGCTGAGCGGTGCGGTGGGTGATGACGCGCAGCACGCCGGGAGCCCGCTCGGCCGCGGAGGTCTCGATCGCGACGATGCGGCCGGCGGCGATGGTGCTGCCGGCCAGCGCGGCGTGCGCGGTGCCGGGTTCGGTCGCGTCGTTCGGGTAGTCGGCGGTGCCGGTGACCTTGTGCGCGCCGTCCACGCGGTCCCGGCCGGTGCCGACCAGCGGGGCCGCGGCCGGGGCGGGCGGTTCGGCCAGCGCGGTGGGCGCGTGCGGGTCGGCGAGCGCGCCGGCCCCGGCCACGAGCACGCCGGTGCGCAGCACGGTGCGGCGGGAGACCTCTGCCATCCGGCTCACCCCTCCGCGGTGGTGCGCAGCGCGCGCACCAGCGTCCGCTTGGCCAGTTCCACCTTGAACTCGGTGCCCGGGACCGTGAACGGGTCGCGGACCGCCGCCTCCGCGGCCGCGCGGAACGCCTCCGGGCTCGGTTCCCGGCCGCGCAGCGCGGCTTCCGCGTCGGGGGCGCGCCAGGGCACGGTGCCGACGCCGCCGAGGGCGAGGCCGGCGGCCGCGACGGTGCCGCCGTCCAGCCGCAGCGCGACCGCGGCGGAGGTGAGCGCGAACTCGTAGGACGCGCGGTCCCGCACCTTCAGGTAGCCGCTGCGGGTGCCGGGCGGCGGCAGCGGCAGCTCGACCTCGGTGATCAGCTCCCCGGCGGCGAGCGCGGTCTCCACGTCCGGGGTGGAGCCGGGCACCCGGTAGAACTCGGTCAGCGGCACGGTCCGCTCCCCCGCCTGCCCGCGCAGGCGCACGCGCGCGTCCAGCGCGGTCAGCGCCACGGCCAGGTCGGAGCCGTGCACCGCGATGCAGTCCGGCCCGGCGCCGAGGATCGCGTGCATCCGCGCGCCACCGCTCTGCGCCGCGCAGCCGGTGCCGCGCTCGCGCTTGTTGCAGGCGCGCACGGACGGGTCGCGGAAGTAGCGGCAGCGGGTGCGTTGCAGCAGGTTGCCGCCGATGGTGGCCATGTTCCGCAGCTGCGGGGAGGCGCTGGCCAGCAGCGCCTCGGACACCGCCGGGACGCGCTCGACCACCAGCGGGTCGGCGGCGAGCTCGGCCATCGTGGTCATCGCGCCGATGCGCAGCAGCTCGCCGTCCCGGCGCACGCCGCGCAGTTCGAGGCGGGAGACGTCGACGAGGGTGCGCGGGGCGAGCACGCCGTCCTTCATCAGGTCCAGCTGGGTGGTCCCGCCGGCGAGGTAGTCGGCCTCGGCGGCGCCGCCGGCGGCCACCGCATCCTCCACAGTGGACGGTCGCAGGTAGGTGAACTCACGCATCCCCGGCCACCTCCCGGATCGCGGCCACGATGCCCGCGTAGGCACCGCAGCGGCAGAGGTTGCCGCTCATCTGCTCGCGGACCTCCGCGTCCGAGCCGGCGCGGCCTTCCGCCAGCACGCTGACCGCGGACATGAGCTGGCCGGGCGTGCAGTAGCCGCACTGGAACGCGTCGTGCCGGACGAACGCGTCCTGCACCGGGTGCCGCTGGCCGCCGGAGGAGAGCCCTTCGACGGTGCGGACCCGCCTGCCGTCGCACTGCGCGGCGAGGGTGAGGCAGGACAGCACGCGCCGGTCGTCCACGGTCACCGTGCACGCGCCGCAGGCGCCCTGGTCGCAGCCCTTCTTCGTGCCGGTGAGCCCGAGCTCGTCGCGCAGCGCGTCCAGCAGCGTCACGCGCGCGTCGAGGTCGAGGGCGTGCTGCGTCCCGTTGACGGTGAGCGCCACCGGGACGCGGGTGCGTTCGGTCTCTGGCATGGCTCCATCCCCTCGGCTCGGGAACCCCGCGGGCTGCGCGCGGCGACCGCCGCCCGGGGCCGGTGCGACCGGTCGCGGCACCGCGCTCGGCGAGCGGGGCCGGTGGTGGGTCCGGGCGGCGATCAGGCGGTCACGTCCCGTTATACCGGGATGATCGACCGAATTGTCGGGTCGGACGCGTTCTCGCCACAGCTCGGCACGATCGGTCGATCTCGGCCGGCCCGGCGCATCAGGCGAAAACCCAGGTGGGAGCCGGGAAACCGGGCGCGGGCCGACGCGCACCGGCGTGTCCGCACCGGGACACCGCAGCCCGCGCGAGCGTCCACAGTGGAGGGATCAGCGCGGCGCCGAGGCCGCGTCCAACCGCCGCAGCTCGGCCAGGCCACCGGCCAGCGTGCGATCGCCGAGGGAATCCAGCACCGCCCGCTCGGCCTCCGCGGTCAGCTGCGCGAAGTACTCCCCGGCGTTGGCGGTGACCAGGCAGACGTGCTCGCTCTCCGGCCGGCACGCCCACAGCGGCTTGTCGCCCATCGAGCAGCGGTAGATCTCGGCCAGCGTGATCTCCTCGGCAGGCCGGGCCAGCCGCGCGCCACCGGCGCGCCCCTTGGTGCTCACGACGAGCCCGCCGCGGGCGAGCGGCACGAGCAGCTTGCGCACCAGGCTCGGGTTGGTGCCGAGCCCTTCGGCGAGCTGAGCGGAGCTGAGCGTCGGGGATCCCTGCTCGGCGGCGGCGGCCAGGAACAGCATCGCCTTCAGCGCGCTGGAGAAGCGGATGTCCAGCACGGCGGCAACACCTCCTGCCTCGGTCGATCTCGCAGCGTACCGGAGCCGCCGCGCACCCCCAGAATAGCAACAATCACAGTTGCACTTCCGCGGCAGATCTGTACCTTTGACGCGAACACTTCATTCCGCACCCCCGCAGGAGAGCGACAGCATGTCCACACGCGCGGCGCAGGCCCTCGCCCGCCCCTTCACCCTGGGCTCGGCGCAGCTGCCGAACCGGATCGTCATGGCCCCGATGACCCGTGGCTTCTCCCCGGACGGCGTGCCCGGCGAGGACGTGGCCGCCTACTACGGCCGTCGCGCGGCCGCAGGCACCGGCCTGATCATCACCGAGGGCACCTACGTCGACCACCCCTCGGCCGGTGACATCGGCAGCGCGCCGCGCTTCCACGGCGAGGCTCCGCTGGCCGGATGGAGCAAGGTCGTGGCCGCGGTGCACGAGGGCGGCGGCAAGATCATGCCGCAGCTCTGGCACGTCGGGATCCAGCGCCAGGCAGGCAACGAGCCGTTCCCCGAGGCCCCGTCGGTCGGCCCCTCGGGCGTCGCGCTGGACGGCACCGAGGGCGCGGGCGAGGCCCTGTCGCTGGCCGAGGTCGAGCGGATCATCGGCGCGTTCGCCGACGCCGCGCAGGAGGCCGAGCGCCTCGGCTTCGACGGCGTGGAGCTGCACGGCGCGCACGGCTACCTGATCGACCAGTTCCTGTGGGAGCGCACCAACCGCCGCAGCGACGAGTACGGCGGCGGGCTGGTCGAGCGCACCAGGTTCGCCGCCGACATCGTGGCCGCCGTGCGCGCGAAGGTCTCCGCCGATTTCCCCGTCGTGCTGCGCTTCTCGCAGTGGAAGGCGGACCACTACGACGCCAAGCTGGCCGAGACGCCGCAGGAGCTCGAACAGCTGCTGGCCCCGCTGTCGGAGGCCGGGGTGGACGCCTTCCACGCCTCCGGGCGCCGCTACTGGGAGCCGGCGTTCCCCGACTCGGGCGAGGACCTGAACATCGGCGGCTGGGCCAAGAAGGTCACCGGCAAGCCGGTCATCACCGTCGGCTCGGTCGGGCTGGACCAGGTCTTCGGCATGGACACGTTCCGCGGCGCCGGCGCCGGGGTGGCCAGCGTCGAGGCGCTGCTGGAGCGGCTGGAGCGCGACGAGTTCGACCTGGTCGCGGTGGGCCGCGCGCTGCTGGCCGACCCGGAGTGGGCGCAGAAGGTGCTGGAGGGCCGCGAGTCCGAGCTGGTCCCGTTCACCCGCGAGGCGATCAAGAACCTCTACTGAGCAGCGGGAGGCCCCGGGGATCCGCGCGGGTCCCCGGGGCTCCTCACTCGGGCTTCTTGCGCGGGCGGCCGCGGCGGGCCGGCCCGCCGGCGTCCTTGGGCAGTCTGCCCGCTTCCGACAGCGCCTTGCGCAGCAGGAACTCGATCTGGGCGTTGGTGCTGCGCAGCTCGTCCTGCGCCCAGCGGGCCAGCGCGTCGTGCAGCGCCGGGTCCAGGCGCAGCAGGAAGCTCTTCCGCTCGGCCACGTCAGTGGTACAGCGAGCCGGTGTTGACGACGGGCTGGGTGTCGCCGCAGAGCACGACCAGCAGGTTGCTGACCATCGCGGCCTTGCGCTCCTCGTCGAGCTCGACGACCTCCTGCTCGGACAGCCGCTGCAGCGCGAGGTCGACCATGCCGACCGCGCCCTCCACGATCCGCTTGCGGGCGGCGATCATCGCCCCGGCCTGCTGGCGCTGCAGCATCGCCTGGGCGATCTCGGGCGCGTAGGCCAGGTGCGTGAGCCGGGATTCGACGACGTCCACGCCGGCGGCCTCGACGCGGGCGGCGATCTCGGCGGAGAGCCTGCCGGTGATCTCGTCGGCGTTCTGCCGCAGCGAGTACTGCTGCTGGCCGTTGTCGTCGTACGGGTAGCTGGTGGCGATGTGGCGCACCGCGGTCTCGGTCTGCGTTTCGACGAATTCGACGAAGTTGTCCACCGCGAAGCTGGCCTGCGCGGTGTCGGCGACCTGCCAGACGACGACGGCGGCGATCTCGATGGGGTTGCCGTCGGAGTCGTTGACCTTCATGACCGCGGTCTCGTGGTTGCGGATGCGGGTGGAGACCTTGGTCTTGCTGCTGAACGGGTTGACCCAGTTCAGCCCGGTGCGGCGCACGGTGCCGGTGTAGCGGCCGAGGAACTGCAGCACGCGCGCCTCCCCGGGCGCGACGGCGACGAGCCCGGACAGCGCGAACACGGCCAGCACGAACAGCACGACGCCGAGGCCGGTGAACGGTCCGATGTGCAGGGCCGCGCCGGCGACGCCGACCAGCACGGCGACGATCAGCAGCAGGACTCCCAGCACCGCGGGCACGGCGCCGCGGGCGGCGAAGGCCTTGCGCTCGCGGACCGGGGGTTCCGGCATCTCCACGTTCTCGCCAGTGGCGGTCATGGTTCCTCCCAGGTCGG
>Ga0164243_10005463_pt1 | contig 19394 bp, 17 predicted proteins | sample OricompcompostOP_FD_108781 | JGI IMG/M metagenome (GOLD analysis project Ga0164243, IMG submission 108781) | Organic Plus compost microbial communities from Emeryville, California, USA - Original compost - Organic plus compost (OP) | ecosystem: Engineered > Solid waste > Mixed feedstock >... | reverse complement strand
GGCTCGTCGGAGCGACGCCGATCCAGAACGTCGGTGCGTACGGCCAGGAGGTCGCGGACACGATCGCGGCGGTGCGCGTCTACGATCGGCACGCGCGCACGTTCGAGACGCTGCCGCCCGAGGCGTGCGGGTTCGCGTATCGCGCGAGCCGGTTCAAGGGACACGATCGCTGGGTCGTCACCAGCGTCACGTTTCGCCTCGCGCGCGGTCCGCTCGGTGCGCCGATCCGGTACCCCGAGCTCGCGCGCGCGCTCGGCGTGACCGAAGGCGAGCGCGCTCCCCTCGGACAGATCCGCGACACCGTGATCCGGCTGCGACGTGGCAAGGGTATGGTCGTCGATCCCGACGATCCGGACTCGCGCAGCGCCGGCTCGTTCTTCGTGAACCCGATCGTCGACGCCGCCACGCTCGCCGCGCTGCGCGCGCGCGTCGGAGACGGCGTCGCGATCCCGATGTTCGCGACGCCCGACGGCAAGACGAAGCTCAGCGCGGGCTGGCTCATCGAGCGCGCGGGCTTCGCGAAGGGCACGCTCCGCGGACGCGTCGGCATCTCGAGCAAGCACGCGCTGGCGCTCGTCAACCGCGGTGGCGCGACGGCGGCGGAGCTCCTCGCCCTCGCGCGCGAGATCCAGGACGGCGTCCGCGCGCGGCTCGGCATCGAGCTCGCGCCAGAGCCGGTGATCGTCGGTGCCTGACGTCGAACGAGATCGGCGCGAGCCTCCTCGACGCGATGGAGCGATCCGGATGCGCGCCCTCGCGCTCGTCCTGCTCGCCGGCGTCGCGGGGTGCAAGCAGGCGAGCGATCCGCCGCCGGGGCGCGAGCTCCTGGACACGGCCCGCGGGCTCGCCGCGCGGATGTGCGCGTGCCCGGACCGGGATTGCGCGGAGCCGCTGCCCGCGGCGTGGAACGATCTCCGCCGCCAGCTCACCGGGGTCACGTTCACGGAGGACCAGGTCGAGTCCCTGGCGAACGAGGATCAGCGGTTCGTGCGCTGCCTGGACGCGATCGCCGGCCCACGGTGAGCTAGAACCTGTCCATGCAGCATCCGTTCGCAGGCAAGCGCGTCGCCGTCGTGATGGGCGGACTCTCCGCCGAGCGTGAGGTCTCGCTAGGGACCGGCGCCGGCGTGGTGAAGGCGCTCTGCGAGCGAGGCTGGGACGCCGTCGCGGTCGACTGGCAGGAGGGCACGAGCCTGCCGAAGCTGCTCGAGGACGCGCGCGCCGAGGTGGTGTGGAACGCGCTGCACGGCACGTGGGGCGAGGACGGCGCGGTGCAGGGGCTGTGCGCGTGCCTGCGGATCCCGTGCACCGGCTCGGGGATCCTGGCGAGCGCGCTCGCGATGGACAAGGTGATGTCCAAGCGGATCTTCGAGAGCAACGGCGTGCCGACGCCGCGCTGGATCCTGCTCGCGCACGACGGCCCGCAGGACGGCAGCGACGCCGCGACCGCGCTCGCCGAGTGGCCGCTGCCGTGCGTCGTGAAGCCCGCGAACGAGGGCAGCTCGGTCGGCGTGACGATCGTCGAGGAGCGGGCGCAGCTCGCGCCGGCGGTGGCGCTCGCGCGGACGTTCCACGGGCCGGTGGTCGTCGAGGACTACATCGCCGGCACCGAGGTGTTCGTCGGCATCCTCAACGGCGAGGTGCTCGGCTCCGTCGAGGTCCGCCCGGCGACCAGGTTCTACGACTACGAGGCGAAGTACAAGCGCACCGACACGCGCTACCTGATCCCGCCGGAGCTGCCGAGGGACGTGATCTCGCGCACCGAGGAGATCGCGCTCGCGGCGTACAACGCGCTCGGCTGCACGGGCCACGCGCGGCCCGACGTGCGGATCACGGCGGAGGGCCAGGCCTTCGTGCTCGAGGTCAACACGCTCCCCGGCATGACCGCGACGAGCCTGTTGCCCAAGATCGCGAAGTCCATCGGCATGGACTACGGCACGTTGTGCGAGCAGATCCTGGCGAGCGCGTCGACGCTCTAGCCACAACTCGACGGAACCGGGCCCCGGCTCGGGACGTCTCATCCATCGTGCACCTCCCTTCGGGACGACTGAGCTCGCTGGCGCTCGCCGCGCTGACCGCGTGTGGCGGCGCCGCCCGCGACACGACACCCACCGCCCCGCGCGTGACCGTCCCGGTGGACGCGCGGGGGGACGCGACGCCGGATCCGGATCTCGCGCCACCGCCCGAGCCGGCGCGCAGACGGCTCGCGATCGACTGGAGCACGCTACCGCTCGCCACCGACGAGGACGCGCTCGCCGCGTGGGCCCAGATCGCGCCCACGGGCGCGGACTGGGAGGAGAAGCTCGAGGAGGTGCCGGTCGCCGTCGCGCGTCCCCTCGCGCGCGCCCTCCTGCGGTCCGGGAACTTCGCCTGTGCCACTCCGCCGGCCGCGAGCCGCTGCGCGCGGGCCGAGCTCGAGATCCCGGCCCCCGCCGAGACCGCCGGTCTCGACGATCCGTGCCTGCGCCGGCTGCTCGCCTTGTGGGCGGTCGCGGCGCTCGAGCCCGAGGACGTCCCGCCGGTGCTCGACGCGCTGCGGGCGATCGCGGCGCTCCCACCGCCCGAGTCGCAGCTCGTGGCCGCCGCGATCGAGGCGATCCCCGAGACCGAGCACGCCACCCGGCTCGAGCTCCTGACGATCGCGTACCACGCGGGGCAGCGCGAGCTCGCGAACAGCCTGCTCGGCTCGCTCGACGAGGCCCACCTGATCGAGGCCGTGACCCGGCACCACATCGACGGCGCGCTCGAGGTCCTCTCGGCGCAGGCGCACCGCGACGTCTATCTCGCCGCGATCACCGACGAGGCGCTCGCACCCGCCGCGCGCGCGCAGGCGATCACCGAGCTCGTCGCCGAGGACGAGCTCCTCGCGCCCGACGCGAAGAAGGCGCTCGTCGCCGCGACGAAGGCGACGGACTGCACGGTGGCGGCCACCGCCGCGCGCGCGCTCGCGGTCCGCGGCGATCGCCGGTTCGTCCCGCGTCGGCCCGCCGGGCGCTCGCAGCCGGCGCTGATGCGGGCGCTGTGCGTGCTCGCGAGCTACGAGCGGCTGCAGATGAGCGACGAGGTCTCGCTGCTGCCGTCGTTCGTGCCCGCGAAGGGGCTCGAGCGGATCGAGATCGCCTTCGATCCGCTCTCGGACGTGGACGCCGACGGCGACGGCGATCCGCACACCGCGCGCACCGAGGTCCTCGTGCCCCGCGCCGAGGTCGTGGTGCCGGAGATCGAGGATCTGATCCGCGCGTTCTCGCGGTGCACCGGCACGACGTGCACGTCGGCCGATCGCGAGTTCCGGTTCGGGCTCCGCGCCAGCGGCGGCCAGCTCTACCTCGCGCGGCTCGAGATCGTCGAGCTGCCCCCATGCCGCTGACCCCGGGCGCGGGTACGGGCACGAGGCCCGAGGCATGGACGCGGACGTTGACCCGGGGCTGGCCGCCTGTGGCACGATAGACGGATATGGGTCTCCGGTCGCTGATCACGCTCGTGCTCGCGGCGTTCCTCGCCACGAGCTCCACGGCGGACGCGCAGGCGTTCAAGCCGCGTGGTGGTGCGAAGACCGAGAAGAAGGCCCCGCAGAAGGGCCGCAAGAAGGCACCGAAGGCGGCGCGCAAGACGAAGTCGAAGAAGCGCGTGAAGAGGACGCCGTCGCGCGAGGCCGAGGTCGAGAAGACCGAGCCCGATGAGGACGATGACGACTACGTCCTGATCGAAGACGACGACGAATAGCCCGCACAGCTGTTCAGGTCACGCGCGCCGCAGATCGCGCGAGATCGATCGATCACGATCGAAGTGATCCGGAGTGGCTCCAGAAATTTGCTCCGCTGATCGCCGCATGCCTATTTCCCAAACATGGAGCGATCCCGACGCGGAGCGACAAAGCTGGCGCGCCAGTCGTCGTCCAGGGCCGAAACCGCGGTCCCGGCGGCGTCGCGGCTGACGCTCCGTGCGCGCAAGAACCGGCGGCGTCCGAGCTCGCTGTGGTCGCGCGTGCCGCGGCCGCGCGCGGTCGCCGATGCGTGCGGCCGTGCGCTCCGACGCTCGCTGCCGACGATCGCCGCGACCTCCGCGATCGCGCTCGTCGGCGCCGGCGCCTGGGCGAGCTACCGCTTCATCACCACCTCCGACCGGTTCGCGATCCGCACGATCGAGATCCGCGGCGAGAGCCACCTCACCGAGGAGCAGGTCCGCGCCGCGCTGCCCGTGCAGCTCGGCGACAACGTGTTCGCGACCAACCTCGACAAGCTCACGCGCGCGCTCCGCGAGACGCCATGGATCGCGTCGGCGACCGCGCACCGCGTGCTCCCCGACACGATCGTCGTCGAGATCCGCGAGCACGCCCCGGCCGCGCTCGTCGAGCTCGGCGGTCTGTACCTCGTCGACACGAGCGGCCACCCGTTCAAGCGCGCGCAGCTCGAGGCCGGCGACGGCGCGGGCCTGCCGGTGATCACGGGGCTCGAGCGCTCCGCCTACGAGCAGGATCCCGACGCGACCGCCACGCTGGTGACCGACGCGCTCGCCGTCCTCGAGGCCTGGGGCCAGGATCCGACCCGCCCGGCGATCGGCGAGCTCCACCTCGACGCGCGCCACGCGCTCACGCTGCGCACCTACGAGCACGCGATCGCGATCCAGCTCGGCCCGATCGATCCGCTGGTGCCCCACGGGCCGCAGGCACACGAGGCGCCGCGCGGCTCGCATGCTACGAGCACCCCGGGCGCGGGGGACGAGCTCGCCGCCCGCCTTCGCACCTTCGATGCCGCCTGGGCCGACCTCTCCGATGCCGAGCGCACGCGCGCCCGCGCCATTCACCTCGACGCACGCCCCGACCAGGTCGCGGTCGCGCTCCACCCGTCCCTGAAGGATTGAAGCACCTGCCATGGCAAAGTCCAAGACCAGCGAGATCATCGTCGGCCTCGATATCGGCACCACCAAGATCGCCTGCATCGTCGGCGAGGTGACCGAGGAGGATGGCGTCGACATCATCGGCATCGGCACCGCGCCGTCCAAGGGCATGCGCCGCGGCAACGTGGTGAACATCGACGCGACGGTGAGCTCGATCCGCCAGGCCGTCGACGAGGCCGAGAACATGGCCGGCTGCGAGATCTCGAGCGTGTACGCCGCGATCTCGGGGCCGAACGTGCGCGGCATGAACAAGAACGGCATCGTCGCGATCAAGGACAAGGAGATCCGCGCCACCGACATCGCGCGCGTGCTCGAGCAGGCCAAGGCGGTCGCGATCCCGATGGACCGCGAGGTGCTCCACGTCTTGCCGCAGCAGTACCTCGTCGACGATCAGGACGGTATCCGCGACCCGCTCGGGATGGCCGGCGTGCGGCTCGAGGCCAAGGTCCACATCGTGACCTCGCTCGTCGCCTCCGTGCAGAACGTGATCCGCTGCGCGAACCGGTGCAACCTCCAGGTCGCCGACATCGTCCTCGAGTCGCTCGCCGGCTCGCAGGCCGTGCTCGAGGACGACGAGAAGGAGCTCGGCGTCGCGCTGGTCGACATCGGCGGCGGCACCTGCGACATCATGGTCTACGCCGACGGCGCGATCGTCCACACCTCGGTGATCGAGCTGGGCGGCGAGCGCGTCACGAACGACATCGCGACGATCCTGCGCACGCCGCTCGAGGCCGCCGAGAAGCTCAAGCGCAAGCACGGCTGCGCGTGGCGCGAGCTCGTCGATCAGGCGGAGCTCATGGAGGTCCCCTCCGTCGGCGGCCGCGGACCGCGCACGATCAAGCGCTACGAGCTCGTGCAGGTCATCGAGCCCCGCATCGAGGAGATCTTCGAGTTCGTGAAGAAGGACCTCATGCGCTCGGGCTACTACGACGCGCTCGCGGCCGGCGTCGTCCTCACCGGTGGCGCCACCGTCATGGACGGCATGTGCGAGGTCGCCGAGCAGGTCCTCGAGCTGCCGACCCGCCGCGGCGCGCCCACCAAGATCGGCGGCCTCGTCGACGTCGTGCGCTCGCCCGCCTACTCGACGGGCGTCGGACTCGTCATGTTCGGCGCCGACCAGGGCAAGAGCGTCCAGCTGCCGAGCCGCACCGACGAGCGCCCCGGCATGTTCAAGCGCGCCTGGTCGCGCCTCGCCGAGATGTTCTGAACGCCTGCCCGGCGCGAGCTGTGCTGCCGGATCCGCCGGCGAGGTGATCTGGCGCGCGCCGACGCCCGCATGAAAGACTCGTCGTTCGCGGCGAGGACATCATGGCACGCAAGCTGTTCTGGGAGGATCCCTACCTCCGGGCGTGTGACACCGTCGTCGAGCGCGTCGACGGCTCGACGATCTCGCTGCGCGAGACGATCTTCTACGCGTTCTCGGGCGGACAGGAGAGCGACGCCGGGGCGATCGCCGGCCACCCGGTGCTCGAGGCGCGCAAGGTCGGGCTGGACATCGCGTACCGGCTCCCCGACGACCACGGTCTGCGCCCGGGCGATCCGGCGCGGGTCGAGATCGACTGGGAGCGCCGGTATCGGCTCATGCGGCTGCACTTCGCCGCCGAGGTCGTGCTCGAGCTGGTCGTCGGCGCGTTCCCCGGCATCGAGAAGGTCGGAGCGCATATCGCCGCCGACAAGGCGCGCATCGACTTCGCGTGGCCCGGCAGCCTCGCGCCCCACGTGCAGGATCTCGCGCGCCAGGCGCAGGAGCTGATCGCTCGGGATCTGGAGATCGTGAGCGCGTTCTCCGATCCCGCGGCCCAGCGACGCTACTGGGAGGTGCCCGGGTTCGCGCGCGTCCCGTGCGGTGGAACCCACCTGCGCCGCACCGGGGAGGTCGGCGCGATCACGCTGAGGCGCAAGAACCCCGGCAAGGGCAAGGAGCGCCTCGAGCTGTACGTCGACACGCGTCTCGCCCCCGCCGACGTGTGAGCCACGCGACCTCCATCGATCGAAAAATGCGCGGGCGCGTCCGGATCGCAAGAAAACACCCGCGCGTTCCGATCAAAAAGTTGCCCCCCGATCCCCCGCACTTTCATATGGGCACACCAGGGGGCATCAGAAGAACCATGGCACTCATCGAATTCGACGACGTCTCTCACGCAAAGATCCTCGTCATCGGCGTCGGTGGAGGCGGCGGGAACGCCGTCAACACGATGATCAGCGGCAACCTCGATGGCGTCGAGTTCGTGGTCGCGAACACCGATCTGCAGGCGCTCGAGGCCAACATGGCCCCGCACAAGATCGCGCTCGGCAACGCGCTGACCAAGGGGCTCGGCGCGGGCGCCAACCCCGACGTGGGGCGGCGCGCGGCCGAGGAGAGCATGCAGCAGATCGCCGATCTGATCTCGGGCGCGGACATGGTGTTCGTGACCGCCGGCATGGGCGGTGGCACGGGCACCGGCGCGGCGCCGGTGATCGCGCAGATCGCTCGTGACTGTGGTGCCCTGACGGTCGGCGTCGTGACCAAGCCGTTCGGCTTCGAGGGCCGCAAGCGCGCGAAGCAGGCCGTCGAGGGCATCGACCGGCTCAGCGCCGCGGTCGACACGCTCCTGGTGATCCCGAACAACCGGCTGCTCGCCCTCGTCGGCGCGCAGACGTCGATGGTCGAGGCGTTCCGCAAGGCGGACTCGGTGCTGCTCAACGCGGTGCAGGGCATCAGCGACCTGATGACGGTCCCCGGCCTCGTCAACGTCGACTTCGCCGACGTGCGCACGATCATGAAGGACATGGGCCGCGCGCTCATGGGCAGCGGCATCGGCACCGGCAAGAAGCGCGCGCAGGAGGCCGCGGAGATGGCGATCAGCTCGCCGCTCCTCGAGGACGTCAACATCGAGGGCGCGACCGGCATCCTGATCAACATCACCGGTGGCCCGGACCTCACGCTGCACGAGGTCAACGAGGCGTCGTCGCTCATCGAGGCGGCGGCGCACGAGGACGCGAACATCATCTTCGGCTCGGTGATCGATCCGAACCTGACGGACGAGATCCGCATCACCGTGATCGCGACCGGGTTCGATCGCGAGGGCAAGACGCAGATGCTCGTCTCCGACACGCGGCCGAACGTGGTGAGCGCGCCGACCGGCCGGCGCTCGACGTCGTCGTCGCAGGTCACGCTGCCCTACGACGTGTCGTCGCAGATCACCAAGGAGTATCCGCCGCCGCAGCCGCCGCGCCGGCCGGCCGCCGAGATCGTCGACGAGCCGCAGATCCACGTCGAGTGGGACGACAGCGTCAGCGAGGTCGAGCGCGCGCTGAGCGAGCTCGATCCGTCGGCGCCCGAGGCGGAGCTGTCCGCGCGGCTGGCGGCTGGCTCGGGCCCGGCGCCGATCGACGGCACGCCACTCGTCTATCCGTCGCAGGTCTCGGGGTCGACCGAGCGCAAGCGCGCGCAGTCGCGGCCGAGCATGAAGGCGGTGCTCTCGGGCGAGATCGACACCGAGAACGAGCTCGACGTCCCGACGTTCATCCGGCGCCACAGCGCGACGCATTCGTGATCCGACACGGTCGAGTGACGAAGTCAGGGCCCGGGGCACGGGCCCTTCGTCGTTTCGGGCGAACCGCCGCCGGATCGTGTTAAGGACGAGCCATGCGCATCCTCGCTGCTCTGACCTTTGTCCTCGCCGCGTGTGGTAGCTCCACCCAGCAGGCGCCGGCCACCACGACGCAGACCGACGTGGCGGCCGAGTCGTGCTGCTGCAAGTCGACGCCGCTGACCAGCCCCGACGGTCAGGCCGTCTTCGAGGCGGGCAACCGCATGGAGTGCTCGGCCAAGCAGGGCGAGTGCGTGCCCGACGTCCAGTGCGAGACGCAGGCCGAGCCCGCGGAGTGAGCCGCTACCAGGTCACCGCCAGGCTCGACTGGAACAGCATCGAGCGATCGGTGTAGCGAGGCTCCGGCATCACCGGCGCGGGCCGGCACGAGGCGCCGCGACAGATCACGGCCGGCGCGGGATCGTGCGGAGCGAGCGCGACGCGCCAGCCGAGGAACCAGCCGATCCGCTTCGGGAACCCGATCGGCTCCTGGAGTCGGTGATCGATCTCGACGCCGAACCCGGCCTGGCCCTCGACCCGCTCGGTGTCGGGAGGCACGATGCGGCGCGGCTCGTCGTGCGCGGGCATCGACCACCGGTTCCACGCGACCGCGACGCCGCCCTCGACGTACACGGAGAGCAGCGAGTTCGCGCCGATCCAGCGCGGACCGATCCGGAGCACGTCGAACCGGCCGACGAGCCCGAGGCGATGGCCGTCACCGAGCGAGACGCTGGACGGGCCGTGCTCCTGGAACGCCAGGTACATGTACTCGCTCTCGATCGCGAACCGGCCGAGGCGATACCCCGTCGCGGCGGCGAGCCCGACGGCGGTGACGTCGACGTGCTCGAACAGCAGGCCGACCACGGTGCCGAGCCGCACCGTCTGCCCACGGGTGACGTGCGGCGCGTACGGATCCTCCACGTACTCGACGTGGGGACCGGGCAGTGATGCGCCATCGGCCCATGCGACACCCGGGCCTGTGAATCCCAGGCACACCAGCACACCGATCCCCGCGGAGCTTCGACGGATGGCCCTCACGGGCGTCCGTCTGTTGCAGATCACGTACCCGCGAGGTCCGCGTCGAGCGCGCGCTTCATCACGTCGATCGGCGCCGGGGCTCCCGTCCAGATCGTGAACGCGCGCGCGGCCTGGTGGACGAGCATCGCGCGGCCATCGAGCGTGCGCAGCCCGCGCTCGCGTGCCCGCTCGATGAGGCGCGTCGACCGGTGATAGACGAGCGTCGCGACCCACGCCTCCGGCCGCAGCGCGTCGAGTGGGATCTTCGCCGTGATCGCGTCCTCGTCGGGACCACCGAGCCCGATCGACGTGCAGTCGACGACGAGGTCGGCGCGCGCGAAGGCGTCGCGCAGGTGCTCGTCGGTCCACGACCACGCCGGCGCCCACGTGACGGTCTCGGGGCGGCGGGCGATGACCTCGATCGCGCGGCCACCGCGCACGCCGTAGGCGACGGCCCGCGCCGCGCCGCCCGCGCCGAGCAGCACGGTGCGCTTGCCGCGGAGCGTGAAGCCCGCCTCGACGAGCCCGTCGAGGAACCCGCCCTCGTCGGTGTTGTGCCCGATCAAGGTGTCGCCGTCGAGCTGCAGGCAGTTGACGGCGCCGATCGTCTTCGCCGCCGGGGTGAGCTCGTCGCACAGCGCGAGGGCCGCGAGCTTGTGCGGGATCGTCACGCTCGCGCCGAGCGCACGCACCGCGCGGAGCCCCGCGATCGCCGCGGGCAGGCCGTCGGGAGGCACGCCGAACGGGACGAGCACCGCGTCGATCCCGGCCGCGGAGAACGCGGCGTTCAAGAGCTGTGGGCTGCGCGAGTGGTCGACCGGCCAGCCGAGCACCGCGGCGAGCCGCGTGGTCCCACGGATCATGACTTCACCTTCTCGACGACGACCTCGATCGCACCGCGCGCCAGCCGCACGTGCAAGGCCTGGCCGGGCGCGACCTCGGCCGCGTCGCGCACGAGGCTCGGCTCGTCGGCGCGCTGCACGATCGCGTAACCACGGTCGAGCACCGCGAGCGGCGACAGCGCGGCGAGCTGCGCGCCGATCTGACCGAGCTCCGCGCGCCGGCCCTCGACGACGCGGCGGATCGCGACCTGCGCGCGCGCGAGGAGCTGCGCCTGATCGTGGCGCGCGCGCGCGATCCGCGGCCCCGGGTGCTGCGCCAGCAGTCTCCGCTCGAGCTCGCCGAGCTCGGCGCGGCGCGCGAGGATCCGCGCCCGGGGGTGCAGCCCGGCGAGGCGGTGCTCGAGAGCGTGGAGCTGCGCGCGCGTGGCCGCCAGCGCGCGCTCGCCGCGTGCGTGCAGCGCCATCGTCGCGCGATCGAGATCCTGGCGCGCGCGATCGAGCCGGTGGTGCAGCTCGCGGTCGAGCCGGCGGCGCTCCTTCGCGAGGACCTCGGCGATCGCGGCGCCGTCGGGGACCGCGAGCTCGGCCGCGGCGGTCGGCGTGGACGCGCGCGCATCCGCGGCGAGGTCGGCGAGCGACAGGTCGATCTCGTGACCGACCGCGCTGATCACCGGCACCGGGCACCGCGAGATCGTGCGCACGACGCGCTCGTGGTTGAACGCGCCGAGATCGGTCACCGCGCCGCCGCCGCGCCCGACGATCACCACGTCGACGCCCGCGCGCACCACCATCGCCATGCCGTTGACGATCTGCGCCGGCGCCGTCGGACCCTGGACCGCCGCGTCGGCGATCAGGATCGGCGTCGGCAGCCGCCGGTGCACCGTGCGGATGATGTCGTGGATCGCCGCGCCGTGACGCGAGGTCACGACGCCGATGCGGCGCGGGAACCGCGGCAGCGGGCGCTTCTTGCCCGGCGCGAACATGCCCTCGGCGGCGAGCTTGGCCTTGAGCTGCTCGAGCGCGAGCGCCTCGGCCCCGAGCCCGGCCGGCTCGGCGAAGTCGGCGTACAGCTGCATCTTGCCGTCGCGGTCGTACACGCCGAGCCGCCCGCGCACGCGCAGCCGCTGGCCCGCCTCGATGCGGAACCGCACGCGCATCGCGTCACGCCCCCACATCACGGCGGGCAGCACGCAGTCGCGATCGCGCAGCGAGAAGTAGACGTGCCCCGACGCCGGGGTCGACACCTGTGACACCTCGCCCTCGAGCCACAGGAGGCCCAGCCCGTCGAGCGACCGGCCCGCGAGCCGCACGACGTCGGCGACCCCGAGGGGCTTCTCGCGACTGCTCGGAGGTCGCTCCGCGGCCACGGGGCGACCCTATCGCGCGTACCGAGAGGCCGCCAGCGCCCGGCGCGCGCGCCTCGGGAAACGGCCGAGCGCGCGGGCGCCCCCGGACGCCCGCAATTCGCCGCAACCCGGGCGGGTGGCGCGTTGTCGATCTGCACGATAGGATGCCGCCCGATCCCGCCATGTCCGATTCGTCCTCGCCGACCGACGAGCGCAGCGAGCCCGGTGCGCCGGTCGCCAAGGATGCGATCGATCCCGAGCTGATCAAGCTGCGGCGCAAGCCCTCGACCTCCGTCGGGATCATCACCGCCGCGGGCGTGGTGTTCCTGTGCATCGTGTTCCTGTTCCGCCTGCACGGCGATCGCGTGTTCAGCGACGGCGACCAGCCGCGCAAGGTCACCGTCGAGGACGTCGCCGCGGGCAAGGTCGCAGCGGACAGCTACGTCACCCTCACCGGCGAGCCCATGCGCTCGCACGCGATCCGCGTCTCGCGGAGCCAGGCCGGGCTCGGGTTGCGCGTGCTGCCGATGCGCGGCACGAGCGATCAGGTGTGGGTCGTGCTCGGCGGCGACGGCTGGGACCCGGCGAACATGGGCGCGTACACGGGGCGGCTGCGCAAGCTCGAGGATCTCGCGTTCGCCGACGCGCTGCTCGCGCACGCGCGCGCGAACCCGCGCCCGGTGTTCGCGACGATCCCCGCCGCGCGTGCCGGCTTCGCCACGAACCAGGTCACGACCGTCACTGGCCAGCAGGTCACCGTAGCGCCCGGAGATCGCGTCGCGATGGACGTCACGGATCCGGGCGTCGCGATGATCGTCGCGGCGTTCAACGAGCGGCTGCCGAACGCGCAGGTGTGGACGTCGGCGCTGCGCTCCGCGGGCCTCGATCCCGGGACGCCCATCGCACCGCCGCCCGGCCAGCGCGACCAGATCCGGTTCGTGGTCGCGATGCCCGACGCGGTCGCCAGCGTCACCAAGAAGCTCGAGGCAGCGAACCTGTGGGCCGCTCGCGTCGAGCCGATCACGCGCCACCACGAGACGACGTGGGCGACGCTCCAGGCCTCGGCGACGCAGGGCACGCTGCAGCTCGACGGCCAGACCGTGCCCGACGCGGCGGTCGATCTCGTCGGCCTGTACGTCGCTCGCGACATCCCGGCCGGCGCCTACGCCGTGATCGTCGGCGAGAACCCGCAGGACTACTGGTACGTCATGCCGATCACGGTCGCGCTCGCGGTGATCCTGCTGCTGTTCGCGTGGGCGCTGGTCCGCGCCGTGCGCCGCGACGTGCTGCCGCCGCGCGCGGCCTGACCGCGCCGGCTCCGATCTCGCGCCGCCGCGCGATCGATGCGGCCCGCGGCCACCGGGCTCGATATACTCGCGGAGTGGGCGACGATCCCAAGCCGGGCGACGAGGGGGTGCCGCCGACGCTGAAGGACCCGCCCGGCACGATCCAGCTGCGGCGCGGCCCGCACGTCGAGGACGCCGCGCCGACCCTGGCCCCGGTGATGCCCACGGTGACCGGCGAGCCGGTCGTCACGAGCGCGCCCCCGGCCCTCCCGCCCGCACGCTACGAGCTCGGCGCGGAGATCGCGCGCGGTGGCATGGGCCGCGTCGTCGAGGCGACCGACACCACCCTCGACCGGGTCGTCGCGCTGAAGGAGGCGCTGTCGCTCGACGGCGAGGCGCTGCGCCGGTTCGCGCGCGAGACCAAGATCACCGCCCGGCTCGAGCACCCGTCGATCGTGCCGGTCCACGACGCCGGCGTCGGGCCGAACGGCGCGCCGTACTACGTGATGCGCAAGATCGGCGGTCGGCCGCTCGAGAAGCTCGTCGCCACGGCCGCCGGGCTGAGCGAGCGGCTCGCGCTGATCCCGCACCTCGTCGCCGCGGCGCAAGCGATCGCCCACGCCCACGAGCGCGGGATCGTCCACCGCGACATCAAGCCGTCGAACATCCTCGTCGGCGATCTCGGCGAGACGATCGTGATCGACTGGGGGCTCGCGAAGGTGATCGGCGAGACCGACGATCCGGTGGCCGCGGCGTCGGTGATGCCGCGCGACTCGCTCCAGACCCGCGCCGGCATCGTCTACGGCACGCCCGGGTTCATGGCGCCCGAGCAGCTGCGCGGCAACCCGGTCGATCCGAAGTTCGACGTCTACGCGCTCGGCGCGACGCTCTACCACCTGCTGTCGCGCAAGCCGCCGCACCACGCCAAGACCGCCGACGAGATGATGCGCGCCGCGGTGACCGCCCCCCCGACGCCGATCGGCGAGCTCGTGAAGGGCGTGCCCCCGGAGCTGTCGGCGATCGTCGACAAGGCGCTCGCCCACGATCCGGCGGCGCGCTACGCGTCCGCGCGCTCGTTCGCCGAGGACCTGGCGCGCTTCATCAGTGGCCAGCTCGTCGCCGCGCACCACTACACGCCGCGCGAGCGGCTGGCGCGGTTCGTCCACAAGCACCGCGTACCGGTCGCCGTCGCCGCGCTCGCCATGCTCGTGCTCGTCACCGGCGCGATCGTCGCGGTGCGCCGGATCGTCGACGAGCGCGACCGGGCCGACGCCGCCGCGCAGCTCGCGGTCGCCGAGAAGCGCACCGCCGAGGAGCGCGCCGCGCAGCTCACGCTCTCGCAGGCGTGGATGATCGCCGAGTCGAGCCCGACGCTCGCGATCGCGATGGTGAAGCCGCTCGCGACGACGGCGCTGTGGCGCGAGGTCATCCCGGTCGCGGCGGCCGCGCGCGCTGCCGGCGTCGCGTGGAGCCTGCCCGCGTCGCGCGAGACGACGTCGCTCGCGATGAGCGGCGATGGCACGCGGGTCCTGTCGGCCGGGCGCGACGGCGTCGTGCGGCTGCACGAGACGCGCACGACGCGCACGCTCGTCGATCCGGGGCGGGTGCCCGGGCTGACCGTGGGCCCGCCCGTGGCAGCGCGGTTCGCCGACGACGAGCGCAAGGTGGTGCTGTGGCAGGGCTCGTCGCTGACGATCTACGACCTCGTGACCTCGGATCGCCGCGAGCTCCACGTGCCCACGGCGATCGAGTCGCTCGACGTCGTCGGGATCACCGCGTACTGGGCCGACGTCGCCGGCAACGTGTGGCAGCTCGATCTCGCGGGCTCGTACCCTCTCCAGCTCCCGCTCGACGAGCGCGTATCGCTGCTCGCCGCGTCGCCCGACGGGCGCTGGCTCGCGCTCGCCGGCGATCGTCATTTGTGGCTGCACGACCGCACGACGCCGTCCGCGCCCCCCCTGGAGGTGACCACCGGCAGCACGCAGGCCCTCGACTGGGCCACCGACGGCAGCCACCTCGCGGTGCTCGTCGACGACTCGGCGCTCGACATCGCGATGCGCCCGGTGCCGCTGATCGTGCAGCGGCTGCACGTCGGGCGGCGCGACCACGTCGTGTACAGCGCGAACCGGGTCTACACCGTGGGCCCGACCGGCGTCGCGCTCGTGTCGCGCGATGGGTCGCGGGTGCGGCGACCGCTCACCGGCGCGCTCGCGCTCCACGAGGCGCGCCAGGACACGATCGTCGCGGCGACCGAGAAGGGCCTCGCGATCATGTCGGACCTCGGCGACCACTTCTTCGGCGTCCCCACCGGGCGGGTCGAGCACGCGCAGGCCTCGCCGCGCTCGCCGTTCGTGGTCGCCGCGATCGAGGACCGGCTCCTCGTGTGGAACCTCGACGACGTCCAGCCGCGCGAGCTCGCGCGCCAGGTCGCCTCGGCGCACTTCGCCGGCAAGGGTCACGTGATCGTGACCTCGATCGACGGCCCGGACCAGCGCATCGAGCTCGCGACCGGCACGGCCGAGACGCTCGAGCAGTCGACCGCGCTGACGAAGGTCGCGTACAGCGCCGCGGGCGACGCCGCGGTGATCGTCGACGTGGCCCACCAGGCGCGGCTGCTCGTGCCGGGCAAGCCGGCCGTCGAGCTCGGCGACTACACGGACTTCGTCGGGTTCGCCAGCCCGCACCAGATCCTCCTCGGCGCCGAGCACGGCGGCCTCCAGCTGCACGACACCACGACCGGTCGTCGCGAGCTGCTCGTCGAGCGCGCGTCGCGGATGCTGGGCATCGCCTGGAGCCGCACCACGCCGGCGCACGTCGCCGCGGTGTTCGCCGACCAGACGCTGTGGCGCAAGAACCTCGCGACCGGCGCCGAGCAGACGCAGCGGCTCCCGCAGCTGCCGAACAGCTCGCTCCACGTGCTCGCGGACGGCACCGTGCTGTTCGCCGTCGAGGGCGAGGTCCGCGCGTGGGGGCCGGAGGGGGCGCTGACGACGCACGTGGAGCTCCCGCACCGCATCCAGGATCTCGGCGCCGCGGGGCCCGAGCACGTCGTCGCGTTCGCGGTCACCGGGGCGGCCTACCTGCTCGACGCCAGGCGCCCCGGCGTCGCCGGCGACATCGGCGAGCGGTTCGAGCCCGAGGGCGGCGATCGCCGGGTCTCGATGGCGGCGGACACCGGCCTCGTCGGCGAGGCCCGGGAGGGTCGGATCGAGCTCGTGGATCCGCTGGTCAAGAACCGGCGGTGGACGCTCGCGAGCACGCCCGGGGTGACCTACAGCCATCCGCAGCTCTCGACCGACGGGCGCTGGGTGCTCGCTCGCACGCCGGGCCGGCTGCTCGTGTGGCAGCTCGCGCGCCCGGCCTCCGCCGAGGACACGGCCGCCTGGCTCGAGGCGATGACCAACGCGGTCGCCGACGACGGCGCGAAGAGCTTCGGCTGGAACTGACCGAGGACCGCTCGGGCTGCTAAAACCGGCCGGTGACGTCTCTCCGCCTGCACGACTCCATGCGCCGCCAGAAAGTGCCGTTCGAGCCGCTCGAACCGGGCAAGGTCGGCATGTACGTGTGTGGGCCGACGCCCTATGCCCCCGCGCACATCGGGCACGCGTACTCGGCGATCTCGTTCGACACGATCCGGCGCAGCCTGCGCTTCCTCGGCTACGAGGTCCGCTACGTCCGCAACATCACCGACGTCGAGGACAAGATCATCAAGGCCGCGAACGAGCGCGGGCAGGATCCGATGGAGCTCGCCGCGCACTACGCCGCCGAGTACAACCGCGACATGGCCCGGTTCGGCGTGCTCCCTCCGGACGTCGAGCCCAAGGTGTCGACCCACATCGACCAGATCATCGAGCTGACGAAGAAGCTCGTCGACGAGGGCAAGGCGTACGCCGTCGACGGCGACGTGTACTACTCCGTCGAGACGTTCCCGGACTACGGCAAGCTCAGCGGCCAGTCGCTCGAGGATCTGCGCAAGGGCGCGAGCGAGCGCGAGCTCGTCGAGAAGAACAAGCGCGCGTTCGCTGACTTCGCGCTGTGGAAGGCGGCCAAGCCCGGCGAGCCGGCGTGGGACTCGCCGTGGGGCAAGGGGCGCCCGGGCTGGCACATCGAGTGCTCGGCGATGACCACCGCGCACCTCGGCACGACGTTCGACATCCACGGCGGCGGCAAGGACCTGATCTTCCCGCACCACGAGAACGAGATCGCCCAGTCGCAGGGCGCGTACGGGACGCACACGTTCGCGCGCTACTGGCTGCACAACGGCTTTCTCAACTTCGGCGGCGTGAAGATGTCGAAGTCGCTCGGCAACGTGTTCGGGTGCGGACAGATCGCCGACGCCGTCGGTGGCGAGGCGCTGCGCTTCTACTTCGTGAAGCACCACTACCGCTCGCCGATCGAGTTCGAGGTCGAGGAGGTCAAGGCTCCCGACGGCACGCCGATCGGGGTCCGGTTCCACAGCCTCGAGGCGGCGGATCGCGACCTCGAGTACTTCTACGTCACGCTGCAGAAGCTCGACGAGCTCCTCGCCACCGGCGACGGCGGCGAGGGGGCCGTGCTGCCCGAAGCCGAGAAGCTCGTCCCGTCGGCGCGCGAGGCGCTCGCCGACGACATCAACACGCCCAAGGTCATGGCCGCGCTGCACGAGGCCGCGGCGCTCGCGAACAAGCTCCTCGCGTCGGGCAAGGGCATCGACAAGCAGCTGCGCCGGCGCACGCTCGCGCGGCTCGCGCGTGACATCCGCGCGGTCGGCGACGCGCTCGGCATCCTCGCGAACGATCCCACGGCGTACCTGCGCGACCGTCGCGAGCGCCTGGTCCGGCGCAAGAACATCGACGTCGCCCGCGTCGAGGCGCTCATGACCGAGCGCGCCGCGGCCCGCGCCGCGAAGGACTTCACCCGCAGCGACGCGATCCGCGCCGAGTTGCAGGCGATGGGGATCGAGCTCCTCGACACGCCGCAGGGCACCGACTGGCGAGTCCACGACGACGCGAGCTGACCATGGCCGACGAGAAGAACCCGCCCGGCTCCTCGCTGGCGCTCCAGCGCCCGATGATCGCGCGCGACCTCGACAAGGCCGGCAAGGGTCAGCTCGTCTACGTCGGCCGCGACGGCGAGGTCAAGGATCCGTCGGGTGTGCGCAGCCGGCAGCTCGCCGCGTACGTCGCGTTCGGCGGGGTCACCGCTGCGGGCGTCGCGCTCGCGGCGACGTCGTTCCCGGTGCTGATCCCGCTCTACCTCGCGATCGGCGGGCGCTTCCTCGGGACCGTGCGCGCGGTCCAGAAGGTCAACGAGGCGTCGGTCGCGCTGTCCAACGGCGACGCGCTCGCCGGCCGCGCGCTCGCCGAGCCGGTCGCGCGCGCGTGGTGGGCGCCGGGCCGGGTCCGCGCGCTCGCCGAGCTCCGTGTCGCGATCGCCGACGCGCTCGAGGGCAAGGGCGAGCAGGCGCTCGACCGCGTTCGCCGCGCCCGCAGCAAGCTCTCGCCGCGCCTGATCCAGCACCAGTTCTCCTACTACACGGAGATCAACCTGCTCACCGCGCTCGGTCGCACCAAGGAGGCGCGCGTCGTGCTCGAGGCGCGCGGCCCGATCCCGACGGGCGAGGTGCTCAAGCTCTCGTACTGGATCGCGCAGATGCACCTGTGCTGCGCCGAGGGCGCGATCCCCGCGGGCCAGCTCGAGGAGGCCGAGCTCTACGAGCGCATGCGCAAGGGCCTGTCGATGACCGCCGGCCGCGACCTGCTCTTGCTCTGCGCGTGGTGCTACGCGCACCGCGGTGATCACGACGAGGCGAAGTTCGCGTGGAAGCAGGCCAAGGAGCGCGAGGGCAGCCAGCGGCTCGAGGTCGCGATGCCCAGGCTCGCCGAGTGGATGACGTCCTACGCGGCCGAGCACCCCGACGTCGACGAGCCCGACGTCGACGAGTAGCCGCGCGCCGCACGCACGTGCACCGCCCGGCCAGGTGAACCGCCAAGACTCGCGGCGGCGGCCGGCCGATGCGCGCTACGCGCCTGGGGCAGATGCGGGCGTCTCGAGGAGCCGGTCGAGCTCGCCGCGGTGGTCGAGCGCGCGCAGATCGTCGTAGCCACCGATCGGCTGGCCGTTGACGAAGATCTGCGGGACCGTGGTGCGGCCGGTGACCTCGACGAGCCAGCGCCGCTTCTCCTGGTCGCCGGTGCAGTCGATCTGCTCGAACGCGATGCCCTTCTGACGCAAGAGGCGTTCGGCGGCGGTGCAGTAGCCGCACCACTTGCGCGTGTAGATCTTGACCTCTGCCGCCATGAGGAAACCCTACCGAGCTTCGCGCGTTCGACAAACCCCGGAAGCGGCGGAGCGCCCGAGCGCCCACGCGGCGCGCGCGCTCACTTGTCGTCGCCGTCTTCCGACAGGTACGCGAGGATCACCTCGTCGAGGGATTTCTCCGAGATGAGCCCCTGC
>Ga0164243_10005461_pt1 | contig 19396 bp, 21 predicted proteins | sample OricompcompostOP_FD_108781 | JGI IMG/M metagenome (GOLD analysis project Ga0164243, IMG submission 108781) | Organic Plus compost microbial communities from Emeryville, California, USA - Original compost - Organic plus compost (OP) | ecosystem: Engineered > Solid waste > Mixed feedstock >... | reverse complement strand
TTTCGCGAAAAACAGGAGCGATGTTTAGGCACCGGCGCGGAGGGTTGCAAACGGGGACGCGAAATCCCGCAAGGGCGATCCGCGTCCCGCCGCCGGAGGAACCTCTCACGCGAACGCGTCGGGCATCGATTCCTTGCGCTTGGCGATGAAGTCTTTCAGCCCCTCGTCAATCCCCTCGTCCAGCGGCGGCGCCTGATAGCTGTCGAGCCAGTGCCGGGCGAGCTGGTTGGCGCGCTGGTCGGCCGTTTTCGCCCCCTCCGACGACCATTGCTCGAAAGAGTTGTTGTCGGCGACGGTGGAGCGGTAGAACGCCGTCTGGAAATTGGCCTGGGTGTGCGTGCAGCCGAGATAGTGACTCCCGGGCCCCACCTCGCGGATTGCGTCCAGCGCCTGCCCGTTTTCCGAAAGGTCGACCCCCTCCGAGAAGCGCTGCTGCATGCCGAGCTGGTCGACATCCATGATGAACTTCTCATAGGACGAGACGAGACCGCCTTCGAGCCAGCCCGCGGCATGAAGCACGAAATTCGTGCCGGCGAGCATGGTCGAATTCAGGGTGTTGGCGCTTTCATAGGCCGCTTGCGCATCCGCTATTTTCGAGGCGGTCAGCGATCCGCCGGTTCGGAACGGAAGGCCAAGCCTCCGTGCGAGCTGTGCCGCACCGAAGGAGACCAGCGAAGGCTCCGGAGTGCCGAAGGTCGGCGCGCCCGATTGCATGGAAATGGATGACGCGAACGTCCCGAAGACAACCGGTGCTCCAGGCCGCACGAGCTGGGTAAAGGCCGCACCCGCCAGCACCTCGGCAAGTACCTGTGTCAGCGTGCCCGCCACCGTCACCGGGCTCATGGCGCCCGCCAGGATGAAGGGCGTGATGATGGTCGCCTGGTTATGGCGGGCATAAACCTTTGCCGCGCCCAGCATGGTCTCGTCGAAGACCATGGGCGAATTGGCGTTGATCAGGCTGATGAGCACGGTGTTGTTCTCGACAAAATCCTCGCCGAAGAGGATTTTCGCCATCGCGACCGTGTCCTCGGCCCGCTCGGGTGCGGTCACCGAGCCCATGAACGGCTTGTCGGAATAGCGAATGTGTGCATAGACCATGTCGAGGTGGCGCTTGTTGACCGGGATGTCTACCGGCTCACAGACCGTGCCACCCGAATGGTGAATGGCAGGCGCCATATAGGCAAGCTTCACGAAATTCTGGAAATCCTCGATGGTGGCGTAGCGGCGGTTGCCGTCCAGGTCACGAACGAAAGGCGGCCCATAGACAGGAGCGAAGACCGTCGCATTCCCACCGATTTCGACGGACCGGTCGGGGTTGCGTGCATGCTGGGTAAAGGTGGACGGCGCCGTCTTCAGCAGGCTGCGGCAAAGGCCCTTGGGAAAATGAATGCGCTCGCCCCGCACATGGGCGCCGGCTTCCTTCCACAGGGAAAGCGCCTCCGCATCGCCGCGAAACTCAATCCCGATTTCCTCAAGCACGATCTCCGCGTTGGCCTCGATGAGGGAGAGTCCCTCCTCGTCGAGTACCTCGTAATTCGGCAGCTTCCGCCGGATGTAGGTAAGCTGTTCTCCGGGCCCGCCGCTGCCACGCGCCGCCCGTCGTGCAGCCGCGCCGCCGCGTTCTCCCCGTCCGGCGCGACCTCGCCTTGCGTCGCGCCCGTCGGATGGAGTCTCTTCATTCATCGGCACTTGGTTCATCCTGCAATCCCTCACCGCGGCGCTTCGACACCAAATCGCACCGCCTGATCGGGCTGCATCCTATTCGCCAACGCAGCCCCGGACGTTCAGCAAAACGCCAGAGCGTGTCGCAATGAGAGCGGAGGGCACGCGTTGGGAGGCATCCGTGCCCTCAGTCATTTTCACGGAACGAGATTTGCCCGGCTCACACCGCCGGATCGGCCCTCCATGGTCCAGCCTTCGCTCGCCCAGCCGTCCTCTGCCGAAACGCCTTGCCGGCTCAGCCTGGGATCAAGCCCGCGCCGCAGCATCTGCACCTCAAATTGGAGGCGCTCCAACTCCAGGCGGTAAAGCTCGTTGCAGTTCAGACGCGGCTTTCGCTCCCCCAAAGGCACGACGACGCGGCCATAGGCGGAAATGCTGTTCGAGCCCGTGCTGTTGAGGCCGCCGCCAATGATTCCGGTATCGATATAGGCTCCATTGCCGCCGACCGCTGACCGGCAGGTGGTGCCGTCTGCGGCGCGCACCTCGTCATAACCGTTGGGCAGCGCCACGCCCGGCAAGGCGATGCCCGTCTGGTTCTGGTTGATGATATAGTCATCGGCTTGAGCGACTGGCGAAAGGAGCACCAGAAAAATCGCGCTTAATACAAGCGGCGAGCCAGGAAGCGTCCGCATATCTGTGCCCTAATTCTTGTTTTGCCTTCGGGAAAGGGAACGCTTTCGGTGCATATGCGAACGCGCCGTTCCTTCTCCGGCCCAAAGTCGACGACGACCACCACTGGACGTGACGCTCCGCCGCCCAGCTTCATGAATGGCGGGGAAACCCGTGCCTCGACAGGGCGGAAATGTTCGTCGTAGACCCGTACCGCCACCTCGATAGGGTGACGATACGGGTTGCGCGGAAAGACGCGGACTGCGAACTCATCGGTGAGACTACTGACGGAACCACGCATGGGGGTCATCGACTGTGCGCCTGCAGGGACGGCGCAGAGCGCGGCCGCTGCCAATAGCGCCGCCTGGAGCAGCAGAACCGGTCTCATCGGCATCTCCTATTCGCAGGTAACGACGACGTCGGCGGTATAATTGCCGGCCGGGAAGGATCCGCTGGATTTCGTGGCCGTAAGGTCTACGGACAGCGTCGTCGTACCCTGGGCAAGTGCCGACGGCGTATCACCAACAACGTCGGCAAGGTTTGTGGCGCCGGTGGCGCTGTACAGCGTTGCAAAGGTGACGTTTTCATCCCCGCCGGCGGGCGCGGAGGTAAACACCGCCGGAGCGGCGGCCGAAACGCTGAAGCTCGAGCCTGTGGTCTGGATCGTCGCAACGCCGGCGGTGCCGCCAGCTTCATTCGTGCTTAGCGTCGTCAGATCGGTGTTCGCCACCAATGTGCCGGGCGAATCCACGTTGATCGTGCACGTTTCCGTGACGACGCCGCTGAAGGTGACTGTTCCCGTCACGGCGGCAGCGGGTGTCGAGACAGCGGCAAGAAGGAAAGTGGCAAGCAACGGCTTTTTCATGTTCGCTCCTTGAAAAGCCTGCCCCCGTACCGCCATCAGTAGCGCGGCCTTCTTAAGAAGATCTGAAAACGAGTATTGGTATTTTCAATTTCAATTCACGATTGCATGAGTACCGGTTGTCAGACGCCGCATTCCGCCGCAGCCCTGAAAGCGCCTGCATTTCCGGTCGCTTCCCTTTTCATCGCGTCGCAAATCGGCTATGGAAACCTCCTCGTGCCGGCTTATCTAGCTACACCGCAGATGGCCGGACGGCGAGAACGGCAGGAGCCTTGGAATGTCCGACGACGAAATCATCCTTTCCGAGCTGCCCGACGAGGAACTCGTTCTGCAGATGCATGACGACCTCTATGACGGGCTTAAGGAAGAGATCGAGGAAGGCACGCGCATTCTTCTGGAGCGCGGCTGGCAGCCCTATAAGGTCCTGACAGAGGCACTGGTCGAAGGGATGCGGATCGTCGGTGAGGATTTCCGCGACGGCATTCTCTTCGTGCCGGAAGTGCTCCTGTCGGCCAACGCCATGAAGGCCGGCATGAGCATCCTGCGTCCGCTTCTCGCCGAGACCGGCGCGCCGAAGCAAGGCAAGATGGTGATCGGCACCGTCAAGGGCGATATCCACGACATCGGCAAGAACCTTGTCGGCATGATGATGGAAGGTGCCGGCTTCGAGGTGATCGACCTGGGCATCAACAACCCGGTCGAGAACTATCTCGACGCGATCGAAAAGCACAAGCCGGACATCATCGGCATGTCCGCGCTGCTCACGACCACCATGCCATACATGAAGGTCGTCATCGATACGCTGAAGGAAAAAGGAATCCGCGACGACCTGATCGTTCTCGTGGGTGGCGCCCCGCTGAACGAGGAATTCGGCCGGGCGGTCGGGGCGGATGCCTATTGCCGCGATGCGGCGGTAGCGGTGGAGACCGCCAAGGAACTGATGAAGCGCAAGCACAATGTCGGCGCCGCGGTTTGATCCGCGGCAGCCGTGCGCTCCGGATTTCCGGAACTCTTAATAGCTGTCAGCCGAATTGGCGACATTCTGCCCCGCATTCTGCGTCGCATCGACGACATTGGCCGTATCCTGGCCAACACCGCGTATCGTATTGGCGCAACCAGCAGCCAAGCCGATTACTGCGACAAGAACGGCAATGCGTGAAAAAATCTTGGCGAACATGATCCGTATCCCCATTTTGCGCACATGAACGTGCGGAAGCAAAAATGATAAAGACGGGCTTAGAACGCACCAAGCCGGAAAAAGTTCTGGTGATCGCATGCGGAATGATCGCGCGGGAGGTGCTCGCGGTCCGTGAACGGACGGGGCTTGATCATCTGGAGCTCACCTGCCTGCCAGCCGAGTTCCATTATTACCCCGACCGCATACCCCCTGCCCTGGACGCCGCGATCATTCGGGCGAAGGAGGAGGGCTACCGTCACATCTTCGTGGGTTACGGCGATTGCGGCACGGGCGGCGGTCTCGACCGCATCTGCGAGAAACACGGCGTCGGCCGCATTGCAGGCCCCCATTGCTTCGCCTTCTATCAGGGGCTGGATGCTTTCGCGCAGACGGAGGAGGCGGACATGACCTCCTTCTACATGACCGACTTCCTGTGCAGGCAATTCGACGCTTTCTTCCTGAAGCCGCTCGGCCTTGACCGGCATCCAGAGCTCATCCCCGATTTTTTCGGCAACTACGAAAAGCTCATCTACCTCGCCCAGACCGACGACCCCGCGCTCGAGGCGGTTGCCCGCGATGCCGCCCGCCTGCTCGGCCTCACCTACGAACGACGTTTCACCGGGTACGGCGACCTTGCGAGCGCACTGCGAAAGGCCGCTTCTCCGGTCAACTGAAACCCTGCCGCCATTTCCGGTCACCAAAGCGCCGGATTTGATGCTATAGCTCGCCTCCCGCGGAGTTTTCATGTTCTTCCGAGCCGTTACCCTCCTTTTCTTCTCCTTTGCCATCAGCGGCGCTGCCATGGCCGATGGCACGATCCTCAGCATCATCACCAAGGCAGATCAGTCCCGTCTGGACAACTACGAGGAGACGCGCCGCGCGGCGATTGCCGAGGCCGAGGCCGGCGGTGCCTCCTCTGATGTCGCGGTCCTGAAGGAGATCGTCTCCCGCCCTGCCCTTTCCTTCGAAGGCTTCGACATGACCGGCGAATGGCAGTGCCGCATCATCAAGGTCGGCGGCCTCGCTTCCCTCGTCATCTACGACTGGTTCCGCTGCCGCGTGACGGATGACGGCGCCGGCTGGATGCTTGAGAAGCTCTCGGGCTCCCAGCGCACAAAGGGACGCTTCTTCACCGATGGGGATACCCGCCTCACCTATCTCGGGTCCTATTTCGTCGCTGGCGATACGCCGCCGCGATATGGCTCCGGACCGGAAACGGACCAGGCGGGCTACGTGTTCCGCGGGCAAGAGGAGGGATGGCGCATCGAATTTCCGGCACCGGCACGAGAGTCGAAGCTCGACATCCTTGAGTTTCGCCGTCCTGAATAACCATAATAATGATACACACCATTAACCGTGACGCGCTAAGGCCGCGTGTAACGAAAGGCTCCGGGCGGGAAGCATTGCGTTTTGAAATCTGAAAGAAGTGCAGTGGAAGCAGTTTCGGGCGGCCGTCGGGTTCACGGACCCAGGCCGCGCCGCCTCTCCGATATTTTCGAGGAGCTTGCGAACGGGGCCGAGGAAGAGATCACCGTGCGGCGGCTGCGCGATGCGCTCGGAGACCGCAGCTTCGCTACCCTGCTCGTTTTCTTCGCCCTTGTGAACATGCTGCCGCTGCCGCCCGGCAGCACACTGGTGCTGGGTCTGCCCCTCCTGCTCATCGCCGTTCAGATGGTCCTTGGCCGGCGTACGGTCTGGCTGCCTGAAGCCATCCTGACGAAGTCCCTGGGTGCCGAGCAATTCCGGCACATGAGCGAGCGGCTGATCCCAAAGATCAAATGGGTGGAGCGGCTGATCCGGCCCCGCTACTGGCCCTTCGCCATCGGGCAGGCCGATCGCATCATCGGCGTTTGCGCGCTGGTCCTCGCCACCTCCGTCACGCTGCCGATCCCGTTCGGCAACTGGTTCCCGGCGTTTTCCTGCGCTTTGCTGGGCCTTGCTCTTTCCGAACGCGACGGAGCGCTGCTGGCGATCGGTGTTGGCGTCGGGATTTTCTCGCTTGCTCTCATCGCCCTCGTCATCGGGACGGCAGGCGCGCTGGCAGCGTTCTTCATCATTTAGAGCTGTCTTCCACACGTCGCTTTTGAAAGCGCGCGCGTCGTCCGCCAGCAAGCGGCAGCAGCGTGCCTGCGGCAATGCTCAACTCGATGGAACAAGGGGTTCCCATGGCTGATTTGATCGTCGTTTACTGGCGCGACATTCCCGCGCAGGTCATCGTCAGGAAAGGGCGGCAGACCGCCAAGCGGGAATTGCCTTTGCGCTTCACCGAGGCGATCGACATGTGCGCCATGCGCGTAGGCGCCCGCGATACGGACGCCTATCTTGCCGAGTGGCGCCGGGGAGAGCCTCAGCCCGTAAGTGACGAGCTTGAAGCGGAAGCCGACAAGGCGCTGCAAGCGCTTGAGCAGGAATATCCCGACGAGCGGCTGAAGGCCCTCGTCAAGGCAGGCGGATATGTCGACAAATGACGGAGGAGCCGTGACCCAAGCCACGCTGGTGCGGAAGGCGCGTGAGGCGCTCGCCTACAGGCCGGCGGATGTCTCGCCGCAGCGGCGCGTGCAGCGCCGCTACACAATGCGGCTCTGGTCGGTGCGCCACGCGCGTTTCCTCGAATGGTTCTATGCGCGCTTTGCCGATGTCTTCCTGGCGTTGCATCCTGTCTGGCAGAAAATCGGCTACAGCCGTGCGGAGAAGCCGGTGAAATTCGTCGAGAGGCGCGTGAAGGGCCTCATGTTCGACTGCCGCATGTGCGGCCAATGCATTCTTTCCTCCACGGGCATGTCCTGTCCGATGAACTGCCCGAAACAGCTGAGGAACGGCCCTTGCGGCGGCGTACGCGCCAACGGCAATTGCGAGGTGGAACCCGACATGCCCTGCGTGTGGGTGAAGGCGTGGGAGGGCTCGCAGAGAATGCGCAACCGCGATGCCATCCTCGCCGTCCAGAAACCGGTGGATCAATCGCTTCGTGAAACATCGGCCTGGCTGCGAGTGACCGCGCTCGCTGCCGCCGAGCGGGAAAAGGCTGCCTCATGATCCCGCGTCCGCTGCAGCCTGATGAAAACCCCAACGGCGTGCATCTGCCGCTCGATCCTCTGCCCGGCCACTCCTCACGCGGGCGGCTGGAGCGTATCTTGCGACGCGGCGAATTCGCCGTCACCGCGGAGCTCAATCCGCCCGACAGCGCCGATCCCCAAGATGTTTACGACCGTGCGAAAGTGTTCGACGGCTGGGTCGACGGCATCAATGCGGTGGACGCCTCCGGCGCCAACTGCCACATGTCCTCCATGGGCATCTGCGCCCTGCTCACGCGCATGGGCTATGCGCCGATCATGCAGATCGCCTGCCGCGACAGGAACCGCATCGCCATTCAAGGCGACGTTCTGGGCGCGGCCGCCATGGGAGTGTGCAATATCCTCTGCCTCACGGGCGACGGCGTACAAGCCGGCGACCAGCCAGGGGCGAAGCCTGTCTTCGATCTCGACTCCACCTCGCTGCTCGCGACCATTCGCACGATGCGGGATGAAGCGAAGTTCCTGTCGGGACGCAAGCTTACCACCCCGCCCGCGGTCTTCTTAGGAGCCGCCGTCAATCCCTTCGCCCCGCCTCACGAATTCCGGGCACTTCATTTGGCCAAGAAGATCGCCGCCGGCGCACAGTTCGTGCAGAGTCAGTATTGCTTCGACGTTCCGATGCTGAAGGAATTCATGAAGCGCGTCCGCGATTTGGGCCTGCACGAGAAGTGCTTCATCCTGATCGGCGTCGGCCCCCTCGCCTCCGCGAAGGCAGCGCGGTGGATCCGCAGCAATGTGCCCGGCGTGCATATCCCTGACCCCCTCATTACGCGGCTCGAAAAAGCCGCAGACCAGAAGAGTGAGGGCAAGCGGATTTGCATCGAGATCATCAACGAGGTGAAGGAAATCGAAGGAGTCGCCGGGATCCACGTCATGGCCTACCGACAGGAGGAGTACGTGGCCGAGATCGTCCACGAATCTGGGGTCCTGAAAGGCAGACGCCCGTGGAGACGCGAGCCGAGCCCCGACGAGGTGACCGTGGCCGAGCGTCTCGATCATCTTCTCGAGCCGCACAGCGAGCGGCCGGCCGACGTGGTGGACAGGGTGGTAAGGCAATAGTGCGGCCTGGGATGCAGAAGTTCAATCGGGATATGGGCGGATCGGCACTCCCCACGTCATGCTCGCCTAATCGCCCACGCCCGACAACTATCCTGCGATGGTTGAAACCGTCGAGATAACCATATAAAGAAGTCTTTATATCCCTTTTGGAGGACTGCGCATGACCCGCACCATCGTCGCTTCGGCGACAAAGGAAGTCGTGATTGGCTTCGACCAACCCTTCTGCGTGATCGGCGAACGCATCAATCCAACAGGCCGCAAGAAGCTTGCGGCAGAGATGGTGGCCGGCAATTTCGAGACGGTGAAGAAGGATGCGCTGGAGCAGGTCGCGGCGGGTGCCACCATGCTCGACGTCAATGCGGGCGTGACGGCTGTAGACCCGAACGCCACCGAACCGGCGCTTCTCGTACAGACGCTTGAGATTGTGCAGGACCTCGTCGACGTGCCGCTCTCGATCGATTCCTCCGTCTCGGCAGCCATCGAAGCCGCACTGAAGGTAGCCAAGGGCCGGCCGCTTGTGAATTCCGTAACCGGCGAGGAGGAGAAACTCGAAACGATCCTGCCGCTGATCAAGAAGTACGACGTGCCGGTGGTCGCCATCTCCAACGACGAGACCGGCATTTCCGAGGATCCGGACGTGCGCTTCGAGGTCGCCAAGAAGATCGTCCAGCGCGCTGCGGATTACGGCATTCCCTCGCATGACGTGGTCGTGGATCCGCTGGTCATGCCCATCGGAGCCATGGGAACCGCCGGCAGGCAGGTTTTCGCACTGGTTCGCCGCCTGCGCGAAGAACTGAAGGTCAACACGACCTGCGGTCTTTCCAACATTTCCTTCGGTCTCCCGCATCGCCACGGCATCAATGCGGGCTTCATTCCAATGGTGATCGGCGCCGGCATGACCAGCGCCATCATGAATCCCTGCCGGCCGCAGGAGATGGAGATGGTGCGCGCGGCCAATGTTCTGAACGGCACTGACCCCAACTGCCAGACCTGGATCATGACCTACCGCGACCATCAGCCATCACCTGCCGGGAACTCCAGCGCTTCGGGGGAGTCTTCGAATGGAAGCCTCCAATCCGCTGCCGGGGGGCGCCGCCGCGGTGGGCGCGAGGCCCGCATGGCAAGACTGGGACGGGGATGAAACTCGCTTTCGCTCGGAGATGACCGTGCTCTGTCACGCCCTCCTCTGGTCTACCGGCTATCTCCCCCTCACGCGGGGTTATGCCTTCATGGACGCCGAGGTTCCGCCTGCGGCGCGAACGGGTGATCGCCGGCAATTGTCCGAGGGGAGCGTTGCAGCCGTAAGCCTCGGCAGGAAGTCCCGCCCATGAACGCGCCGCCCAACATAACGGACCATCCCCTGGTCCTTTTCATGCCGTCGGGCAAGCGCGGACGCTTTGCCAAGGGCACGACGGTGCTCGAGGCTGCACGGCAGCTTGGCGTCTATGTGGAGAGTGTGTGCGGCGGGAGAGCCACCTGCGGACGCTGCCAGATCGAGGTGCAGGAAGGCCATTTCGCCAAGCACAAGATATCCTCCTCGAAAGAGCATATCTCCCCGCCGGGGCCAAAGGAGGAGCGTTACGCCGAAAAGCGCGAGCTTCCGCCGGGGCGACGTCTCTCATGCTCGGCAACAATCGAGGGCGATCTGGTCATCGATGTGCCGCAGGACACGGTGATCAATGCGCAGGTCGTGCGCAAGGACGCGGACAGCCGCGTCATCGAGCGCCATCCAGCAGTGCATCTGTGCTATGTCGAGGTGGACGAGCCCGACATGCATCATCCGCTGGGCGATTTCGACCGGCTGAAGGCGCAACTGCAAAAAGATTGGGGCTACAAGCGCCTGGAAGTGGATTTTCATCTTTTGGGTTCGGTCCAGAAAATCCTCCGTCAAGGCAAATGGGCCGTCACTGCCGCGGTCCATCATGACGAAGAGGAAGATGCCGCGCGCATCATCGCGCTCTGGCCGGGGCTGAAGAACGACGCCTACGGGCTTGCCTGCGATATCGGCTCCACGACGATCGCCATGCACCTGGTCTCGCTTCTTTCCGGGCGCGTGGTGGCTTCCGCAGGCGCGTCGAACCCACAGATCCGCTTCGGCGAAGACCTGATGAGCCGCGTCTCCTACGTGATGATGAACCCGGATGGCCGGCAGGCCATGACGAAGGCGGTGCGGCTGGAGATTTCCAAGCTGATCGATCGCGTCGCGGCGGAGGGGGGCGTTGCCCGCACCGACATCCTGGACGCCGTATTCGTCTGCAACCCCATCATGCATCATCTTTTCCTCGGTATCGATCCGACCGAACTCGGCGGCGCCCCCTTTGCGCTCGCCGTATCCGGTGCGGTGAAAGCGCGTGCCGACGATTTACGGCTCGCGCTCAACCCGGGGGCGCGGCTCTACATGCTGCCCTGCATCGCCGGGCATGTGGGCGCGGATGCCGCCGCCGTCGCGCTTTCGGAAGGCCCGCACCGGCAGGACAAGATGATGCTCATCGTCGATGTCGGCACCAATGCCGAGATCGTGCTGGGCAACAGAAACCGCGTCGTCGCCACCTCCTCGCCGACCGGTCCGGCCTTCGAAGGCGCGGAGATTTCTTCCGGCCAGCGCGCCGCCCCCGGCGCAATCGAGCGCGTGCGCATCGATCGGACGACGCTAGAGCCGCGCTTCCGCGTCATCGGCTCGGAGCTCTGGTCGGACGAGCCCGGATTTGCCGAAGCAGTGGCCGCCACGGGCGTGACCGGCATCTGCGGCTCGGGCATCATAGAGGTGATCGCGGAGATGTATCTCTGCGGCATCATCTCGGAAGATGGCGTGATCGACGGTGCGCTCGCCGCGCGGAGCCCTCGGATTGTGGGACAGGGACGTACCTTTTCCTATGTGCTGCATGACGGCGAGCCGCGGATCACGGTGACGCAGAACGACGTGCGCGCGATCCAGCTAGCCAAGGCGGCGCTTTATGCGGGCACGAAGCTGCTGATGGAGAAGCAGGGCGTGGAGGCGGTGGACGTGATCCGCTTCGCCGGCGCTTTCGGTTCCTTCATCGATCCGACCTACGCGATGGTGCTGGGCCTCATTCCGGATTGCGATCTGGAAAATGTATCAGCCGTCGGCAATGCCGCCGGCACCGGCGCGCGCATGGCGCTCCTCAATCGCAACCACCGTCGGGAGATTGAGGAAACTGTACGCCGGATCGAGAAGATCGAGACCGCGCTGGAACCGAAATTCCAGGAGCACTTCGTTCACGCGATGGCGATCCCCAACAAGGTGGACCCCTTCGCGAAATTGAGCCAGCAGGTAGAGCTGCCGCCGCGGAAGGTCTTGGCTGAAGGTGGGATGGAGGCGCCCCGCCGCCGCTCGCGCGAAGAGCGGGAGGCACGGCGCAGGCGGTGAGTGGACGTCAGGATCTTTGTAATCTGAGCGATGCCGATGCCAGTGCCGGTCAGAGCGGAGTGAGGATCATTCCGCCCCTACCTTCTTCAGCATCTCCTTTGTGATCGCCTGCCGCCACGCTGCAGCGTCCGCCCAAGGGTCTGGCTCCTTCATGCGAGCGTCCATGTCGCCGACGCGGAAGGTGTTCGCAGCCTCCAGCGTTTTCAGCTCGTCCCAGGAGACCGGCGTGGCAATTGGTGCTCCCTGTCGCGCCCGCGTCGAATAAGGGGCGATGGCAGTTGCGCCGCGCTCGTTCCTCAGCCAATCGATGAAAATGCGCCCTTTGCGCTTCGCCTTCGATGCCTGCGCCAGGAACCGCTCCGGCTCCTCCTCTCCCATCCGGTAGGCGAGCGCGCGAGCAAAGCCCTTTACGTCAGGCCATTCAGCGCGACGGGCAAGCGGAGCGACCACGTGTACGCCCTTTCCCCCCGTCACCAGCGCCAGCGACTTCAGCCCGAGGTCCTCCAGCCAGCCGCGGAGGTCGAACGCGGCCTGCCGCAGGTCCGCGAACGTCAAGCCTGCATCGGGGTCAAGGTCGAAGACCAGCCGGTCGGGTTTTTCAAGCGCGTCGATGCGCGAGCCCCAGATATGGAACTCGAGCGTGTTCATCTGAACGCCGGCGACGATGCCCGCGAGGTCGCTGACATAGAGGTATTCCGCCCGGTCGCCGTCATTCTCGATGATCTCCCGTCGCTTCACCGCCTTGGGGAAGCCCTTCCCTGCATGCTTCTGGAAGAAGCATTCCTGGCTCGACCCGTCCGGACAGCGCACGAGGCTGACGAGCCGGTTCTTGATCTCGGGCAGCATGCGATCCGCCACGCGCTCATAGTGGCGGGCAATATCGGCTTTCGTCAGTCCCTGAGCGTCGAAGAGCACCTTTTCCGGATGGGAAAGGGAAATGCCGGCGATGGTCTCGCGAACGTCCTGCTGCATGTCCACCCTCCTCAGGCCGCATCAGGGCCGCCTCAACGGCCTTGGTGGCCTAATGTGCGGTAAGGCGCGAGGTTCCTAGAAGCGGCCGGTTTCGTTGAACATGTCGAACGTCGCGCGGATATGGTCGGCCGCCGCCTTCACGGGCGCGGAGGCATCCGGCGTCACCACCATGCCGATCTGGTAATTCCCAAGCTCCGGAAGCCCGTCTCTCGGTCCAAGCTCCACCAGATCGTCCGCGATGAACGACTTCGGCAAGGGCGCGATGGCGAGATCGGCCAGGATCGCCGCCCTCTGGCCGGCCGTATGCGCGCTCATATAGGCAATGCGGTATTCACGATTGTATTTGGCCAGAGCAGCCACTGCCGCCGCGCGCCATGCGCATCCCTCTTCCCAGAGAGACACCGGAAGCGGCTCGCGCATATAGGCGCAACCGCCCTTTGCTCCCGCCCAAACGATCGGCTCGGTGAGCAGAATCTCCACGCCGGATTGCTCGAGATCTACCGAGCAGGTGATCAGCGTGATGTCCAGTTGGCGCGCAACCATGCGCTTCCTCAGATTGACGCTCTGGTCGATGACCACGTCGACAGCAATTGCCGGATGCGTCTGCGCGAAGCGCTTGAGGACGCTGGGCAGAACCCGTTCGCCGAAATCATCAGGGGAACCTAACCGCACGATGCCGCTGATGTCCGGCATCACGAATTTCGACACTGCTTCGCGATTGAGCGCAAGCAGCCGTCGGGCGTAGCTCAGCAGCATCTCGCCGTCAGAGGTGAGCGTGACGGACCGGGCGTCGCGCATGAACACCGGCCGGCCAAGCTGGTCCTCCAATTTCTTGATCTGCATCGACACCGCCGAAGGGGTGCGGAAGACGGCATTCGAGGCGGCCGTAAAGCTGCCGGTTTCGGCGATGGCGACGAAGGTACGAAGTACGTCGAGCTCCAAAAGCGGCAGGGGATGGTTCAGGGGTGCATTCATAGCGCCACCTTCAATTTCATTGAAGAAAGAGATCACATCATTGCGTTTGATTGAATACTAAAGGAGACCCATAGTCAATCCCGAGGCCGGACATCCCGGTAATCGGAAGGAGGAAGTCATGGTCATTCACGCATTGTTGACAGAGTATCTCCGTCGCCGCACAACGGCGCGGAAGCGTCGTCGGACGGAGCGTTTCATCAGCAGCCTGCCGCCCGAGATCCAGAAGGATATCGGCTGGCCGGGCGCCAATGGTCCAAGCCGGCGTTTGCACTGCAACCCTGATCCTTCCCTGGAGCCGACCTGGCAGCCGCGGTGAGGTTGGACATGGCCTGCGGGAGTTCGACGAGGGCATGGAACAAGCACGCACCGGCCTGAGGCCGGTGCGACGCGGTCGACTGCGATACCGGCCGCTATGTCGCATTTCCTACGGCCCGCTTCGAATTTCCGGCGGCCCCCGAGTCACGCGAAGCATAGAAGGCAGCGAAAGAGGGCTGAGCCCCGCGAAAATCCCCACGCGGATAAGGCCTCCACGGAGCCGAAATGAAACTCTTCCGTAAATTCCGCAAGGCACGCGGCGTTAATGGCCGCTCCTTCGATGAGCGCAACCGTCTGGAAAAGGCAATGCCCGGAGAGACCGGAGCCTTGGCCGCCTTGCGGCTCGGTATGCTCGTTCATTGAACGTCGCCAAACGCCGCGCGAGTTCTGCTGATCCTCACGTAATATTTTTTCCGTGAGCGCCAACGCAGTCCATTGACAGACAAGGCTTTTACGAGGAAGCGTTGTCTGTTAGCGACATGCAAACGTGGCAGCGTATCGGGAGGATTTTGCATGAGGGAGGAAGGGCAGCTCAAGCGCTCGTTGGTTTTTTTCCTGGTCCCGGATTTCACGATGGTCGCCTTCGCGACCGCGCTGGAGCCACTGCGCGCCGCCAACCGGATGCTGGGCTACGAAGCCTATCGATGGCGGCTTGCAAGTGTCGACGGCAAGCCGGTTCGCGCTTCGAACGGCGTGGAGCTTGCGGTGAACTCTTCGCTTTCCGAAGAGCGGCAGAAGATGATCGGCCGTGACCGGCCGACCATGGTGATCGTCTGCAGCGGGCTTGCGGTGGAGCGTTACGCCAACAAATCGGTCTTTGCCTGGCTGCGCGAGGAGTACAACCGTGGTGTCGCGCTCGGCGGACTGTGCACCGGCGCCCACATCCTGGCTGCAGCGGGGTTGCTCGCCAACAAGCGCTGCGCCATCCATTGGGAGAACCTGCCTGGTTTCGCCGAAGCCTTTCCCAAGGCAAATGTTTTCGCCGACCTCTTCGAAATCGATTCCAACATCTACACCTGCGCCGGCGGGACGGCGGCCATGGACATGATGTTCCGTCTGATCGGAGAGGACTTCGACGACAACCTGGTCAATCGCGTCTGCGAGCAAATGCTGACGGACCGGGTGCGCAGCCCTTCGGACCGCCAGCGCCTGCCGCTGCGGGCACGTCTCGGCGTACAGAATTCCAAGGTCCTCACCATCATCGAACTCATGGAGGCCAATCTTTCGGAGCCCCTGTCGCTCGTGGAAATCGCCGAACGCGTAGGCTTGTCGCGGCGGCAGATCGAGCGCCTGTTCAGGCAGGAGATGGGCAGGTCCCCTGCCCGATACTATCTGGAAATCCGCCTTGACCGGGCGCGGCACCTTCTTATCCAGTCCACGATGCCGGTGGTCGAGGTGGCGGTGGCCTGTGGCTTCGTCTCCGCCTCTCATTTTTCGAAGTGCTATCGGGAAGTGTACGCCCGTTCACCGCAGCAGGAACGGCACGACCGCAAGCAGCCCATCGCGGCTTGATCGGGGGCCAAGGCTTATGGCGAGGGATCCTGCCACATCCAGGACCGGTTCCGCCACATCTTCTCGCCGATGAGACAATCATAGGCGGGCCCGGCCTGCGCCAGCGTTATAGGCGGGCGCGCCGGGTCGGTTTCGCCGCCGGCCAGCTCTATGACCAGCTTGCGGCGGACAGCCTCGGGAAACTGGGACCAGTCGTTGACAGGGATGACGAAGGAGCCGGGACCTCCGATCACGCATTCGGTGTAATACGTATCGAGGTCCCTCACGTCATAGGACGTGGTGAACCCGTCATTCGTCATCAGCGGCAAGCCGTTGATGGTGATGCCGGAGGCAACCAGGGCATCGCGGGCATCGGTCACTGGAGTGCCCTGATTGTTCGGCCCGTCGCCGGAAATATCGAGCACGCGCCTCATTCCGCGGTAGGTGCTTTCCGCAAAAAGGTCCGACGCAAAATTGATGGCGCCCGAAATGGATGTGCGCCGCGCGCTCTGCGGCGGAGTAGCGGTAAGCATGCTCGCCACCCGCGCCGCATCTTCGGCGGAGGCGATCACCGTCCAGGGCACGAGCACCCGGTGCGAAAAATCGCCCGCCCATTCGAAATAGGTGATGGCGATGCGGCCGTTTATGCCATCCCTGATGGCCTGGATCACTGTGTCGTGGGTCAAAGCGGCTGCATAGCCGTGGCGTTGAATCTCCAGTTCGCCGGGCGACATGGAAAGAGAGACGTCCACCGCGAGCGCAAGTTCCACGTCAACGGCTTCCTGAGCCTGTGCAGGGCCGAGGCCCAGCGCAATCGGCAACGCTGCTAGCGCGCCGTGGAAAGCTGAGCGCCGTTGTCGGTCCAAGATGGACATGCACACGAGTTTACGTGAGGCCGGACCACCGGCAACTCACGGGATGTGACAAAGACGTCCGTTCCGTTCACATTTTCGCGATGTGACCGCCAACGCGAACGGGAAACCCGTCACCCGTCAGCGCGCAGAGCCGTATTTTTCGGATCGAAGGGGCTTTCTGTGATCACGGTTGCAGGGTGCAGCTTTCCGAGGATCTTGATCTGGAGCGGAGTCCCGGGTGCAGCACAATCCGGCCGCACCATGGCAAGTGCCAGGCTCTTGCCCACGCGCCAGCCATAGCCGCCGCTCGTGGCGCGGCCGATCAGCTTGCCGTCTCTGTAGAGCGCCTCGTTGCCTCTCGCATCCGCATCGGTGACGTCATGCACCTCCAGCGTCACGAAATTCCAGTTAAGCCCCTTCTCCCGCTGGAGGAGAAGCGCCTCGCGGCCGATGAAATCGCCTTTGTCGAGGTTCACGAAGCGATCGAGCCCGCTCTCCCACGCCGAATATTCGATGGAAAGCTCGCGCGGAATGAGGCGATAGCTCTTTTCGATGGCCATCGAGGTCATCGCACGGATGCCGAAGGGCTTGATGCCGAACTCCGCCCCCGCGTCCATGATCATGTCGAATATCGCGTTCTGCATCTCGATCGGGTGATGCAGCTCCCAACCGAGTTCGCCTACGAAATTGACGCGCAGCGCATGCGCTGTGGCGCGGCCGATATTGATGCGCTGGCCGGAAAGCCACGGGAACGCAGCATTGGAGAGGTCCGTGCGCGTGAGTTTTCTGAGCACGTCCCGACTCCTTGGGCCTGCGAGCACCAGGACGCCCCATTCCGTCGTGATGGGGGACATGCGCACGCTGCCGTCCGCGGGCAAAAGCTTGTTGAGCGTGTCGTGGTCATGAGCCTCGTAGGCGCCGGCGGAAACCAGGTAGAAGCCCTGCGGCTGACGGTAGACGGTGAACTCCGAACGCACGCCGCCGTGCCTTGTCAGGAGATGGCAAAGCGCGATGCGCCCGACCTTCTTCGGGACGCGGTTTGCGAAGATGCGGTTCAGCCAGGCTTCGGCCCCCGGCCCGCTGATCCAGCACTTGGCAAAGGGGGACATGTCCTGTAGCCCGACATTCTCATGGACGTTCCGCACCTCGTTCCCGACATGCTCGAAGTAGTTCGAGCGGCGGAAGGACCACTTTTCCACGATGCGACCGTCTTCGAGCGGCGCCGCATGATTGTGTTTCAGCAGGACATCAGCCCCGACGCCGAGTTCGTCCTTCGGGACCTCGTATCCCTCTGGCGCAAACCAGTTGGGTCGCTCCCAGCCATAGACTGAGCCGAACACCGCACCGAGCTTCTTCATGCGCTCGTAGCAGGGAGTGGTCTTCAGCGGCCGGGCGGCGGCGCGTTCCTCGTCGGGATAATGGACGGTGAAGACATTGGCGTAAGCCTCCTCGTTCTTCACCCGCAGATAGCCTTCAGTGGCGTAGGGCCCGAAACGGCGCGGATCCACGCCCATCATGTCGATGGACGGCTCGCCTTCGACGATCCATTCTGCAAGCTGCCAGCCGGCGCCTCCGGCGGCCGTTACGCCGAAAGAGTGGCCCTCGTTGAGCCAGAAGTTCTTGAGGCCCGGCGCCGGTCCGATGATGGGCGAACCATCGGGCGTATAGGCAATCGCGCCATTGTAGACCTTCTTGATGCCCACCTCGCCGAAGGCAGGCACGCGCGCGATCGCCGTCTCGATATGCGGCATCAGGCGCTCGAGATCCTCCTGGAAAAGTTCGTACTCGCTGTCTTCCGACGGTCCATCGATATAGCAGCAGGGCGCACCCTTCTCGTAAGGGCCGAGCAGCAGCCCGCCATTCTCCTCGCGCATGTACCAGGAGGAGTCGCTTTCGCGCAGCACGCCCATTTCGGGAAGGCCCTGCCGCTTGCGCTCCAGGATCGCCGGGTGCGGCTCGGTGACGATGTACTGGTGCTCCACCGGGATCACCGGTACGTCGATCCCCACCATCTTGCCCGTCTTGCGGGCAAAATTGCCGGTGGCGGAGATGACGTGCTCCGTAACGATATCGCCCTTGTCGGTCTTCACCACCCACATGCCGTCGCTGCGCTGTTCGATCGCGGTTACGGTCGTGTTGCGATAGATTGTGGCGCCCCGGTCACGCGCGCCCTTGGCCAGCGCCTGGGTAAGGTCGGCAGGCTGGATGTAACCGTCATCGGGATGCTGGATGGCGCCTAAAAGACCGTCCGTCTCGCAAAGGGGCCAGATCTCCTTGACCTGCTGGGGCGTCAGAATGTTAACCGGAACTCCGATCGTCTCGGCAATGCCGGCGTAGTACATGTACTCGTCCCACCGATCCTTGGTGCGGGCGAGGCGTATGTTCGAGCAGTTGGTGAAGCCGACATTCATGCCGGTTTCGCGCTGAAGCTCCTGATAGAACTTCACGGAGTATTTGTGTATCTGGCCGACCGAGTAGCTCAAATTGAAGAGCGGGAGCAGGCCCGCAGCATGCCACGTGGAGCCGGACGTCAGCTCCTTGCGCTCGACAAGCACGACGTCTGACCAGCCCTTCCGGGCAAGGTGATAGAGGCTGGAGACGCCGACAACCCCTCCCCCTATGACGACCGCACGCGCCTCGCTTTTCATGGACATTCCCCTCACATAAGCCGGCTGAACTGCAGGACATTATGCGACAGAAGAAAGCTGTTTCCGGCCTGTTTGCGACATCGCCACCGCGGGGCGCGACCTCGTCCTATCTGGCAGCTTGAAGATCGAAGCGCGGCTTCCAAGAAGCGACCAGCATAAGGGAGAGTCCCGCGATAAAGACGAAATAGAAGCGGTCATCCGGGAGCGGGAAGCTCGCGAACTTTCCGAGCGTCCCTATGGCAAGGGCGAAAAT
>Ga0164243_10005460_pt1 | contig 19398 bp, 26 predicted proteins | sample OricompcompostOP_FD_108781 | JGI IMG/M metagenome (GOLD analysis project Ga0164243, IMG submission 108781) | Organic Plus compost microbial communities from Emeryville, California, USA - Original compost - Organic plus compost (OP) | ecosystem: Engineered > Solid waste > Mixed feedstock >... | reverse complement strand
TTCAATGTTCCTGCATTAGCGCCCTTTTTGGCTGTGACCGAGTCGTGTGTGCATAACCTCATGTTACTATAAGATTAGTGTTCAGATCTTGATATTTTCTTATGAAAGGGTGCTGGGCTGTGCAGAATCGGTCGTTTCGACTTTTGTGCAACCCCATTCCCCGATCCACTGTCAGATATCGAGAGCCCACATTTGCCTCATGGCATCATTTCCCACCATTCACGGAGAAAGTGCAGGGGGAATCGATCTTGAGGAGACGCCTCCGCAGTTTTCATCTGGGTCTCCAGGTTTGCGCACAAGTACGAAGTCAGAGTTATGCAGCAGGCGCAACAAATCGGTGATGGCGTTAATGGGCTCATCCAGACTAACTGCGAGGGCGAGGAGTCTCGTGCTCATGCGCATTCGATCTTGCAAGTCGGCGCTACTCGTAGGTACGTGGCCAGCGATGCGGTCAGAGACGCCAGCGCACGAAGTTGCTGCCCACTGCTTTAGCTGGACGTGCAGGCGAGGCTTCAGCACCAACAGACCAAGTAAACCCGAGGGAGGCCTACGTACGAGGATACCGCATATGCCCCTTTACCACTGCAAGGTGGGAGACCGGCAACGAGATCTTCTCGTAACTTGGAGCTTTAGAACAGGAAGATGCGCCGGAAGATACTTTACAATTATTGCGGTAGCACGGTTGCTGTCAACATCTTCGGACATTATGCGGTCGGTATTCGAGAATGAATCAATTCGGAGGGACGCTGTCAAAAAAGGAGGTGCTGCACTGGTGACCAACCGATGGAACGTGCCAGTGTCAATCAAGGAAACAAGAGAGGGTACAAAAAGACAGTATGAATAGAAATTAGATGACGGAGTTAATCGAGCACGGATACGTACTTGGTACATCGCGCCTCGAAAGGGGGAGCACGACTAGCCCACCAATGGGACCATCAGGATTGGGGTTCTGGCGCTGGTCAGAGTCATTTCCCTGGATTTAGCGCTGCTTCCTCATCTAAACTTGGACAGCGACCACGCTGGCGACCAGGGGCAACGACTGAACAAGGCAAAGCGGATCGGAGATGCTTCGATGCTCTCCTTGTCAGTCTAAGTAGTGTGTGTACTTCGTACATAGTGTGCATACGCTACGGTACCCGAATGGAAATGGCACGTCCCACTTCAACTCCTGCGCATGATCAAGGACCAGCGATGCAGTGTGCACTCCACCCCAAGGTACCTGGTAGTGTACATACAGACCGCCAGCAAATCTCTCCTCCCTTGCCTGCCCTTTTCCATCCCCTGACCAGGGTTCCTTTGCTGATGAAGAGACGAAATATGAACTTTGCCGCCCTTGGGCTAGCGTCCGGGGTGAAGATAGCAGAAAGAGACGTGTATCTTCTGGCGCTTGTACCCTTGCCACGGGGTTGGACTGGAAGGGGGACTTTGGGATGCTAATTTCCCAGCCTTTACGACCTAATCCACCTCCTATGTACACTCCGTAGCGTAGCAACTGCAAGCTCCCAATGAGTGAGTGAGATGGAAAGAGAGGAGAGCGGGAGATGGGAGAGGGAGGTGGCAAAGGATATGCTCCCTTGAGCTGGTTTCCCCCGAGTTCGAAATTCTATTAATACGGGTTCGTCCTCCATCCAACTTGCGTCTTTCTTTCTCCTCATTCTCATCACCAGCTCAAACTTTCCAATCAAGCCTCAGCTGACTCTTTGACTTCGGTCGTCCACTCTTTACTTAACTCTCTTAAGCTTACGCTTTATCCATTCGTTAATACCTCTTAATAACCTTTTTCGTTTACGAAAAACTTTTCAACCTCACCGTCAAAATGAAGTTCACTGCCGTTGTCTTCCTTGCCGCTGGCGCCATGGCCGCCATTGCCCCCGAGCCCGTTGAGTCCGTCGTTGAGTCCGGCGTCACCTCCGCCGCTCCCGTCGAGAGCGAGGCCGTCACCAGCGCCAAGAAGTGGACCACCTCCACTGTCTACGCGACCACCGTTCTGACCATCACCGACTGCGAGGACACCGTCACCGACTGCCCCGGAGACGCCACCAAGGTCGTTACTGAGACCGTCGCCGTCTCCACCACCGTCTGCCCTGCTGAGGAGGGTGAGGACGAGCCCACCACTCTCATCCCCGCCCCCACTGGTGGCGTCGAGGAGCCCGAGCCCGAGGAGCCTGAGGAGCCCGAGACCACCGAGGACTCTTCTCCCGAGCAGCCCGAGCCCACTGAGGCTCCCGAGCCCGAGTGCCCCGTCACCAAGGTCAAGACCATCACCACCAGCTACACTACCGTCATCCCCACCGTCATCATCGAGACCGTCGTTGAGGACTGCCCCGCCCCCACCGGCGGTATTGAGCACCCCGTCCCTACTGGCTCCGTTCCCGGAAACGGCACGTAAGTTGAATCCCCCATACTAACATCTGCGCAAGTACGATCGACACTGACTCAATCTTTCAGCTCCCCCGGTGGTCCTTCTCCCCCCATCACCGCCGGTGCCGCTTCCATGGCCGGCTCCATCTTCTTCGCCGCTGCTGCCGGTATTGCCGCCTACGCTTTCGCGTAAATTTTCTCTTCTGCTTTCACCTTTTGACAAGATGAAACTCGGGAGCTCGAGAGTATAATTTTCTAAGGGAGAAGGGGTTCTAACGTTCAAATTCTTATGACCACTTTTTTCGAACGCAAGCGCGAGCTTTTACGAAGAGCTTGTATGGCATGTAAAAAGTTTCCTAGGGCTTTTCAATACCAGCATTTTTTTGATCTCATGGGACGCAAACAAGATTTTGTTTTTGATATCATGGCATTATTGATGTTTCCTCTACTTTGTAGCTTAATTTTCTAATAACGGTGGTGCTCCGGAGTTGTTTCTGGGTTTGCGCCGAATTTTCCAAAACATCTGCACTGCTCTCGAAAATTACCATGGTGAAATGAACAGTAAACAGAAGAACATCCGGAGCCGCCGAGTTAGTGGGGGATCGACCTTCGGCTTCGGCGGTATTCCAGCGATTACGTTCAGAAGATCACCTCCTGTCGTCCAGGTGACAAACACAACTCGCAAGGACCAGGATCCCACTGGCAAGTAAGATTACAAGTTATCTCGGATCAGGAGCGATCTCTTCAAATCAGGCAAGTCCTAAGCAACTCTTGTCCTTCTTAATCTGCCGGGGGGGGCCTGTGTGGAGTCCAGGAATGGGGATACCTTCCTCCCTACGAAGGGCGAAGTAACGCACCCGACACAGCGCAAGGAAGAGCCGGACGAAATTTCTCATCTCCCCTTTCATTGAAATATCAGGTGTGTGTGTGGGGACCCCTTCTTTTCCAGGATCGCCGAAATTACAGCGTTGCACCACATCCGTCCCCTCTGCCACCCCCTTCCTGGGAAGACAAATCTTGGTTCGCTCGTTCTTGAAACGACACATCGACCAATAGACTTTGCTGAAATGAAGAGAGGTTTCCTGCAAGGTACCAGCGTCCAGTTCACAAATTGGGCGGGGGTTTTCTCTTCGACTTTTTGGTACCTGACGCTTTTGCTGGGGTTTATCCCCTTTGGGACGTTTATGTGCGTGCCCTTGCACCACTTTTTTTTATCCAAGATTACCTTCGGAAGGTGGTGGCGTCAATCGAGGGTGGTTTGCCAGTGGGCGATTGGGGGAAAGGAGCTCATTTCGTTGATGGCCTGGATGCACTCGGTGGCGGATGTGGATGGATTTGGTTAGTAGTCGAGAGAAGATGACAGCAAGATTTGGTGTGAGCTTGTCGACAGATCTGGAATCTGTTCACGTTGGGTTCGACAACTTGGGCCTGTTCTATTGATTTCCAAGCCGTCCTGTTGGCTACAAAGTATATGAGCCTTCCCAAGTCCCCGATTCCCTCAGTCGATGTGTTGGTGGCTGCATCTTCGTCGGGGCCTACGAAAGCAGCTCGCGTGATGGCCCAACCAACTCACGATGCAGAAACTAGCAGGCAATAGTTCCTTATACCTTTGTATATCTCTCATCATCATCATCCGACCCGACAAAATAGAGGCCCCCCAGAACGAGAATAGGCGTTGATCTTGCCATCACCGAACGGTGAGAACGGAGATCACCTATTCCCCCTTTTTCACGTCTTCTCGGTACAAACCGCCGGAGTCGACTTTAATGGACTGCCGTTCCGAGATTCACTCAACCCAATCTCCAATCTCTCCCGCAGTGGCGTGGACCTTCCCGAGACATCTGGTCAAGCTTGCAGTAGCGTCTGGGTCCTGCGCTTTGTCTCACACTGCACAACGCCCGGCGGCGGGGGTGTTAATCACATCGTGGATTGGGTCGAATTGAATCTCGCTGTGATTTTTTTTGTCTTTTTCTTTTTCTTCTTGGTTCTTTTTCTCGTCGTGGCTTGATGTTAGTTGTGGGCATCATCTTCCCGGGCTTTTTATCTCCATGAAACTTCCTAACCGGCCGGGTCAGCTTTCCGAGTGGGTATCGAACGGCAGGGAGGCGAGATCCGCATTCCAGCATTCCTCATTGCTTTCCGCCCGCTTGTGGAAAGGCTTGTTTGGTTTGGGGGCATATATCGGGCCCGCGAGGATGAGCCGCCGGTCATCCCGGCCGTCGTGAGCCATTGTCTCACTCGGGAGGCATTCCGATGGAGCGATGAAGAATTGAATCGTCTCGGGATTTGAAGTGACTCAAGTTCTTGAGTCTTTGAGAGGAGAAATCTGCATTAGGTTTCGCCACGAGTCCAAAGGTCTCGAAGACAAGATTTCGTCAACCAGAAGAAGGTGTCAATCTGAGGCGGTTGGCAGATCCACAAACTCAGTTTGCACGTTTGCACGATACTCATAGAATCTTTGAGCAAGCGTTGAATTCCTCGTGAAGACGTGCTTCGTTGTAAAAACTACGAAGGATCAAGATGCCAAGATCTCCCTACACTAGACCAGAGATATATGCACGGGCAGACCATCGGACCCGGGAGCGCGGGTCGCCGATCTTGGGTCCTTCGCCCTGCTTCCCGTTTCCGGGCTTAGTGTAAGTGCTATAGAGTAATCTTCGTTCACGATCCTGGGGAAAGAGGCTGATATGCCAAGACGTTGTGGATAAGATCAAATGGCCCCCGGTCCAGTCCGCCTTTACTCACATCGCACCCTGATGGCCGCTGCCTGGGCCATCAACACGAGTGAGAAGTACTTTAAGAGTCCCTTTCCCTCTCCCGGTTCAAAGTTCGGGGATCCGTCTGGAAGAATCGTCGACAAGGCGCGCCGAGATCCATGCGACGACGACGTGACTGGTATTGCTCTTATTACCATGCAATGCGTGCTTACCGGTGGTTCTTGCTCAAGAGAAGCTTGAACACTAGGCTGCAATCGAACCACGATGCGTGAAATTTGAAGCCTCGTGCGCAATGCTGTTCCATCGCACTTGGCCGGCAGAAGAAAGAGGGCAAGTTTCTCGGGATCCGACAACATCGAGTCCCCCCCCCCAGTCTACGGTGTCTCCAAACCCCGTCCCCGGGTAACGATAAACCGCCCACTCCCACATCTAAATGCAGTTTACGGCCGCGAGAGAGAACCATCGCCACCGTCCTCATAAGATTCTTGCCTATCCGCCTCCGTCTCCTCCTCGAATCCACTCGATCCCTCTTTCCCAAAATGGTACCTTGCCTCTCGTAACCTCGACATTATATCCGTCGAGTAATCCTCACACGACCTCCGAGCGGTACCACCGAGACTATTAGTCTTTTTCTCGATTAACTTCCCAAGAGAATGTTGCAGTCCCTACACGGTTCTCGGGCGTTCGGCGTGCGGGCAGAGCAGAGCACGAGCTGCTGAGCTTAACGGGTGAAAAGCAGTCGGCTGTCGTCTTCTTCCCGGCCACGGAAGATGTCTGCGTGATGAGAGGTGTCGCCTAGGAATCAGCGTTTGGCACTGGGTCGACGTGCCGTTTAGTCGACGAGTGATGCATGGACATGAGCTCCTCGATAATAGGCTTCGTCTCCGTCTTACTAACCCGGAAGAGCTTGAACTCCAGGCATACGTGGCAGTATGCCAGGGCGTAACCAGCAATAAACTCAAGCGAGGATTGGTGCCGGGACCGCTAGACGTCAAGGGATATCAGCGGGGAGTCGAAGGATCAGTCTGGGTTTCAAAGCCTGAGGTATGAAGAAGCGGCTCCTTGGCCTGGAGCACGCGCGGTTGATGCGACTTGCAGAGGGATCGGTATCTAGCACGCGTCGCTGGAGTATCATCATGAGTTGCGCACAGCCTGATTCCGTGAGGTAAGAAGGTATTGTATTCGAGGGAGTTGGTCGACGTTAGAGGGCCGCTGTAGTGGCTGTCCTGTGGAGAAGTTCGTTCCTCTTTTCATCCTTATATCCCATTCTTAGCATCATGATGCCCCAGCGACGAGACTCGAGAACCGAGCCCAGTACAGGATGGTGGGAGATTTATCAGAACCCAGCCACGCAAAATTGATGCCATGCGGTTTTACCAGGGCCTCCGAGATACATGGTTGAAATTAAGTCTCGGCGTCTCAGATTTGAGTGCTTGCAGATCACGATGCCGTTAGTCTGTCACATTGCCCTCAAACTTCGATAACTCTCTCCCCCCCAACCAAGAAGCACATCGAGCCCAAATTACAGGTCGAGAAACAACATAGCAGGTTCCGTGGGGGGAGGCATCGATGATCAAGGACAGGGCAGCCGAGCTTTGGACTGCGTCATTGCCAGACGCAAGCCGATGTGTGTCCTTTTTTTTGCCCCTGATCTACCTTCGTACCTGGGCTCAAAATAGATGCCGAGAGGAATCTGTATATGTCCCCCCCGCATGTCTGCAGACAACGGTCCTCTCCCTCTCCTCTGCATCAGCCAACGGTATAATCAATCTCAATCGGCAGGAGACGAGAAGAATTCATATTCAGTTCCAGGCAGGAAAGAAAATGCAATAATTAATTCCGTGGTCCCATCCCGTCAATCCTCCGTTCCGCCACGTCCCCCTCTCCCTTCATTCAAGCAATCACGAATCGCGTGGAACGTTGAACCCTTGATACATTAGATGGTAGCGAGAAAGATGGATCAACAACATCCAAACGGATCTCGCTACGACATACAAGGACGGACGAAAAGCCAGAAGTAGCACCCACTGCTCTCCGAAGGCTTGTTTAACAACGCAAAGAAATTAGTGCGCTGTTCCACCCTTCTGGAACAAGGAGGTCTCCAGGCGTGAAGGTGACGAAGGAGCAGTGATTCAAACGTTTTGAAAACCGATTAGTCGAGATATATCTCAATGCTCATAACATCTCCCGAAACGGCGCAATACCTCCGCTAGGAGTTGGATAATGAGGACGAGAGGCTGGGACAGGAATAAATTGCATCGCGCAGAGAGACTTCTTTTCTTCCATGGCGGACTTCGACTTGGACCTCGGAGGCGATCCCAAAATCTGGCCCAATCGGGAATTCTTGTAATAGGAACGAGCCGCGCGGCCCAGATATTGACACATTTATTTTCCCTTCTATCCTCGTCCTACTGCCAAACCTCAGGGGGCGATCTAGTTCTTTGAAATATTCCCCTTGCGCGAGGAGAAACAAGACTATGATGGGATTCTGAGTAAGATTAGAGCCGAATCCGAGTTTGACCTGTCCTTCTCCCCCTCTGCCAGGAAGGAACCTAAAGTAGGACACGGGAGGGCGGAAGGATCGTCAGAAATACATCCAAGATGGATGGATCGCCAGAACCGGCTGCAAATCATCGGTTCTCCCATGGTAAAAGCCAATCTCTCGAGAGCTATATACCGTGTTAGGATGCCATGGGAGAATCCTGCTTCGGGACGGCCGCACGCACACTCATTTCCTCCACGTATTCTCCAACGCCAGAGAAGGAGGAGGCACCTTGTACTTCCTTCATATGCCACACACCCACGGCTAAAATGCTGCCCTCCGGATCATAGCCGGAGACGAAGAGGGGGACCCAAAGAGCAGGCGAAGAAGAAAAGTAGACATCTCTATCTCCAGATACGTTCTCTGCATCCCTTGTCACTCACGTCTGTTTCCCGAATAATACAACTAATACATTCGGTGGGCTCATTTATATATACACATGCACATTTAGCGCGATAGTAAGGAGGGGAGAGACAGTCTACCAAGCCTTGGTCACGGCCGTGACAGCCGTCGATCACTTGGTCTACAATACTATAATACTCCGTGTGCTATCGTCGTCCGGCCTTGGCAACATGCCTCCCCGCCTTGGAAATAGAAGCCTGGTTATGTGAAGTTATATGAAGGAACACGCACACACTTTGTATACGTTGCCTCTCGCTTCGTTCCGGCCGATCCATGTCCCGACGCTGTGAACAGGTATTTGTAGAGAGGGTTTCGATACTGCCGGGGGGGAGAAAAAGGGCAACCTCCAGTCGCGATTTCATCTTGGCCTTCCCCACGCTCTTGTCAGTCGAGTTGGGATGATTTTCCTTTTGCGGTTCTGCTCGGGGAAGCAGAGATTATAAGCTCGCCGAACAAGGGACACAGCAAATCGCCTAGTACAGACTTCCGATCTGTTTCTCGTTTTCTTTTTTCTTTTTTTTTTTTTTCCTTCTTCTCCTCTAGGCTGCTCATTAACATCCCTTCCGCCAGTTTAACGAACAATCCTAACTCCCTACAGAGCTACCGAGATTCGTTGGCATGAGTATCTTAACATCGAGACTGCGGTCTTACACGGGACACTACAGCCGAGAACAAGCTAGGGCATCAACGCATCTCGAGTAAGCGTGACAGGCTTGGAAACTCATCAAAAGGCCGGCCTCGAAGAAACTCTTCCTCACCCTCCAAAAAATGGTCTCCCTCTCCCTGCCCGCCCTCGCTGGCATCTTCCTCGCCCTCGCCGCTTCCGCTCAAGACCAACCCTCATCCACATCTACCATCGACTCCCTCCTAGAACCAACCCCAACACCAACCCTCACGACAGTCCCCTCAAAACCGCCCCCTTCCTCCCCAACAACAGCAACCTCCTCCACCACGCGCGTCATCTCCGTCTTCTACCTCGACGTCCGCGGCGACGAAGAACGCGGCCTCCCCTACACCATGTTCCACCGCGACACGGGCTCGATCCTCGCCGCCGACGAATCCGCCACAACCATCGTCATAACCGGCACGCTCACCGATCTCCGGACCCAATCCTACGCGCACACCGTCGTCTCCGAAGACCTCACGAAAGCCATCCCGACGCTTCGCCGGCAGACGCAGACGGGCTCCTGGAACAGGAACCATACGGCGGCGCCGCGAACTATCACGCAGGGTCCCGGCACGTTCGAGTACACGTCCACGAATTACGGCAAGGACAGGACCCTCGTGAATAGGTGCAAGCTCGAGGGCATGGATAGCGCGTCGTGCGATTTGACACACGTTGGCAAGGGCTGGTATACGAAGAAGCAGCCGGATTTTGCGGGGGAGTGGAGTACGTACAATTTTACGTGGACGAGCGGTGGGAGTTATGGGTACGCTCCGGTGACGATTACGGCAGGGCTGGAGAAGCTTCCGGCTGAGACGGCCCCAGCCGGTGGGAAGGGGGCCGATGGGGACAAGGAAGGTGCAGGGGCTGGGTCATTCTCAGGGAAAGCGAGGGGGGCTAGGACTGTTGCTGTCATTGCGGCGATAACGGTGACTGGGATTGTACTGGGTGGATTTGCTCTGATATAATAAACCGAGACTGCATGTGGTTTTTACGAAAAACAATGACATTCTCACATTCGAGAGGCTTGGACAAATAAGCCCGGCCCCGACTCCGGACATTCGGAGGTGACGATTAAAAATTCGGCACCATGCCGGGGAACAGTCTCAAAAGGGGCCGGGGATGGAGTAAAAATGAAAAGGAGGAAGTGAAGATGTCATTCGTGATTCTTCGGGGCATGGGATGAACGGAACATGGATCGCGGGCCATCGTGAGTCGTTTTCTTTAGTGCCGTGTCTCTCAAACAGGGCCAGCGGCGTTTCGGGAGGGATGGATATACCAAGCGTGCTGCGGAGACTTGGGCGAAAATCGGCTTCAATACTTACTGTACATAGTGGGAGGTCAGCCGGAGGGAAAATAAAACGGAAGAAGTTTCAGTCAAGGGCCCGTCAGCGTGAGCAGGATGGCAGAGCACATCAAGGCAACCTGCGTAGGTTCCCCAGGGTTGAAATTTCGCAACTCATTGATGTTAGCCAAGCCCGTAATCCGGTTGTGACACCCTCTGCGATCATTGGTGGAGAAGATAAAAAGAAGATTTCAAGATTTCTGGGTGATGCCCCGAAATCGAAAAAGTAACAAGCTTATTTTGCTGCCTAGCAAGGCAGGATTTTTGCACACGTGGAATGACATGGTCGGATTCGCACATTGTTGCTTCAAGTGGAAACAGACCAGAGACAAGCTTAAAGTGTCGATGGCGGATTGGTGGAAGTTTGGTGCTAGTCTGGATCCAGCCCTACCATCGCGGTGGCTCAGCCAGACTAGCCCACGACGACAAGTCACAGTTCTGGACCGTACCTTGACTTCTTTGGACGTGCGCGAGTGCGAGTGCGAGTGCGGCATCAAACCTTCCTCAGTATCGGCCGTATCGACCACGTCGGACGATCTCGGCTAGATCACTAAACCCAAGTCTTGGCGCAGGTATTACGACGAACTTAAGATTCGAGGATGAATTGGATGTTTTTGTTCCAGTTGGTCCAAGATTAACGGCGGCCGACGTCAAAATGAGGGTTTGCAGACAGCTTTGGGCCTCCCTCTGATCGAACGCTCAAGGGTAGAAAAGATATTGACCTTCGCAAATACAGCGTTGGAAGCATTTGATAGCATTAATGCCCAGTACCAGAGACCGCCCTCGAGTATTGATATCCAAGCAAGTCAGTGTCTGTTTAAACTTTTGAAGCATAATTTGTTGGTCTTCATGTTGTGGTCTGTCTGAGCTCCCGCTCGTATGAATACTTTCAGGTTCCTCTTGGATCCTACGCACCAGGTACTTCAAACCCCCACGCAAAGCTATGCCAAAACCATGTACCCGATACCGGCCTATCCCATGCGGACCTGCTTCCGCCCCCCGCCCAACGTCAAGCTTTCTTCCTCTTCCACTTCTTCATACGAATTACGAGTTCGGTTGGGTGGCATTCATCGATAGATGGCTCCGCCACTCTCACCAGCTGTCAGAAATGCATCCGACCATGCAGGCACTGCGGCTAAGCCAAGCCTATTAGTCTGCCCATCAAAACCCCTAGGCCGCGTAACCTATACGCCTTTTCCCTAAGCTCGGAATGCGAGTGCGATGGTGGTGTAGGGCTGGCAGGCTGCCCCATGGAAAGACGGACGGGCAGGGACAAAGGGTGGGGCCAGAAGGGTAGGATAAAGGCTTTGGGGACTCTTTCTTTCATTCCTTCCCGGAGCCGCACTAGGGAGGGGATCATCAACAGTTTCGGGATGGAGCGTCATTGGAGATGAGATTTATTTAAGTCTTTGTGTTCCTCGTCCCAAGATTGCATGTCGGAATCCTTTCTCCATTGATCGATAAAGAAGAACATCAAGCATATTCTTTTTTCCTCGTCAGGGTCTATACAAGAAGAACGAACGACATCTAGTCGACTGAAAAATATAGAAAGACAAAGCCGAGAGACATTCCTTTACTCCTCCTCTGTCTCTCACCCAGAACCCCTCGACATTCTATTCACTACGATCCGATCTCCCGTCAGACTCCAACTCACCATCAGCCATGGCCGACTCAACCCCCCCTCCCGGCCTCCCGCCGTACATCATCGTCTTCGGCCCCTCCGCAAACTGCACCCTCGACCTCTGCCCGCTCGAGTACTCCGTCTACCGCTACCGCCCCAGCCTGCCCGCCAACATCGTCTTCATCGTCCTCTACGCCCTCGCCCTGCTGGTCCATGCCTATCTCGGTTTCCGCTGGAAGCAGATCTGGTTCATGGTCTGTGTCATCCTCGGCTGCCTCGTCGAAATCGTAGGCTACATAGGGCGAATTATCATGCACGGTAACCCCTTCTTATTCGCCGGCTTCATGACTCAAATTGGTAAAGTTCCTCCCCTCCTTCTCCCAAGGAAACGGAAGAAAAAAGAAATGATGAAAAAAGTTATGATTTTTTTTTTTTTAAAAAAAAAAAGTAGGCTCAAAGATGTAGAATACTAACTGGAGACGCAACCCCAGTCTTCATCACCTCCGGCCCCATCTTCTACACCGCAGCAATCTACATAACCCTCTCCAAAGCAATCTCCCACTTCTCCCCCTCCCTCTCCCGCTTCCCCCCGCGCCTCTACTACTGGATCTTCATCCCCGCCGACGTAATCTGCCTCGTCCTCCAAGCCGCCGGCGGCGCCCTCTCCACCGTCTCCTCCGGCTCCAACCAAACCGGCATCGACCTCGCCTTTGCCGGCCTCATCCTCCAAGTCATCGTCATCTTCATCTTCTGCTTCCTCTTCGCCGACCACATGATTCGCTTCTTCCGCCAGTCTTCCCCCTCCTCCTCCAAGGGAGGTGCCGGTCACATCGAAGCTTCTGCGAACATCCGTCCCCAGCGTATGAACGTCTTCCTCGGAGGCCTGGCCGCCTCCATCCTGCTCATCCTCGCCCGCTGCGTCTTTAGGTGCTACGAGTTGAGGGAAGGGTATAGCGGCGAGACCATGTCCGAGGAGGGTCTCTTCATCGGTCTGGAGGGCGTGCTTATCGTTGTTGCTGTCTTTGCGCTGTGCTTTGGCCATCCTGGCCTTGTCTTCGATAAGAATCAAGGGGCGGTTGTCGAGGGCGTTGTTGAGAGGGAAAAGGCTGACCACTCCTCGAGCTCGATTGCTGGGAACCAGGCGTGATTCCCTTCTCTAAAGGGGAAAAAAAAGGGGGTTGTCGAAGGTCCTTTCAGTTTCACTCGAGAGTCGTTGTTCAAACTGTTCTTAAACTTATACTGGGGATGATGATAACGGCGATCCCCGGCCCCGATTTCTTTTTTTCTTTTATTTTAATACTCTTTTTCCAAGTACCTATCGCTCCTTGGTTAATCACAGAAATCTCAGGATGATTATAGATTGCTTGCATTTAAATAGAGATGTCGACAACATCAAGGAACCATCGATCAGGGTGGCAATCGTTCATACAGGCTTGTTGACGCCTGGTTAGGCTGGTGGGGCCTAGTCTACGGAGTCGACCTGGTCTCTCACACGCGCGGATCTTCTGACTTCCTTTGTCTTGTTGCTTTCGGCGTAGCTTGGGGGATCTAGGTTTGGATATGATGTATGGTTTACTTTGGTTGGTTCGGCGCTTGTAATATGAAATTCATACTTTGTTCAAACACGACTGCGATAAGAGGTCATGAATCAATCCACTCTCAGAGAACCATCGAATGAAGCGACTTGGCATTCCAGACAGCCCATTGCCCCCTTGTCCTTGGGCTAAAGCTCGCTAGAAAAGTAGATGTGTGTAACAAAACCCGCTGTCTCGGCTCTCGTTGACTTCTCGATTGTATTGATACTCTCTGACCGCTATTCCTAAAGCGAGCTATCACCCTCTGTTTCTAAGTGTACTACTCGCAAAACCGCCGACGTTAACCCATGATGTCCTCTTTTGGAATAACCATACTTGATACTGAATCCAGCGCCTGACGACATGGAGGACGGCCTAAAAGACGCTGACCCGCGTAATGTCCTCTTCCTCCTCCTCCCCAGCACCCTCGTAACCATTGTCGTCTACGGATGGAGACCAGCCAAACGAGGTCTCCGTCGACTCGAATGGGCCGAAGCTCTCGTTGCCACCCTGAGCTGACTCCGTCATCCCTTTAATAAAATCATGGACCTCCTCCATGCTACTCACACCCCGGCCCCCATCTAGTCCCTCCCATTTTTGCGCGGCGACGGCCTCCTTTGCCCGTACCCAATCCCTCAACGCATCGAAATACACGTGTGCTACGTCCGCATTCTCAAGCCGGAACGGCATCATCTTGATTTCTTGGCACAGCTCGTCAAAGAGTTTCCCCCTGAACATATACCGGTCCAGTTCTTCTTCCAAGAAACCCAGTTTCCTCTCCGCCTCACTGATCTCGATCTTGTGGGGGTCCAGTTGATCCTTGAATTCCTGAAGAGAGACGAAGCTTTCGCGCAACATGTTACATTCGGATTTTGCTTCCTTGACCAGTCTGCGACTTGTGCCCAGCTCTTTGATAACTGTGTCGTAAAGCACCAGCTTCTCATCGAGTTCCTCACGGAGCATTTCAGCCACAGACTGAGCGCGCTCAGTCGCAGCAATCTGCTCGTCAATCTTGCGATTGCTCGACTTCAAAACATTATTTACCGACTGAGCGACAAGGGAAAGGGGACAGCCATCCTCGTCTTTCGACTCCGTTCTGGAAGGGCTTGGAAAGCCCGCTTCTCCACTCTCCGACAACCGGCGAAGGTGCGTCGCCAAGTGGTCAGTCTCGGAGAACTTCGAGATGGCCTTCTTCATGCCCTTTATCTCCGTTTTGGCGCTGGAGAGATCCGTTCCCATTTGCTTCAGTGCATCACTTACAACTCCGCGAAGAAGTCTAACCTGGACTGCAGGGACCCGAGCGTCAACTTCGGCTGCACTGAGGCGCTTGACAGCCGCGCCGCGGGGCTCGTCAACCGGAGGGACATCGGCATCGCCGTTGCGGTATCTCCGAAAGGTGGCACCATTTTGTTGTAAACTCTCGAAGCCGGCTGAATGGCTCAGTGGAAGACCGTCAACCTAATCTGGGCTAACCTGCCACTGAGAGCCGTCATCTATCACCATCCCGGAAGCCTAAGAGGGATTGGCTAATACAAATTGCCGTTAGCGGGACCTCACTCAACACCGCACCGGGGAAGAAAGGGCCCAAAATACTACATAAACTCACCGAGACGAGCCCAAAGTTCCAGCATCTTTAGTCCGTTGAATTTTGCCTGAGAAAGTAACCATATCTTCAATGTGCCACGTGTAGTCGCTGAACCGGTGAACCCGTCGTTCTGATTGTACCCGGTAATAATACCGGCAATTTCTTTGTTCTTCGCCGCGGTCGCGAGAACCTGCATGTCGGCGTGGAGCGAGTGCTACTCCCACTCCTTAATGCTTGACAGCGACAGTCCTTTAACTTTAAAGAAGGCTTCGCGTACTCCGTCCAGCGTTTTGGGGGTGGGTCCCTTGTAGCCAGCCAGGGGAGAGTCTAGATGAGAAGAGCCTGGAGAAGAGTCCGAGGCGCCCTCGGCAAGGAGAAGGTCGTCGGATTTTCGGCTCGCACTAGAGCTCGGGCTGCTAGAGATCCTTTGGAGATCAGGTGGCTTTGTTGTCCCGTTATGAGGCGAGGATGGGGGTGGGGCAGCTCGGAGAATGCTGGCTATCATGTCTTTTCCCGAAAGATGAGAAGGAAAACTAGTGCGATAGTCTCTGAAGGTACGGGGGCGACTTTTCTCGACCCTCCTATGGCCGCTGAGAGAGGTGGATCTAATAGAGGATCCCCCACCTAGGGCAGTCTCCCCTGGGGCGAGCCCCAAATTTTCAGGGCCATGGCCCGAGGGGTTCGTAGAGGCGCTGGTGGCAGCCATGTTTCAAGTAAATGAACAACAGAGTTTGGAACAAGAAGATCTATTGTTGTCGATGATTAAAGAATGGATGGAATATAACTGAAATGATGATCTGATGGGTAAGTTGTAATACTGGGTTGAATTATGGCGTCCTCGACTAGTGAGCAAGCGAGGGTGTTTTGCGATCGCTATGTGAGGAGGGAAAGGTTTGGGCCACGGGGAGAGAGATTCGACTTCGACCTCTCCTGCCGCTATGAAAGCGCATCTGTCATCGTTATAGTATGACAGACGAGAGTAGAAGGAGCGCCTGTCTCCCCCGCCAACCCGGTATGCTCGCTCTTCCTCACTTAGGGGGACTGACCTTGTCTCATTGGCTCCTTCCGTTTCTGGAGTCGGAAATAGTTTACTATATACCAAAACCCGTCATGCCTACGACACCGATAAGTATCCTGCAAGATCTGGGAAGTGAGCTGTCTCAAGATGCAGGATTGGTCGGAATTCTGTTCAGAAGCAAAAAGGTAGAGGAGCATAGGTAATAGCCGTTCTTCTGGGGATGACAACATTGTTTTTGCTATACGATAGGTTGATATCTCAATCGCAATCTAGATCACCTGCATTCCCACTGGCAGCCTTCTCTGTATATTGTCCATTTATGTACCTCCTGATTCTGGTAAGGTGATGAAGCTGGCGATGATGTCTCTTGTCACTTCCTCGATCCCCATCCCGCCTTCTTGATGCCCGTGCACATCCCAACCTCACGGTACGAGCCTCCCGCACACGCCTCCAAAATTACTAAACCCACGCCACCTGCATCAGCGCCCTTTGTTTAATGTTACCCACACACCCCTAAAATGTCAACCCCTTCCCGGTCCCCACCCTCCCGCATTTGCCCAAAGAAGAATAAACGCACTGAAGGAAGGAAAAAGGGACGAAAAAGGATCCACAATGCGTGGAGAGATGCGGGTTCGTCCCAAAAAGGAAAGCTCACGACGTCGCGCCTCGGGTAAGTTTTTTTCGTTTCGAGTGGGCGGGTGGGCGGGGAGGCGGGGGGACACGGAAAAATGAAATGTTAGATGTATTGAGGTATTTTGATATCGCGAGTATGATGCGGGGACTGAAAACCGAAATTTGAGCCTTTTATATTGGGCTGGTTGTTCTCGATGATGCTTGGTAGAGCTTCCTAACAGTCTTCGAGGAGGCGCCTGAAGAGCTTCAATACATTCTTGGGTTATCAGGTCTGAGTTGGAAATTGAGACATGTCTCGAGATTGCAAAATATACGCAAAGGAGGAGAGAATGGTTCCTGCGCCGAGTCTTATGTACCATTCGGAAAACTATAAACCTTGAGAAATGAATATGCAACACTGATATACACAGTCATGAACAAGGAATCATATCCACACCGCCGCAAAGCGACCTCGTGGATGTTAACATAAACACAAATCTAATCCTGGGGAGTTTTTTTTTTTATATATCCCTGACAGAATATAGTCAACACGAGTCATAAAACGCCAAAATAGTACCGAGAATAGACCGCCCTCAAGTAAAGAGAAGAAAAAGAGAAGAACACCCGCAAGCCTCAGTACGGGAACATCGTTCGAGGCTGGTTGGCTGGATCACAAATCGTCAATCGTCACCCTTCGCCAAACGGAGAAGGCTACTGGCTGCACCACCCCTTCGCACACTACTCGGGAGTTTCTCTGCCTCTCCCCCCGCGGTCGGCCTCAATGGCGTTGGCTTTCCAGAGGTGAGTAAAGGGGGTAACGTGGGTTCTTCTCGGCCGGCGTTTCGATATGTGGACGCCCCCAAAAGTTGGGCGTCGTTGCTCTCGTTCCTCCTATCAACAGGAGCTGTTACTGTTTGTGTTTGAGGCTTGCTTGCCAAGAGTGGTTGTTGCCCCGTCGCGTCTTCGGCGCCCTCATTCGTCTCGGTGGTTCGCGTTTGGGAAGCCGATGGCGAAGAGGGTTGCTGAACTTGAAAAGTCGGTAGAGGGGTGCTGTTTCGTCGTCCGGGCAATGATCGTGCCTCGAGTTGTGTAAAGGGAACGTGGGCTTGACCTGTCCTGACCTTGTAGTTTGCCAGTCTGAGCCGCGTCAAGAGATCGCCAGCCATCTATTGAAATAAAGACAAACAAATCGTTAATATTTACCACTCAATAACAAGCACTCTTGATGTTCTTTCGGTGAACATCGTGGCTATGAATAACATGGATGTTTATACCTTTCGGGTCTGGGCACGCGACACGGACGCCCTTTGAGGACTCTCGCCAAGTTCAACATCGGTAGCTGTCGAGTTGTGCGTCTCGAGGCCGGAGGTGTCAAATATGGACGACGCGTCGGGAGAAGCTGATTGATCCCTCTCTGTGGACATAGTCTGTGAACATTGTAGCCAAGTTGTGTAAGTAAGTTTTCACTAACAAACGCGATGAGGGGCACGCGAAGAACCCCAGCAGAAAGCAAACTCGAAGTGGAAAAAAAAAAGAGCACCCCAAAACACTTACGAAATCATCTCCTGTCCTATCGTTCCTTCCGATTTCCACCTCTACGCAGGTTTTCTTCGCAATGATGCCGTTCTCATCTCCCTGGAAGACCTCGAGCGGCCTCTTCCTCGCCTCGGTTCCCGAGCTCTTGACGGGGGACCTCGCGAGGGCTAGGCCCCGAACAGAGACCGGACTGACGGGCTTCTTCGTTAAGGTATTACTGCTGTCGAACTTCAAGCGCGGGGGGGCTGGTGATTGCTTGTTCGCGTCTAGCGGGGCGAGGGCGCGTCTTCTCTCGGGTGTTGATGTTGACATTGTGGGTACTGGTAGGAGTAGAGCAGACGAGAGGAGTGATGGTATGAGGGTAAAGAACGCAGAGTGAGGTTGAGAAGTTGAGAAAGGTAAGCTGGTAAGCGGGAGGAAGAGGAAGAGGAAGAAGAAGAAGAAGAAGATGAAGAGTTGGGAAAGGTTTAAAGACGAGTACGTGATGTTGTTGGAAGGAAGCGGAGATATTGAGGTCTTGTCGTGGACGGTTTACAAAGTGAAGGGGACCAGGTACCCGCGCAATAATAATAGGTGGGAGCGGTACCTTGGGCGAGGTACCGCGTTTAAGTGGAGCTCCCTCTAACAGTGCACAAGCACTAAGACAGACAAGCACAAGTACAAGCACAATATGGAATATCAATTCACTGTTCCTGCACAGGCCCTGGAAGAAGGACAATAGCACCAAACTTTCAAGGTACCGAATCGTCTTCGTGTCTCAAGGCAGGCCACGCTTTAAAACACGGAAGCGCGATTATTTCAAGACGAGAATTGGGGGGAAAGAAAAAGAAAGGGGAAAAGAAGAAAAAAAAAGAAAAAAAAAAAGAGGATCATAAACCCTTTCGTGATGGCTGTTCTTGAGTCTTGGATAAATAAGACACAATCGATCGTGCTCTGTTGTGTTGAACTCGAAGCTTGAGCTTATACCTGGTGGGTTTACTGCTAGCTTAGCGACGTGTTTGGCGGGCGCACCACATAACACTGGACGAGCCACCAGACGCCAGATCAACGCAACAGCGCTTAAACTTGCTGGCAGTTGTTTGCTGGTCGACCAACAAAACCGCTCTGTGCTGCTAGTGATCGGGAGCACTTGCATTTGATCTGTCCGTGCTGTGCACAGGTAAAGCTGGCCAGCGCACTGAGTGATGTGCTGACAGCCCATCCGAGCGCTTCACCCATGTGTCGCGAGCGTTTCGACCTCTAGCGGAGTGGTGGCCATCGAGTTGATGGTTGAGACAGCTGTCGAGGCTCAAATGTTCTGTGTTCTTGTGTTGGGACGTGAATCTCGTAACTAGGAACAACAGGTGCATACTTCGTAGGAATAAGTTTACATCGATTGACCCATCAGGACGGGAGACACGGCTCAAACAGGAACCCTTCTG
>Ga0164243_10005459_pt1 | contig 19399 bp, 19 predicted proteins | sample OricompcompostOP_FD_108781 | JGI IMG/M metagenome (GOLD analysis project Ga0164243, IMG submission 108781) | Organic Plus compost microbial communities from Emeryville, California, USA - Original compost - Organic plus compost (OP) | ecosystem: Engineered > Solid waste > Mixed feedstock >... | reverse complement strand
CGCAGCGGACGCATCGGTGCGTGCCCGGCGCTCACTCCAGGCAGCCGGTCAGCTGCCAGAAGGCGCGTTCGGCCTCGGCCAGTTCCCGCTCGGCCTCCGCGCGCGGCCCGCAGCCCGTCATCCGGGGAGCAGTGCCGCCGCGCAGCCGGTGCAGCGCCGCCACCCACACCTCGGGCTCGGTCTGCCAGCGGCCCAGATCGGGGAGGTCGGCGAGGTCCGCGAACGACAAGTCCTCGGCCACGCACACCACTTCCTCGCCGGCCCGGCCCTGCTCGTCGAGGTGCAGCACGGCCACCGGCCAGGCGCGCACCTCGCCGGGGACGGCGGGTTCGCGCATCAACACCAGCGCGTCCACCGGCAGTCCGTCGCCGCCGAGCGTGCCGTCCACCTCGCCGCGGCCGACCGGCCAGCCCTCCGGGCGGCCGCGCCCGTACGCGTCGCGCCGCGGCTCGCCGGTCAGGCTGCCGATGTCCGAGCCGACGGTCGCCCGCACGGAGACGGTGATCCGCGACATCCCTCCACCTCCCGCTGCCCCCCGGAGTACGGCGTCCTCGGATACGTGTCCTCGCCCTCGCCGGGGCCCGGGTGTCCGGGCCCCGGCGGCTCATGACAGTCGATTCGCCGGCGGGATGCCGCCGGCCCGGACCGCCGGAGCGTCCGCCGGACCGCGGCCGGGCGCGCTCGGCGAACCCGGACGCGCGGGCACCGTACGCAGGTGCCCGCGCCGCGCTCCGTGGCACCGCGCTCCTCGACGCTCCTCAACGTACGTACGGTGCACGGCGGTTGGAGCAGCGGCGGTCAGCGCCCGCCGGAAGCCCCGTGCTCGAAGGTGCGGAACGCGGCCTCAAGCCGCCACTGGAGCGCCGCCTTCCGGCTGCCGTCGAGCAGCCGGCGGCACGCGGCGCCCGGCGTGCCGGAGCCGGGCCGCTCGCCCGCGCAGGCGGCACCCGGGCGGTAGCCGTCCCGGGTCGGGTTGCCGCGCCACAGGCTGCGCCCGGGCAGGAAGGCGTACTCCAGGGAGGCGCGGGAGAGGTCCTTCAACTCCGGGTAGCGCAGCCCGTAGGTGGTGGACGCGTACTGGTACTCGCGGCTGATGTCCGTACGCGAGATCCCGGGGTCGTCGGTGGACAGCACGACGGGGACGCCGAACGCGCGGTAGGTGCCGAAGGGGTGCTCCGGGCCCTTGACGCCGAGGATCTGCCGGTTGCTGGTCAGCGGCGCCTCCACGGCGATCTCCCGGCGGGCCATCGTGCGCGCCAGTCGCTGCCAGCCGTGCTCGTGCAGGAGGTCGACGCCGTGCCCGATGCGTTCGGCGCGCCCGACCCGCACCGCGTCGCCGATGTGGAACGTCAGGTCCTCCGGCTTCACCAGCCCGGGCCGCAACTCGCCCGCGTGCAGGGTGATATGGGCCTTCGGGTACTGGCGGTGCAGGTAGTTCAGCATGCGCATCTGGAGCCGGTAGTTGCGCAGCGCGTTGGCCTCGTCCTCGGGCTGTACGAGGTTGACGGCGACGAACCGGTGGTCGCGCTCGGCCAGCCGCAGCCCGAGCGCCATCTGTGTGAACACCCGCTCCGGAGAACCGCCGCGGGACACCTGGGAGACCCAGCGCACCGGCAACCGGCAGCCGGCGGAGGGGTGTTCGGTGCCGCAGTGTGCCGTCGCGCGGAACTCGCCGCCCGTGGTGTCGGCCTCCTGCCGGGCCTGGGCCACCAGCCGGTCGAGTTTGCCCCCGGCGAGCAGCTTGTGGTGCAGCCGGTCCAGGTCCGGGTCCCAACCGACCTGCTGGGCCAGCTTCTTGGCGCCGTCCGAGGCGGGCGTCGCCATGGTCTCCAGGTACGACTGGTGCTGCCGGGCGGCGGTGCCGGCCACGTTGGCGAGCAGCTTGCCGGGGTTGCGCCAGGTCACCTCGCCGAACTTGCCGAAGGCGGCGAAGAAGTGGTCGTGCCCGGACTCGCCCTGCGGAAAGTCCTTCATGGACCAGGCACGCAGCAGCGCCTCCCGGAACGCCCGGTCCGTACGGGCGTCGGCGGCGGGCCGTGTCCCGTCCTTGCACGGCCCGGGCACCGCCGTCATCGTCTTCCGCTCGATGCACAGCCCGTCCTGGGCGGCCAGTTCGATCAGGTACTCCGTGGACACGGCGCCCGAGAGGTGGTTGTGCAGGTCCGCGCCCTTGGGCAGCCGGCGGAAGAACTCCCGCAGCTGCGCGGGGTGTTGGCGCAGCGCCTCCAGGCGGGCGGTGGCGCGGGCCTCGCCGGCGGTGCGCGGCGACGGCCCGGACGGCCCGGACTGCTCGGACGCCGAGGACGCTGCGGAAGCGGCCGGCGCCGCGTCCGGGCGGTCGCCCTTCGGCTGCGCGGCGGCGGGCAGCGCGGACAGCAGGGACAGCATGCTGAGAGTGGCGAGGCCGGCACGGAGCAGTCTCCGGCGGCTCGCACTGCGAGAACGTTTGGTCACGCCAGCATGATCGGCGGGGGCGTCCGCTCCCCGCCGGGCCCTCACGGAGAACCACTCCATCGATGGACGCCGCGCCTGGAAGTGGACGTCCGGCGGGCCGGTGCCAACTTCCGGGCGCACCCGGCCACTTGGGCCGGACCGTGCGGGCCGTTCCGCGCCGTCGCTCCGCCGGGCCGGGCAGTCCGCTCCGGGCCGGGTCAGTCCGCCAGGTCGCGCAGTACGTCGTACGCGGCCTGCAGGAACCTGCCGGTGAAGCCCGGGCCGGTGTTGGTGAGCGCGGCCACGGCCGTACCGGTCTGCGGAGCGAAACCGGCGAAGGCCGTGCAGCCCCGGGTGGCGCCGCCGTGGAACAGCAGCTCACGGCCGCCGGACCGGCGCGAATTCCACAGCAGGCAGAGCAGGTCGGCGGAGCGCGGCGGCCGCACGCGCGGCCGCTGCACCTCGCGCAGCGCCGCCGCGAGCCGCGGCACCCGGTCCGGTTCCAGGTGCGCCCGCAGGTAGCGCAGCAGGTCCCGGCCGGTGGAGCGGAGCGCTCCGGCCGCCGGCAGGCCGGGGATCCGCCACGGCGGCAGCGGGCGCCTGAGCCGGTGCCCGACGGCCTGGCCCGCGGAGGCCGCGGTGCAGCGGGTGCCGTGCAGTCCGAGCGGCCGGCACACCCGGTCGGCGAGCAGCGTCTCGTACGGCACGGACCCGGCCCGTTCGCTCAACGCCCGCCCGAGCAGCGCCACTCCGTAGTTGGAGTACCGCAGCGCGCTGCCCGGCGGGCGGCGTACGGCGGTGCGGGAGAGGGCGGCGAGCAGTTCGCGGTCGCCGTAGCCGGCGTACGGGTTGGCGGCCCAGTTCGGCACGGCGCGGGCGAGCAGCCCGGGCGGGAGGCGGGGCAGGCCCGAGGTGTGCGTGGCCAGCTGGAGCAGGGTGATCGGGCCGCCGCGGCGTACGGTCGGGCGGTGCCCGTGCGGCAGCAGGCCGTCGACGGGCTCGTCGTAGCCGACCTCTCCGCGTGCGGCCATCTCCGCGAGCAGCAGCGCGGTGAACGTCTTGGTGACGGAGCCGAGTTCGTACGCGGTGCCGGGCGTGACCGGGGCGCCGCCTCGCGACTCGCGGCCGTGGCACAGTACGGCCTCCTCGCCGCGGTGCAGCACGGCCAGGGTCACCGCGGTCGATCCGGTGGAGGCCGCCACCAGCCGGCGCAGCGCCTGCTCGGAGTCGGCGTCGCTCATGCGGGCGCGGGGGCGGCCGGGGGTGCGGCGGCGCCGAGGGCGCGGGCCAGCGTGACGGTGCCGGCGACGACCGCGACCACCGCCGTGTGCTCGTTGTCCTTGAACGCCGTCCCGGGGTCGCCGTCCACCGGGTCGGCGTCGCGCGGCGTCAGCCCGTCCGGGTGCTGTACGGACGCGAGTTGCTCCCACGGCTCGCTGCCGCAGACCGGCTCGCCGATGCAGGAGTCGACGGCCAGCAGCTCGCCGACGAGGTCCCACTGGCCGGCCTCCAGCCAGATGTCCACCCACACCGGCAGCCAGTCGCGCAGGTAGGCGGCCACGGGTGCGGGCAGGCCGTCCGGCAGCGCGCCCCAGTCGGTGAGGTGGAAGACGGTGTGGGTGATGTCGTAGCCCGTGGACCAGTCCACCGCCCAGGGTTCGGGGAGCGCGCCGAGCCACGTGGCGGCGGCCAGCGCCGGCCAGTCCACCGGCTGATCGATGCCGATCGTACGGCGGGCGTTGGCGACCGCGAGCCTGCGGTTCGGGAGCATTTCGCTGACGTGCACCGACCGCAACCCGGCGAGTGCGCCGAGCAGTTCGTCCAGCGCCCGGTGCCGGTAGCCGGCCCGTACGAAGTGCACGTACGTCTCCATCGGATCGGTCAGCAGCGTGTGCCGCAACTGCCGTTCGTAGAGCAGGTCTCCGGAGCGCAGCTGGCGCCAGCCGAAGTCCAGCATCTCCTGCGCCGCCTGCATCCCGCGCGGACCGGCCACGCCGTCCCGCAGGATCAGCGAACCGGCCAGCGCCGCCTCGCCGATCGGCTTGTACGCGTCGTCCGGGTCGGTCGGGTCGACGGCGGCCCCGGCGGGCAGCGCGCCGAAGCCGCTCCGGTGCGCGGCGTGCAGCCAGTCGAGGGCCCGCGAGGACAACTGCTGGGCGAGACTCAGCACATGGTTGTCGGTCATGGCCGCCTTCCGGTCGACAGCCGTCTGGCGATGGCCAGATGGAGGTGTGTACGGGCGCTGCCGTCCCCGGTCAGGGCGAGCGCGCTCAGCAGCGGCTCCGGCTCGACCGGGCAGGGCGCGCCGGTGTGCGCCAGCCAGGCCAGCCAGCGGGCGAGCCGGGCCGCGGTGCGGTGGTCCCGGCGCAGCGTGGCGCGGACGGCGCCGCGGGCGAGGGCGAGCGCGTCCCGGCGGGCGGCGTCGTGCACGGGGCCGTCCAGTACGGGCAGTGCGAGCGGGGCGAGGTGCGCCATCCGCAGCGACCACGGGTGCCAACGGCCCCGGTACGGCGGCCCGTTGGGCTCCGGCGGCGCCGGGGCGGCGCCGCGTCGGCGCGTACCGGCGGGCGCATCCGCCTCGCCCGTCCCGGGCCCGCGCGCACGGGCGAGCAGCAGCGCCACCGCCCAGTCGCTCCAGGCGAGCGCCGAAGTGCCCTGATCCGCCGCCCCGTTCGGCACGCCGGCGGGGAAGACGACGCGGGCGTCGGCCGCGGTCTCCAGCACGGCCGGTTCGCAGGGCTCGCCCGTGCCGGACAGCAGCCAGGGGGCGAAGACGTCCGGGCCGAGGACGCGTACGGCGGCGAGTTCCGCCCTCGGCAGGGGAGTTGCGGGCACGACGGCGCCCCCGAGGCCGCGGAGGGCTTCGAGGGCGCGTCCCGCCACGCGCTCGGCCGCCGCGGCGTATTCGTCGCGGAGCGAAGGTTCGGCTACTGGCATGGCTGGAAAAGTCTCCTCGTCGCGAACGGTGACCGGTCGGCTACCGGTTCTTCTCCTTCTCCTTGGGAGCCTTCGGCGAGAGCACGATCGACAGCAGCAGCCCGCTGGGCTGGCAGTGCTGCGGTGCGTCGCCGACCGGCGACTCGGCTTCGGCCATCAGGTCCGCCACCGCGGCGAGTTCGGCGGGCGCGGCCTTCGTCGCGCCGCTGGGGGGAGCTGTGCGTGTCAGCATCGGAACCTCCTGATACGGGTCGTCGTCACCGCTTTCGGTGACGCTGTCCGTTCACGCTAGGAGCGTCCACGGTTGATCGCCTTCGGAGGGGAATCGCCTCGCGGCGCACGCCGCAACCGCCAACTCGCCTCGCAGCGGCGCCGGTTCGCGCCCCGGAGCGCTCGGCCGGGCCGTCGGCGCGGAGCGCGAGATGCGGCCGAACGGGTGGCCTGCGGGTCGCGCGGTGCCTGCCGAACGGCCTGGCGCACAGGGTGACTTGGCGTGCGCCGTGAGTGACGTTTCTTGCCTGACGCGTGCCTGTCTTCGGGGGAGCGGCGGCCGCTGCGGCCCCGTCCCTGGCCGGCGGCGTCGATGAACTCCGGTGCGTACGCCGGAGGTTGGGGCACGGCACCCGGGCGCCGTCCGCGGTCCGGCGCGGTCACCCCGCCCCGGCGGACGGACCGCCGGCCGCCTCCCGCGCGTCCAGGATCATCAGCGCGGTGTGCAGCGACGTACGCGATTCGCCCGACTCCAGGGACACGCCGAGTATGCGCTCCACCGAGCGCAGCCGGCTGTACAGCGTCGGCCGGCTCAGGCCGGTGCGGCGGGCCGTCTCCGCCTTCGCGCCGCCGCACTCCAGATGCGCCCGCAGCAGCGGCAGCAACTCGGCGCCGGTGCGCGCGTCGTGCTCCAGCAGGCGGCCCAACTCGGTTTCCGCGAAAGCCTGTACGCGGTGGTCGTCCCGGAGCAGTGCGGCAAGTCCCCGCAGCCGTACGTCCGTTGAGCGGTACAGCCGCTCCGAGCCGGGCATCGTGACGCCGACGTCCGCGACGTGCTGCGCCTCCGCGAGTCCGCGCGCCGCCGCCACCAGGCTCGGCGAGGCGGGCGCCGTGCCGGCCACCCAGCCCGGTATGCGGCCGCGCAGCCCGGCGCACACCGCGTTCAGTGCCGCGTCCGTGCGCTGCCGCCCGCCCGGGCCCGCGCAGGTCAGCACCGCCGCTACGGTGCCCTCACGGCGCAGCGACACCACCGCCGTACGCCCGGCCGCGGCCACCGACTGCCGTACGGCGCCGAGGAGTTGCCGGTCCCGCTCGCCCTGCGTGAGCGGGTCCACGCCGGCCCGGCGCGGCGCCCGCACCACCAGCGGCACGTACGCGGCGCTGCGCTCCAGGCCGAGCGCGGTGGCCCGGGCCAGCGCCTCGGCGTCGTCCGTCACGCGTCCGCCGAGCAGGTCGTCCAGCAGACCGCCCAGCGCCTGTACGAGCAGAGCGTCCCGCTCCTGCTGGAGCATCCGGTGCAACTGCAGGGACTGCGCGGCCCGTTCGAGCACCATGCGGGCGCGCGACGGGTCGGGCGCGGGCGCGGGCAGCACCAGCCGCCCCCAGCGTTCGCCCCCCACTCCGACGGGCACGGACGACCAGCCGCCGGATTCCGTCCCGGTCCCCGGGCCCGACCCCGCGGCGGCTTCCGCCTCCGTCTCGTGGCGCCGGGAGCGCTCGGCCCAGCGGTCGAGCAGCGGCGCGGTGGGGACGCCGGCCGCGCAGAACGCCAGCACCTGCCGGGTCAGGTCCTCCAGGACGAGCGGGGCGCCGAGGATCTGCGCGGCACGCGTGACGATGTCGGTGGTGGAGGCGCGGGCGATGTTGAGGGACGTGAACACCTCGTGCGTGGTACGCGCGAACTCCACTTCGGCGTACCGGTCCGCGACGATCAGCTGGTGCACCTGCTGGGTCACATCGACGAACCGGATCTCCTCCGCCAGCGCCACCACCGGCACCCGCGCCTCGTCGGCCAGCGCACCCAGCCGCTCCGGCAGCGCGCCCAGGTGCGTACCCAACTCCACGACCAGGCCCGCCACTTGCTGCTCCCCGAGCATCCGCAGGTAGGCCGCGGCGGCGGCCTCGTCCCCGGTCAGCGGGAGTCCCGTGGAGAGGATCAGCTCACCGCCCTCCAGCAGGTCCGTCAGGTCGGCGGACTCGCTGACGTGCACCCAGCGCACCGGCCGGTCCAGCCGGGCGCCGCCGCCGACGACGCGGGGCCGCCCGGCGGCGAGCACGGGGAGGGCGAGCACATCGCGGACGGTCGGAATCACCGACGCAGTGTAAAGAGTTCGTCGAACGGCTGTACAGAGCGTCGGATCGGGCTCCGGCAGACTCCTCACCGCCGGCGGCGGCACGGCGATCCGGCCGTACGGCGATCCGCACGGAGCCGCCGCCGTGGATCCCAGCGACAGCGAACAGGCCCCGGCGCGCGGGCGGGGCGAGGAGGCACCGTGACGGACACCCGGCAGCCGCACATCGGACACTGGACCGGCACCGACCACCCCGGCGGCAGCGGCGGCACCGCCCCGGTCACCAACCCGGCCACCGGCCGCACCACCGGCGAGGTGGCGCTGGCCGGTGACGAGGACGCGCGGCACGTGATCGCCGCGGCCAAGGCGGCGTTCCCGGGCTGGCGTGACACTTCGCTCACCAAGCGCACCGCCGTCGTCTTCCGCTTCCGCGAGCTGCTCGACGCGCGCAAGCGGGAGTTGGCCGAGATCATCACGGCCGAGCACGGCAAGGTCCTCTCCGACGCGCTCGGCGAGGTCACCCGCGGACAGGAGGTCGTCGAGTTCGCCTGCGGCATACCGCACCTGCTCAAGGGCGGCTTCACGGAGAACGCCTCGACGGGCGTCGACGTGCACTCCGTACGCCAGCCGCTCGGCGTCGTCGGCGTCATCGCGCCGTTCAACTTCCCCGCGATGGTGCCGATGTGGTTCTTCCCCGTCGCCATCGCAGCCGGCAACACCGTCGTACTCAAGCCCAGCGAGAAGGCGCCGTCCGCGGCGCTGTGGCTGGCGCGGCTGTGGGCCGAAGCCGGGCTGCCCGAGGGCGTGTTCACGGTGCTGCAGGGCGACCGCGTCGCCGTCGACGAACTGCTCGCGCACCCGGACGTCAAAGCGGTCAGCTTCGTCGGCTCGACCGCGGTGGCGCGCGAGGTGTACGCGCGGGGCACCGCGAACGGCAAGCGCGTCCAGGCGCTCGGCGGCGCCAAGAACCACGCCGTCGTGCTGCCCGACGCCGACCTCGACCTCGCCGCCGACGCCCTGGTCAACGCCGGCTTCGGCTCGGCCGGCGAGCGCTGCATGGCCGTGTCCGCGGTCGTCGCCGTGGGCGGCGTCGGCGACGCACTCGTCGCGAAGATCGCCGAACGGGCCCGCGGCCTGCGCACCGGCGACGGCACCCGGGACGCCGACATGGGCCCACTGGTGACCGCCGCACACCGGGACCGGGTCGCGTCGTACGTGGACGCGGCCGAGCGGGACGGCGCCGAGATCGTCGTCGACGGGCGGGCCGTGCGCCCGGACGGCGACGCCGGCGGCTTCTGGCTCGGCCCGACCCTGCTCGACGGCGTACGCACCGACATGAGCTGCTACCGCGACGAGATTTTCGGGCCCGTGCTGTCCGTGCTCCGCGCCGAAACCCTCGACGAGGCGCTGGAGTTGGTCAACGCCAACCCGTACGGCAACGGCACCGCCGTGTTCACCGGCGACGGCGGCGCGGCCCGCCGCTACCGCGCCGAGGTCGAGGTCGGCATGGTCGGCGTCAACGTGCCGATTCCGGTGCCGATGGCGTACTACAGCTTCGGCGGCTGGAAGAGCTCCCTGTTCGGCGACGCCCACGCGCACGGCACCGACGGCGTGCACTTCTTCACCCGCGGCAAGGTCGTCACCAGCCGCTGGCCGGACCGCGGCCACGGCGGACTCGACCTCGGCTTCCCGCAGAACGCCTGAGCAGCGCCACACCAGGACAGGAACCAGGACAGCAGGGAGCAGCACCATGACCGCCGGCACCGGAGCCAGCCCGTCCGCCGCCCGCACCTACGAGCTGGACCGCGCGCACGTCTTCCACTCGTGGTCCGCGCAGGCCGAGATCAACCCCATGGTGATCACCGCCGCACAGGGCTCGTACGTCACCGACGGGGACGGCAATCAACTGCTGGACTTCTCCTCGCAGTTGGTCAACACCAACATCGGCCACCAGCATCCGGACGTGGTCGCCGCGATCGCCGTGCAGGCGCACCGGCTGACGACCATCGCCCCGCAGTACGCCAACGACCGGCGCTCCGAGGCGGCCCGGCTGATCGCCGAGCGCACCCCGGGCGACCTCGACCGGGTGTTCTTCACCAACGGCGGCGCCGACGCCAACGAGCACGCCGTCCGCATGGCGCGGCTCAGCACCGGCCGGCCCAAGGTGCTCACGCGGTACCGCTCGTACCACGGCGGCACCGAGACGGCCATCAACCTCACCGGGGATCCGCGGCGTTGGGACAACGACGCGGGCGCGGCCGGCGTCGTGCACTTCTTCGGCCCGTACCTCTACCGCAGCCGCTTCCACGCCGCCACCGAGTCCGAGGAGTGCGAGCGCGCGCTGGAACACCTGGAGCAGGTCGTCGAGTTGGAGGGCCCGCGCACCATCGCCGCCGTCTGCCTGGAGGCCGTACCGGGTACCGCCGGCATCATGCTGCCGCCGCCCGGCTACCTCGCCGGCGTACGCGAACTCTGCGACCGGCACGGCATCCTGCTGATCCTGGACGAGGTGATGACCGGGTTCGGGCGTACGGGCGCGTGGTTCGTCGCCGGCGACGAGGGCGTCGTACCGGACCTGCTGACCTTCGCGAAGGGCGTCAACTCCGGCTATGTGCCGCTCGGCGGCGTCGCGCTCGGGCAGCGGGTCGCCCGGCACTTCGCGCACCGCGCCTACCCGGGCGGACTCACCTACTCCGGGCATCCGCTGGCCTGCGCCGCCGCCGTCGCCACGATCGAAGTGATGGAACGCGACGGTGTGGTGGCGCACGCGCGGCGCCTCGGCGAGGACGTCGTCGGACCCGAACTGGCCGCGCTGGCGCAGCGCCATCCCACGGTCGGCGAGGTGCGCGGGCGCGGCGTGTTCTGGGCCGTCGAGCTGGTGACGGACCGCGCCTCGCGCACCCCCGTCGCCCCGAACGACGGCGGCAGCGCCGTCATGGCCGAAGCCGTGCGGTACGCCAAGTCGCTCGGCCTGCTGCCGTTCACCAACGCGAACCGCATCCACGTCGTGCCGCCGTGCACCGTCACCGAGGCCGAGGCCCGCACCGGACTCGGGCTCCTCGACGAAGTCCTCGGCAGAGTCGACGAGTTGGTGGCCGAGGGGGCGTAGCCGCGCCGGCTCCCGTCGAGGGGAGGGGCGCCCGCGCGGGCCGCTACCGGTCGGCCGTGCCCCGCTCCGGCCGCGGTGCCTCGTCCCGGGAGTCTGTGCCCGGGTCCGCACCGGCACCGGGCGCCGTGAGCGCCGTACGCCGCGGAGTGCACAGGATCCCCGCGGCGAGCGCGGCGAGCGGGACCGCGGCCAGGGCGATGCTCGCGATCAGCCCGCCGCCGGTCACGAGCGTGAAGTTGGACAGCACCAGCCACATCCCGGACAGCAGCCCGAGCACGGCGAGCACCGGCGCGATCCGGGTCTGCCACGCCCTGCCGCGTGCGATGCCCGGGTTGCGGGCGAAGAAGACCAGCACGGCGACGGACGTGATGAGCATCAGCGTCACCATGCCGACGGTGGAGACGCCGGCCATGGAGCCGAATACCCCGACGAGCGGGTCGAGTCCGAGCAGCGCGCAGCCGACGACGAGGAGCAGCGCGGTGCCGGTCTGCACGAGCGACGACGTGGACGGCGAGTGGTGCCGCGGGTGCGCCGTGCCCAGGCGCGCGGGAAGCAGACCGCGGCGCGCGAGCGTGAACGTGTAGCGCGCGATGACGTTGTGGAACGACAGCACGCACGCGAACAGGCTGCTCAGCAGCAGGACTTGCATGATGTCGGTGAGCGCGGTGCCGACGTACCGCTGCGCCGTGTCCATGAGCATGTTGCCGCCGCCGTCCACCGCCTTCCGTGCCACGGACGAGACCTGGCCGGTGCCGGCGCCCAGCACCAGCGCCCAGCAGGACAGCGTGTAGAAGCCGCCGATGATCAGCACCGCGAGATAGGTGGCGCGCGGGATCGTACGGTCCGGGCTGCGGGCCTCGTCGCGGAAGACCGCGGTCGCCTCGAAGCCGATGAAGCCGGTCAGCGCGAACAGCACCGCGATGCCGAGCGGCCCGGAGAAGGCGGCGTGCGGCGTGAACGACTCCGCGTTGACGCCGTGGGCGCCGCCGCGGGCGAAGATCACGGCGTCCAGTACGAGCACCACTGCGATCTCCAGCACGAGCGCCGCCCCGAGCACCTTGGAGCTCAGCTCGATGTGCCGGTAGCCGAGCAGGGCCACGATCGCGAGCCCGGCCAGCGACCACACCCACCACGGCGCGGAGAAGCCCGCGCCGAAGCCGGCCAGCGCGTCGTTCACGGCCCAGCCGAGGTAGCCGTAGACGCCGACCTGGATCGCGGTGTAGGCGACCAGCGCGACCGCGGCCGTGCCGGTGCCCATCCGGTCGCCGAGCCCGCGGGTCGCGTACGCGTAGAAGGCGCCGGCCTGCGGCACGTGCGGGGTCATGGTGACGAAGCCGACGGCGAAGACGAGCAGGATCAGCGAGGCGAGCGCGAAGCCGACCGGCGCTCCCGGCCCCGGCCCGCCGGCGATGGCGAGCGGTACGTTCCCGCCGACGACGGTCAGCGGCGCGGCCGCCGCTATCACCATGAACACGATGGAGCCGGTGCCGAGCCGGCCGTGCAGACTGTTCGGCGGCTGCTGGGCGGACGTCTGGGGCGTGGACTCGGTCAGCATGTACGGTCCTCGGGCGCGGGGCGGGCGGACGGTGCGGGCGCAACCGGCGCAGTGGCGGCGGCGGTTGCGGCGGGCGCGGACGGCGCGGTGGCGTACAGCTCGGGGCGGCGGTCGAGCAGATATGGGTTGTCCGCGCGGGCCCTGGCGACGGCGCGCGGGTCCACGTCGGCGGTGACGAGACCGGTGCCGTGCCCGATGCGGTCCAGCACCTCGCCGGACGGTGCCGTGACGGAGCTGCGCCCGACGTACGTCAACGAGCCCTCGGCGCCGTCGTGGTTGGCGTAGACGACGTACACCTGGTTCTCCCACGCGCGCACCCGCAGCACGTGGTCGGCGACGAACGCGTACGGCTCCATCTGCGCGGTCGGCACGGCGACGAGGTCGGCGCCGGCCAGCGCCGCCGCGCGCACGTTCTCCGGGAACTCCGCGTCGTAGCAGATGAGCAGCGCGATACGGAGTCCGCCGTAGTCGACGAGCGAGGTCAGCCGGTCGCCGGGCGTGAAGTACCTGCGGTCCAGGTCGCCGAAGAGGTGCGTCTTGCGGTGGTGGCCGAGGATGCGCCCGTCCGGGCCGACGAAGCAGGCGCTGTTGTAGCAGCCGCCGCCGCTCTGCTCGGGGAGCCCGACCACGAGGGCGAGGCCGTGCCGCCGGGCCAACTCCCGTACGGGCGTGGTCAGATCGGCGCGCGCCAGCTCCCGCACCCGGTCGCCGATGTCGTAGCCGGTGAGGAACAGCTCGGGCGTGACGAGGAGTTCGCTTCCCGCGGCGCGGGCGCGGGCGCAGTGCGCGTCCAGCTCCCGCAGGTTGGCCTCGACGTCGCCGGGCGTGCCGGCGGTCTGCAGTCCGGAGATCCGCATCCGTTCCCTCGGGTTTCGGGGCCGTCCCGGTCAAACCCCTGGAAATGGACGGCACTTGGGGCGAATTTCAGCCATAGAAACATGCTCACTTTGAGCATGTAAAGGGGGTGCGTACGCCGACGCCCCGGCGCACAGCGGTGCGTAGCGGCCGGGGACACGTCCCGCGCACGGCCACTACGCTGCCCGTATGGCACCCCGCCCCCTCAGCGACGACACCCGCGACGCAACCCGCGACGCCACCCGGGACGGCACCCGCGGCGGCACCCGCGACGGCGCCGCGAGTCCGCTGAGTCGCGGGCCGCTCGCCGCGGTGCGGCGCACCAGCGCCATCGACACCGTGCGCGTGCGGATATCGCTCGCGGTCGACCTGGGGCTGCTGGCGCCGGGCGAGCGGCTGCCCAACGTGCCGGCCACCGCCGCCGCCCTGGGCGTGGCCGAGATCACCGTCCGTCGTGCCTTCGGCGCGCTGGAGCGCGAAGGCGTCGTCGAGCGCAGGCCCGGCCGCAACGGCGGCACGTTCATCGCCGCGCGCCCGCGGCACGACGCCGTGGCCGAGACCGCCGCCTACCACGAGGACACCGCACGTGTGCACCGGCTGATCGACGAACGCGCCGTCCTGGAGGCGGGGTTCGGGCACTTCGCCGCCGAGCGCATCGGCCCGGCCGCGCTCGGCGAACTGGACTCCGCGATCGCGGAGATGGACGCGGCCGCCAGCTGGGCCGAGTTCCACGCGGCGGACCGGCGCTTCCACGCCACCGTGGTGGCGAGCGCCGACCTGCCCGCCGCGCAGGAGATGTACGAGCAGGTCACCGGCGAGCTGTACCGCTACTTCCTGCCGTACCCGATGAGTTACCTGCGCACCAGCAACGAGCAGCACAAGGAGATCGGTTCAGCGCTCGGCGCCCGCGACAGCGCGCTCGCCGCCCGCCTGCTGAGCGCGCACGCGGCCGAACTGCACCGGACGATGTACGTCGGCCTCGACGACGCGGCGCCGCGCGGCGGAGGCGCGGAGAGCTGACCGGGCCGGGCCGCCCGCGGCAGCGGCCGGCACGCCAACCGCCCGCCGCCGCCCGGCACTCGGCGGCGTACGCAGATGTACGCGGAAGCCGGCAGGCGGGGGAGCGGCCGGCCTTCCTCACGCGCTTACGCGCCGTACAGCGCGGCGATGTCCCGGGAGGCGGGCCAGCGGCTGTACGTGGGCGACTGCGGCCAGCCCTCGGGCGAGTCCTGCCACTCCTCCTGCCGCCCGTAGGGCAGCAGGTCGATCAACGCGAAGGTGTGGCTGAGCTGTTCGGTGCCGCGGCCGTCGGTGTGCCACGTGCGGTAGACGGTGCCGCCGTCGCGCAGGAACACGTTGACGGCGAACCCGCCGCCGGGCGGCGCCCCCACATCGCTGCCGAACGAGCTGTTCGCGGTGGAGTACCACGTCATCCGGTTCCCGACCCGGCGCTTATAGGCGAGCGCCTCGTCGATCGGGCCCTGCGTGACGACGACGAACCGTGCGTCGTAGTTCTCCAGGAACTCCAGCCGCGTGTACTGCGACGTGAACCCGGTGCAGCCCGGGCACTGCCACCGCTCGCCGGGGGACCACATGTGGTTGTAGACGATCAACTGCCGCTTGCCGTCGAAGACTTCGGCGAGGCTCACCGGCCCCTCCTCGCCCTCCAGGGTGTAGTCGGGCATCTCGACCATCGGCAGCCGGCGCCGCTGCGCGGCGATCGCGTCCAGCTCGCGGGTGGCGGCCTTCTCCCGGGCGCGCAGCGCGTCGAGTTCGCGCTGCCAGGTGCCGGCGTCGACGACGGGCGGTAGTGCGGTGGCGGCCATGGCTTCCTCATCCTCGTGTGTGGCGTGCGGGGCACGGACCGTGTGTGCGGTTCGCGGGTCGTGCGCTTCACGGATACGGACCCGCTGCGGGCGCCGAACTCATCGCCCGCCGGGTACCCCGTACACGTCGCAAGGGGCGCCCTGTCGGTACGCGTCTCGGCAGTCCCTTCCCGGGCGGCCCGGCCTGCGGTTTCCTTGCGGCCCGGGGTGGTCGCGGGCTGCCGGGGCGGCCGGTGTGCCGCAGTGTGGTGAGTGGCCTCGCCGCCTCCTGCATCCCTGTCCTGCATCCCTGCGTCCCGTACCGTCCCGTCCTGTCCGTCCGGCCGAGGAGCCGCTTTATGGCGAAACAGTCCGCCCCCAGAGAGCTTGCCGGGATCGCGCCGAAGCTCGTCGAGATCACCGACGACGTCCTGTTCGCCGACGTGTGGGAGCGTCCCGGACTCTCGCCGCGCGACCGCAGCCTGGTCACCGTGAGCGTGCTGGCCGCGCTGTACCGGCCCGAGCAGCTCGGCTACCACCTCGGCGTCGCGCTGGAGAACGGCCTCAGCGTCGAGGAGCTGTCCGAGGCGCTCACGCATCTCGCGTTCTACGCGGGCTGGCCCAGCGCGATGACCGCCGTCAACCAGCTCAAGAGAGTCGCCGAGGAGCGCGGCGCCGGCTGAGCCGGCTGAACGGCGTCGCCCGCGCCGTTCTCTCCGGCCGCCCGTGCCCGTACCCCGCCACACCATCGCGAGGAAGGAAACCATGGAGCACGTCCCCGCCAGCCCCACCGTCAAAGGGCCCGCCGGGCGCTTCACCGGCGACGTCTACCTGAACCCGATCGAGACGCCCGGCGAACCGGCCCGGCTGGCGGCCGCGTTGGTGCGCTTCACCCCGAGCGCGCGCACCAACTGGCATGCGCACGCGCTGGGTCAGGTGCTGCACATCACCGACGGCGTCGGCCTGGTCGGCACGCGGGACGGCAGCGTCATCCGCGTACGGGCCGGGGAGACCGTCAAGTGCCCGCCGGGCGAAGAACATTGGCACGGCGCCACCGACGGCAACCTGATGGCACACCTCGCGCTCGTCGTCGGCGACGGTGCCGGCGACGGCACCACCTGGCTGGAGCCGGTCACCGACGAGCAGTACGACTCTGCCCTCGGCGCCGTGAGTTGACGTTCTACGCCACCTCGTGGCCGCGCGGGTACGGGAGTTCGGCCGCCGCGGCGACGGACAGCAGATCGGCCTCCCGGTGGCGGCGGGCGATCAGCTGGAGCCCGGCCGGTTCGCCGTCGGGCGTACGTCCGGCGGGCAGGCTGACGGCCGGATGCCCCGTGATGTTGAACGCCCAGGTCAGTGCGGTGCTCAGGGTGTCGCCCGGGCCGTCGTGCCCGTGCGGAGGGTTCGGCGTGGTCGGAGTGGCGAGCAGATCGACCTCGGCGAGCAGCCGCTCGACCCGCCGGGTCAGAGCCGCCGCCCGGCGGCGGGCCTCGCCCGCTCTCGCCGCGTCCACACCCTTCGTGTCCGTGCCTTCGGTCCGCCTGCCGGCGTGGCTGCGCAGCGCCTCCCAGCACTCGGCGGGATCGGCCAACTCGACCGGAAGTTCGGCGAGTCGAACCGCCCCGGCCGCGGACAGGGCGGCCAGCCGCGCACGGGCCGCCGCGGCGATCCGCTCGTCGGTGCCGGCGAAGCCGAGCGTCGCGGACCACGCGGCACGTAGCGGTCGCGGGGGAGGCGCGAGCCCGTCCCGCAGCGTGGTACCGGCGAGCGCGTCCACGTACGCGGCCGCGTCCGACGCGGTACGCGCGAGCGGGCCCCCGACGTTCAGGCCGGCCCGATCCCGGCCGGTGATCAGCCCGTTGGTGGGCTTCAGGCCGAGCACCGAGCACCAGGCGGCCGGAATGCGCACCGAGCCGGCGCCGTCGCTTCCGGTGGCCAGCGGCACCGTCCCGGTGGCCACGGCGGCCGCCGAGCCAGCCGAGGAACCGCCCGGACTCCGGCGCGGATCGTGCGGGTTGAGCGTGCGGCCGCGCTCCGTGCTGCCCCACGTCCGCCAGCGGGTGCCCGGACCCGGGGTGGCCGTCGCGCCCACCGGTACGCAGCCGGCGGCGAGCAGCCGCCGCGTCTGCGGCGCCTCCGGACCTTCCGTGGCCTTCACGCCCAACGGCACGCCGGCCAGCGGCAGTTGCTCGCCCGCGCGGACCCGGCGGTCCACGTCGGCGGCGCACTCCGCGGCCAGTTCGGGCCACCGCTCGGTGAACGCCCGTACCGTGTCGCCGTGTTCGACCGCCGCGAGCGCCAGCGCCGCCATCTCGCGCGCCGACACGTCGCCCGCCCGTACGGCGGCGGCGATCCCGCAGGCCGTCGCCCGCGCGTAGCCGTCGCCGCGGCGGAACCCGGCGTCGCCCGCGTGGCGTTCCGGGCGTCCGCGGCCGGAGGCGGAGGCGTTCACGGGGCGTTCCCGCTGTGGCGTGCGCTCGCCATGTGCGTCCACCTCCGCGTCGCCGAAGCCGCCGGTACGGTCACGTGCCCGCCGGGCGAGGAGCGTTGGCATGATGCCACGGAACGGCAGCCCGATGCCGTGCGTCGCGCCGGCCGTCTGCGCGGGGCCCAACTCCCCGCGCGCGTACGGGACGTCGGCCGAGCCCGCACTGCTCGGCAACAGCGTGCTACGCCCGGTCGTCCGCCGGCCGGCGCCCTGCCCTGCGCACCAGCAGATGGCCACGCCGGAACCGCTCCTCCGCGCGCGGCTCGCGCAGCATGCGGCCCACTTCGGCGAACCCGGCGCCGCGGGCCGGCTCCGCGAGGCCGTCGAGCGGCCACCGGTAGGCCGTCGCGACCTTGTGGTCGAACGCCGCGACCGGCTCGCCCTCCGACTCGAAGAACGCGAGCAGCAGATACCCGCCCGGGGCGAGCACCCGCGCGAACTCGGCGAAGTACGCGGGCAGTTCGCGCGGCGGCGCGTGGATGACCGAGTACCAGCAGACGACGCCCCGCAGCGCCCCGTCGGGCAGCTCCAACGCGTCCATGGACCCGACCTCGAACCGCAGGTCCGGATACGCCTCGCGGGCGAGCCCGACCATCACCGGCGACAGGTCGACGCCGAACACGTCCAGCCCCAGATCCCGCAGATGCGCGGTCACACGCCCGGGCCCGCACCCCAACTCGGCAGTGGGCCCGGGCGGTTCGGCACGCACCAGCTCGGCGAACGCGGCGAGCACCGCGCGGTCCAGCGGCAGCGAGTCCAGCTCGTCGCGGGCGAGTTCGGCGTAGCGAGCGGCGACGGCGTCGTACGCGTCCGCCGTCGCCCCGAGGTGCGCGGAGGCTTCGGTCACGGGCAGACCCTAACGGCCGCCTCCGCGTGCGCAGTTGACCGCCGGTACGTTCGGGGTGTGGACGACGCCCGGCAGCCGACGCTCGACGAGATCGAGGCGCGCTTCGCCGCCCTCGCCGGCGGCCGTCTGACCCGGGACGAGGCCGACCGCTGGGCCGCGCGCTGGGTCGCCGACGACGAGCTGGAATGGGACGACCTCTCCTGGTGGGCGCTGTGCCTCCTGTACGGGATCGACCTTCCCGCGGACGACAGCGGCACCTGGCTGTTCGACGACGAGCAGGTACGCGGATGGCTCGCAGAGCTGCGGAAGCGCAGGGCGTCCTCCTCGGACGGCCCCGGTGAACGCACCGAAGCGGACCCGAACGGGCCTGCGTACGGCGGCGGTTGACCTCCCGGCCCGGCCTCGCGCCCGGTGGACGGGCGCGTTTCGCCGACCGCGGTTCGGGCAGCGGCAGTTGGGCGCCAGGCGGTTGGGCCCTAGCCTGAAAGTCCGAGCCGGGAGGAGACATGGACGCAGTGGTGGAGTGGGTGGACGCGCGCGATCGGCTGCCGAAACCCGGGATGCCCGTGGCGGCGGCGACCTGGGGCCGCTATCCGCCGGAGAGCGGCGACGAGCCGGACCCGGAGGCCGGCCAGGAGTACTGGCTGGTGATGCCGATGTACTTCACCCCACACCACTTCGCCGAAGACGGCACGGAACACCGCGACTGCTTCGTCGACTCCGACGGCATCGTCCGCCTCCCCTACGGCCGCCCCTGCGACGAGCCGGTCACGCACTGGGCGGCGCTGCCCACGCTGCCGGGCATGACCGCGCACTACGTGCTGGGCGAGGACGTACGCACCGCGCTCGGGCAGGCGTGGGGAACGGAGGGGTAGGGGCGGGCTCCAACGGGCGCCTCGCGCCCGGCAGTTGAGCTGCTGGACCGAACCGCGCGGCGGTCTTCGCCGCGCCTGGGGGCGTCGGGTCCGCACGCGTTGCTCTCCGCCCAACTCCAGGCCGTGCAAGGGCCGTTCAGCCGGGCCGGCAGCCATGCCCGGCCCGCTCTGCCCGAGAGGGCGCAGCCCGTCGCCGTCCGTCCCGGACTCCGG
>Ga0164243_10005457_pt1 | contig 19402 bp, 16 predicted proteins | sample OricompcompostOP_FD_108781 | JGI IMG/M metagenome (GOLD analysis project Ga0164243, IMG submission 108781) | Organic Plus compost microbial communities from Emeryville, California, USA - Original compost - Organic plus compost (OP) | ecosystem: Engineered > Solid waste > Mixed feedstock >... | reverse complement strand
TGGCGGCAGCGTTCGCCGCGCGGATATCTGTACCTGAGCATGTTGTGCATCGTGCTGGCGGTGCCGCTGCTGGCGGGCGCGCTGTTCAGCGCCGGCGCCGTGGCCGCGCTGGCGTTCGCCGCCGGCAATATCCTGATCTCCACGTTTTACCTGAGCGCCGGCCCGGCCACCGTGCAGCGCCTGGTGTTGCCGCGCATGCGCGCCACCACCTCGGCGATCTACATGCTGATGCTGGCGGGTTTCGGCAGCGGCCTGGGGCCGTATTCGGTGGGATTGCTGTCGGATCGGGTCACCGGCGGCGATATCCGTTTCGCGATCCTGTCGGTGTGCCTCGCGGCGGCGGCGCTGGGTATCGGTTTGTTGTGGAACGCGAGCCGCAGCATCGAACAGGACGAGGCCACGTTGTTGCAGCGCGCGCGCTTGGCGGGGGAAGTTTGAGGCGTTGACCGCCGCGCGCTTGCCGCGCGGCGGTTGCCGTTGCGGTTTCGCGCTTCAGCGCGGCGCATCCCGCTCCAGCAGCGCCACGCCCATGTCCGACAGCAGCGGCGCCATGCGGCCGACGCGCAACGCGCTGTCATTGGTGGCGTTGCCGTCCAGCGCGCGTTTCAGAATGCCCTGCACGATGGCGGTCATCTTGAAGAAACTGAACGCCAGATAAAACGTCCAGTTGTCGATCGCGCCGAAACCGGTCCGTTCGCAGTAAAGTTCGATGAATTGCTGCTCGCTCGGAATGTTGAGCGCGCGCGCGTCGCGCCCGGCCAGACCGCGGGTGGCGCCCAGCGCCGGCAGGCGCAGCCACATGCAGTAGTAGGCGAGGTCCGCCAGCGGATGGCCGAGGGTGGACAGTTCCCAGTCCAGCACCGCGATCACCCGCGGCTCGTCGGGATGGAAAATCAGGTTGTCGATGCGGAAATCGCCGTGGATCAGGCTGACCCGGCCGTCGTCCGCCGGAATATTCGCGCCGAGCCAGTCGATCAACGTTTCCATGCTGTCGATGCGTTCGGTCTGGGCGGCGCGGTACTGCTGCTGCCAGCGCGCGATCTGGCGCTCGAAGTAATTGCCGGGTTTGCCGAAATCGGCGAGACCCGTGGCGGCGATATCCACGGTGTGCAGCGCCGCCAGAGTCCGGTTGATGGCATCGTACAGTGCCGGCCGCTGCTCCGCGCTCAATTCGGGCAGGGCGGCGTCCCAGAAAATGCGGCCTTCTTCATAACTCATCACATAGAACACCGCGCCGATCACCGAGTCGTCCTCGCACAGGTGATAGGCCCGGGCCACCGGCACATCGGTGGCGGCCAGCGCATGGATGACGCGGAATTCGCGCTCCACCGCGTGCGCCGAACGCAGCAGCGTGCCCAGCGGTTTGCTGCGCAGCACGTAACGGCCGGATGCGGCCTCCAGCAGCCAGGTCGGGTTCGACTGGCCGCCGGCGAAGCGCTGCGCGCGCAGCGGCCCGCGAAAGCCGGCGATCTGACACTCCAGGTAAGCGGCGAGTTTGCGCTCGTCCAGGGTGAAGGCGCTCATGCCGCGCCCTCCGCGCCGGCGTGGCGTTTGAGCAGCTGCTTGCCCAGCGCCATCATGTGCACCTGATCGGGGCCGTCGACGATGCGGCAGTAGCGCGCGTAGCTGAACGCCTCCGACAGAAACAGATCCTGCGACAGGCCGGCGGCGCCGTGAATCTGGATGGCGCGGTCGATCACGTTCTGCGCCATGAGCGGCGCCGTGACCTTGATCGCGGCGATCAGGTCGGCGGCCGCCTTGTTGCCGACCCGATCCATCTTGTCCGCCGCCATCAGCGTCAGCAGCCGCGCCTGTTCGATCTCGCAGAACGAACGCGCGATATCCTCGCGCACCGATTGCTGTTCGCCGAGACGGCGGCCGAAGGCGCGCCGGCCCTCGGCGCGCGCGCACGCCAGCTCCAGCGCGCGCTGGGCGCAGCCGATCAGGCGCATGCAATGGTGGATGCGGCCGGGGCCGAGCCGGCCCTGGGCGATTTCGAAACCGCGGCCCTCGCCCAGCAGCAGATGATCGGCCGGCACCCGCACCTCCTCGAACACGATCTCGGCATGGCCGAGCGGTTCGTCGTAATAACCCAGCGCGCGCAGCGGCCGCACGATGCGCACGCCGGGCGTTTCGGTCGGCACCAGAATCTGCGACTGCTGGCGGTGCCGGTCCGGGTTGTGCGGATCGGTCTTGCCCATCACGATCATGATTTTGCAGTGTTCGTTCATGGCGCCGGTAATGAACCACTTGCGGCCATTGATCACATACTGATCACCGTCGCGACGGATCGACAACTCGATATTGGTGGCGTCCGAGGACGCCACCGCCGGTTCGGTCATGGCGAAGGCAGAGCGGATCTCGCCGCTGAGCAGCGGTGTCAGCCAGCGCGCTTTCTGTGCGGGCGTGCCGTATTTCATCAGCACTTCCATGTTGCCCGTGTCCGGCGCGTTGCAGTTGAACACCTCGGGCGCCCACACCACGCGCCCCATGATTTCCGCCAGCGGCGCGTATTCCAGGTTGGAAAGACCACTGCCGTCCTCGTGCGGCGGCAGGAACAGGTTCCACAGCCCCTCGGCGCGCGCCTTGCGCTTGAGCGATTGCATCAACGGCGGCGTCGTCCACGGGTTGGCGGCGCTGAGCAGCTGTTCGTGGTATTCCCGCTCCACCGGATAGACGTGCTCGTGCATGAAGCGTTCGAGGCGGGCGCAAAGGTCTTTTACCAACGGCGAATAGTCGAAGTGCATGGCGGTTTCCGAAAATCAGATGAAACTGAGCGAAGCGCGCCGCTCCGGCATGTCCAGGTGCGGCGTCTGGTTGAAGGCGGTGACGCGCAGCAGGTCGGCGTTGAAAAACAATTCACTGAAGCCGGTGTTGCGCGCCTGTAGATACAGATCGACGTGGGTTTGAGCGGGGAAACGCATGATCTGCATCAGCGCCGCGGCGATGGCGCCGCTGGAGCTGACCACGAACACCCGCTCGTGTTGCGGCGCGCTCTGCACGGCGGCCAGCGCCTGGGCGACCCGCTCGCGCATCTGCAACCAGCTTTCGCGCAGCGGCGCCTCGATGCCGTCTTCGGACCAGGCCAGCAGGGCGCGGCGCATCAGCTTGAAAAAACGTTTGTCCGGATCGGGCTGCGGATCGGTTTCGGGATGCTGCCGGGCGAACGCGTCCACCAGTTCCTGGAAATCCAGTTCGTTCCAGCGTTCGTCCAGCTCCACCAGGAAGCTGCGCCCCATGGCGTCGGCCAGCGCTTCGATGGTCTGCCAGTGCCGCTGCTGCGTGCCGATGATCACCCGGTCGGGAATCGCGCCGCGTTCGAGCAGGTACTCGCCCAGCCAGTGCGCCTGCCGGCGCCCCTGGTCGGACAGCCGGTCGTAGTCGTCGCTGCCGTAGCTGGCCTGCCCGTGCCGTATGAGAAACAACTCACCCATGCTTTTCACATCGTTATAGGAAATGGCGCGTGCGCGCCGCGTCAGAAAAGTAACCAGTGACGCGCCCGAGGCAAAATTGTTTCGCTGTATGGCGGGCCATTGGCCGCGTGAATGCCGAACGGCGCGGGCCGGTATTGATGTCGACAATATCGGCTCATAAGGAAAATAAATTTAGTTTATTGCCGGGGCTTACTTAGTATGACCGCCATATCCGTTCACGCTGATCCGGCGTTGCCGGGTTCAATCCTTAAAGCCAATAACGATTCGAGCAGGAACACGATATGGCCAATGCACAGCAAAAAATCCGCAAACGTGAAGATTACCGCCTGATCAACGCCGACGGCCACTTCGTCGAACCCGGCGATCTGTTCACGACGCGGGTGGACAAGAAATTCCGCGATCGCGCGCCGCGCATCGAGTACGTCGCCGACAAGGGCGGCGACGGCTGGATTCTCGACGGCGTGGCCGAGCCGATCTCCTTCGGCATGAACGCCTGCGCCGGCCTGCCGCCGGAGAAGCAGGGCGCCTGGTGCAAGTTCGAGGAAATCCGTCGCGGTGGTTATGATCCGCAGGCGCGGCTCGACGAAATGGACGCGGACGGCGTCGACGCCGAAGTGCTGTATCCGACGCCGCGGCTGTCGCTGGCGATGTTCGCACAAAAAGATGTGGAACTGCATCTGGCCATGGTGCGCGCCTGGAACGACTGGATGGCGGAGTTCGTCGCCTATGCGCCGGATCGCTTCGCCGGCCTGCCGGTGATTCCGAACCACGGCGTCGACATGGCGGTGGCCGAAATCGAACGCATGCTGGGCAAACCCGGCATTCGCGGTTTCACCCTGGGTTGCTACCCCAACGGCACGCTGGCGCCGCAGCCCGAGGACGACGCGGTGTACGCGCGCCTTTGCGAAGCCGGCATGTCGCTCAACATCCACGTCGCCATGTCCAATGTGATGCCGGGCGTGCACAAGGCGGCGCTGCCGGGCTGGGGCCGTTTCTTCGACGCGCCCAACCGCATGGTGCAGATGGTGTTCGCCGGTATTTTCGATCGTTTCCCGTCCCTCGACGTGGTATTCGCGGAAACCGATTGCGGCTGGGTGCCCTATGTGAAGGAGCAGGTCGACAACAACTATCACCGCATCGTGCCGACCCGCCCGGATATCAAACTGCGCGGCAAGCCCAGCGAATATTTCAACCGCCATTTCCATTTCACCTACATGACCGACACCTTCGGCGTGCGCAACCGCCAGGACATCGGCGTGAAAAACATGCTCTGGTGTTCGGATTATCCGCACATCAGCGCCGACTGGCCGCTGTCGTGGAAAACCATCCAGGCGTCGATGTCCGGCGTCGACCCGGCCGATCAGTACGAAATCCTGTGCGGCAACGCCATGCGCCTGTACGGTTTCGGCAAATAAGCCTTTGCGTGAGAAGCGGCGTCGCCTGCGACGCCGCGATCGGGTTGCGGCGGCTCCAACCGAACCGCCGCTTTTTTGCAATGTGAAAAAAATCCACAACGCGGATAACAATAAGATGAACGCAAAATCGTTGAGCACATTCGCGATCAGCATCACGCCCTTCGACGCGCAGCAGGCGCTGGACGAGGCCGCGTTCCGCGGGCATCTCAGGCGCCTGGCCGCGGCCGGCATCGGTGTTTATGTCTGCGGCGGCGGCAGCGGCGAAGCCTTCACCCTGACCATGGCCGAGCAGCGGCGTGTGCTGGAGATCGCCATCGAGGAGCTGCGCGGCAAGGTCGACGTGCGGGCCATGGGCCGCGAGCCGCGCACGCCCGCCGAAATGCTGGAATTCGCGGCGATGGCGAAGGACGCCGGTTTCGAAACCATCCAGGTGTACTCGCTCGACCAGGGCCACGGCAACCAGCCCTCGCCGCGGGCATTGGAGGCGTATTTCCGCGAAATCTGCGAGAAGGTGGACCTGAACCTGGTGCTGTCGACGCACCTGTCGGTGGGGTATTTCGCCTCGCAGGATCTGCTGTCCGACCTGATCCGCGATTATCCGCACATCAAGGGCATCAATCTCAGCACGCCGGATATCACCCAGCTGGTGCGTCTGGTCGACACCGTCGGCGATCGCGTCGAGCTGCACGTGGGCGGGCCGATGCAGGCCATCGACGCGCTGATCATCGGCGCCAACGGCTTCTTGTCGTCGGAGGCCAACCTGGTGCCGAAGCTGTGCCAGTCGATCGTCGATCATTTCCGCGAACAACGTTTCGAAAACGCGCACGCGGCCTACGCGCACGTGCTGCGCCTGTTCAGCGCGCAGCGCGCACTCGGCGGCATCACCTGCACCAAAACCGCGTTGAATCTGCTCGGCCTGCCCGGCGGTTATCCGCGCAAGCCGCGCCTGAGCGCCACCGAGCAGGAGACGCAGCGCATCGAACAGATGCTGCAACAATTCGACATCGCGCGCCTGGAAGGTCTGGGGCAATGAACAGCGGCTTGTGCAATCGGGTGACGCCGGCGGCACAGCGCACGCTGTACCGGCGCGCCAATCTCTGGAACGAGGACACGCTGGCCGCGCGCGTCTCGCTGTGGCCGGACGAGCGCGTGGCGGTGGTGGATCGCAACGGCGCGCGCCGCCGCACTTATGGCGAGCTGCGCCGCGATGCGCTGCGCCTGGCGGTTTACCTGCGCGGGCTCGGCGTCGGCGCCGGTTCCGTGGTCAGCATGCAGCTGCCGAACGTGTATGAAACGGCGGTGGTGGCGCTGGCGGTGTTCCGCGTCGGCGCGGTGATCAATCCGATCCTGCCCAATTACCGGGAAAAGGAACTGGCCTATATTTTCGCCACCGCGCAATCGCGGGTGATCGTCACGCCGGCGTTTTACCGCGGCCACGATTATCCGGCGATGCTGGCGCCGATCAAGGGTCCGGTATTCCACATCGTGGTCGATACCGACGGCAACGGCGCCGGCGGCGGCGACGCCGAACTCAGTGCGATTCTGGACACGGCGGTCGACGCCCGCGAGGCCGATTTCGCGCCGGTGGCGGCCGAGGCGGTGTCCGAACTGATTTTCACCTCCGGCACCGAGGCCAATCCCAAGGCCATCATGCACACCGAACAGACCGCGAATTTTTCGGTGCGCGCGGCCTGGCGCGATCTGGCGCTGACTGCGAGTGATGTGGTGTGGATGCCGTCGCCGCTGGGCCATTCCACCGGCTTCAATTACGGCCTGCGTTTCGCGTTGTACCACGGCCTGAAACTGGTGTTGCAGGATGTGTGGGACGCGCGCGCCGCGCTCGCGTTGATCCGCGCCGAACAGTGTTCCTACACGCTGGCCGCCACCACGTTCCTGCAGGACCTGGTGGAGATCGTGGCGACGGACGGCGCCACGCTGCCGTTTCGCTGCTTCGGCTGCGGCGGCGCGCCGGTGCCGGCGGAGCTGGTGGAGCGCGCGCGCCGCTTCGGCATCGAGGTGCTGCGCCTGTACGGTTCCACCGAGGTGCTGGTGGCGACCTGGAACCGGCCCGATTCGACACCCGAACAACGCCGCCACAGCGACGGCCTGCCGCTGACCGATATCGAACTCGATATCGTGCGCGCCGACGGCAGCAGCGCGCCGCCGGGCGAACCCGGCGAAATCGTGGTGCGCGGGCCCAATACCTGCGTCGGTTTTTTCAACGACGAGCAGCGCACCGCCGCCACCTTCGATGCCCAGGGCTGGGTGCGCTCGGGCGACATGGCGGTGCGCGATGAACACGGCTACATCCGCGTGGTCGGCCGCAGCAAGGAAATCATCATTCGCGGCGGCCTCAATATCGCGCCGCGCGAAATCGAAGACCTGCTGCTCACCTTCGCCCCGGTGGAGCGTGCGGCGGTATTGCCCGTCGCCGATGAGCGCCTGGGCGAGCGCTGCTGCGCCGCGCTGGTGCTGCGCGCCGGCTGCCGCTTCGGTTTCGCCGACATGCTGGCGAGCCTCGAGCGCGCCGGCATGGCCAAATACAAATGGCCGGAGCGGCTGGTGATTCTGTCGGCGATGCCGACCACCGCCTCGGGAAAAATCCAGAAGCACCGCATCGCCGCGCTGCTCGCCGGCGAACGCGACGACGACGTGCAATTACTCAGCGACAGCGAGGTGAAACCATGACCGACAGCGGCCTGTTGTACGAACGCATTGCGGTGGGCGAAGACGGCGCCGTGGCCGGGCTGATCACGCTGAACCGTCCGCAGCATCTGAACGCCATGGACTGGGACATGATCCTGGAACTGGACGCGCTGCTCGACCAGATCGCGGCCGACCCCGCGGTGCGCGCGCTGTTGATCACCGGCGCCGGCCGCGCCTTCAGCGCCGGCGGCGATCTCAAGAAATACATCGAACTGCAACGCGATCCGATCGGATTTCCGCAGTTCGTGGCCGATCTGCACCGGGTGTTCGGCCGCCTGCGGCTGATGGCGATGCCGAGTGTGGCGCTGGTCAACGGCGTCACCGCCGCCGGCGGTCTGGAGTTGCTGATCAACTGCGATTTCGCGCTGGCCGCCGAGTCGGCGAAAATCGGTGACGGCCATTTGAATTTCGGCCAGATGGGCGGCGGCGGCGTGTTGACCCTGCTGCCGTGCATCATCGGCCTGCCGCGCGCCTGCGAGCTGATTTATTCCGGCCGTTTCCTGAGCGCGCCCGAGGCCGAGCGCTGGGGGCTGGTCAACCGCGTGGTGGCGGACGACAAACTGCGCGAGGCCGGCCTGGAACTGGCGGTCGGCATGGCGCAGAAAAGCCCGCTCGGCATGCGCAACGCCAAGGCGGTGATGAACGCCAACTGGCTGCAGCGGCAACAGATCGAGGCCGGCCTGCGCTGGGAGCTGGATCGCAACGCGCTCTATTGCCTGACCTCTTCGGATGCGCCCGAGGGTTTGCAGGCCTTTTCCGAAAAACGCACACCGAAATATACGGGCCGCTGACATGATCGAACCACGATTGGCGCCACAGCGCGATATCGAAAGCGAATTTTACTGGCAGGGCCTGGAGAACGGCGAACTGCTGTTGCAGCGCTGCACCCACTGCCGCAAAACGCGGTTTCCGGCGATGCCGGGCTGCTGTTACTGCGGCGCGTCGGGTTGCGAGGTGGTGCGCGCCAGCGGGCGCGGCCGGCTCTACTCCTGGGTGGTGGTGCACCACGCCTTCAACGCGCAACTGGCCGACCAGGTGCCCTATGCGATCGGCACCGTCGAGCTGGAGGAGGGCTGCCGGCTGGTGGCGCGGCTCGATCGCTGGCAGGACCTCAGCCACGAGTCGCCGTTGACGCTGTATTTCGTCGAACACGACGACTGGACCGAGGCGCGCTTCGCCGTCGGCTGATTTTTTTGCAAAGCGGATCGAAGAGATGAAAACAGCGATCGCCGGTGTCGGGTACACCGAATTCACGCGCAAATCCGGGCGCTCCGTGCTGAGCCTGGCGCGCGAGGCATGCCTGAACGCCATCGAGGACGCCGGCCTGACACCGGCCGATATCGACGGCATCAACAGTTTTTCGGTGAGCAACGATTCCGTGCCCTGCCAGGCGGTGGCGACGGTGTTGGGGCTCGGGCAACTGCGTTATTGCAACGACGCCATGATGGGCGGGCAGGCGGCGTGCCATCTGGTGGGACAGGCGTCGAGCGCCATCGCCACTGGCCAGGCGCGCCATGTGCTGGTGTTTCGCGCCATGAACGGCAAATCCGGCAACGCCGTCGGCACCATGCAGTTTCACGGCATGGGCGGGCAGTACCGTTATCCCATCGGCTACGACGCCTACATGATGTACGTGGGCATGTGGGGCCGGCGTTTCCTGCACGAAACCGGGCAGGGGCAGGCGGACATGGAAGCGGTGGCGCTGGCGCAGCGCGCGCACGCGATGCGCAATCCGCGCGCGCTGCTGCGCAACAAACCGTTGACTTCCGAGAGCTATCGGGCGCTGCCGTTCGTGGTCGATCCGTACCGCATGGCCGACTGCACGGTGGAAGTGGACGGCGCCTGCGCGGTGGTGGTGACCTCGCTGCCGCGCGCCCGCGATCTGCGCCACGAACCGGCTGTCATAGCGTCCAGCGCCTACCGCGCCGGCGCGCGTTCCGGGCTCGATATCGGCGATCATCTGAGCTGGGACGACTACACGCGCAATTACACCTCCTGGCTGCGCGAGGACCTGTACCGCGCCGCCGGCCTGACGCCGAAGGATGTGACCTTCGCCGAGATCTACGACTGCTTCACCACCACGGTGCTGATGAGCATGGAGGGCATGGGCCTGTGCGAGCGCGGTGAAGCCGGCGCCCTGCATCGCAGCGGCGGCACGGCGTTGAACGGGCGGCTGCCGACCAATACCAACGGCGGTTTGTTGTCCGAAGGCTACCTGCACGGCATGAACACGGTGTGCGAGGCGGTGTTGCAGATACAGGGCCGCGGTGGCGAACGGCAGGTGCCGGACAACCGGGTGTGCGCGGTGACCTCCGGCGCGCTGATGGACGGTTCCGCGATGCTGCTGACGCGGGACAACCTCTGATTCGGGGACAACCTCCGATATTGTGCCCCGCGGGCGATGGTGATACGGTGCGTCGGGTATTCGACGGAAATCGCGATACGGGGCGTCGGGCGAACGGGGTTTTCGCGGTGCTGACACGTCCATCGAGGCGCGCGGCGCGGGCCCTGTCCGTTCGGGCCGACGATAAATATAAAATTCATCTGGCCGGCGGTATCCCATGCTTTCCCACCGGGCCTGTGGGCAACAGTGTATCGCTGTCGGAGCGCCGGCCTCCCAATCGGGAGTCAGTGATGGCTGTCAAATTCAATAATGTCGACCTCAACCTGTTTCGGGTGTTCGATACCATCTACACCGAGGCCAACCTCACCCGCGCCGGCCAGATTCTGTGCATTACCCAGCCCGCCGTCAGCAACGCGCTGACCCGTCTGCGCGAGGTGTTCAACGACGAATTGTTCGTGCGCACCTCCAAGGGCATGACGCCGACGCCGGTGGCGCAGAACGCCATCGGCAGCATCCGCGAGGCGCTCGATCTGCTGCGCACGGCGTTGATGGAGGGCAATACTTTCCATCCGGAATCGTCGTGCAAGTGGTTCCGGTTGAGCCTGGCCGATCTCGCGGAAACGCTGATTCTGCCGAGCCTTTTGAAACGGGTGCAGGCGGCGGCGCCGCACGTGAGCATCGACAGCGACTACCTCAATTACGACGACAGCGTGAAGGAGCTGGCCACCGGCAAGCTGGATTTCACCGTGGCCTCGCCGCTGCTCGACAAAACCCAGCTCAACTATGCGCTGATCATCGACGACGATTATGTGTGCGCGGTGCGCCAGGGCCATCCGGTGCTGCAGAAGGGCCGGCTCAGCCTCGAGGATTACCTGGAGCTGTCGCACATCCACCTGTCGCGGCAGAAGGAGCGCAGCACGCATGTGGACCAGGTCGATCACGTGCTGCACAAGCTGGGCCGCGAGCGGCGCATTTCGCTGTGGGCGCAGCATTACGCGATGGCGCCGCACATCGTCGAAACCAGCGATCTGGCGCTCACCATACCGCGCAGTTTCGCCCGCCAGTGCAAGCTGGCGGTGATGGACCTGCCGTTCGAAGTGCCGAGGCTGGAGTTGTATCTGTACTGGCATAAAAGTTTTGAACAGGACGCGGCCAGCCGCTGGTTCCGCTCGATCGCGCTGGATCATCAGGCGGCGTTGGCCGCGGCCGAGAACTCCCTCAACACCGACAGAGAAGAATGAATGGACAAGGCCATATCCGGGCGCAGCGCGCCGCTTGAAAATTCCGCAACTGCGCGCACGCTGGCGCAATGGGTGGCCGAGCACGCCCGCAACCGGCCCGACGCGCCCGCGTTCATCACCCACGACGAGGTAATGAGCTGGAGCCGCTACGACGCGATCAGCGGCGCGCTGGCGGCGTTGCTGATCGGGCTCGGCCTGGCGCGCGGCGAACGGGTGGCGGTGCTGCTGCCCGACGGCCCGGATATGCACGCGGCGTTTCTGGCGGTGGAAAAGGCCGGGCTGGTGACCATGGGCATCGGCCCGCGCGCCGGGCGCAAGGAAGTGGAGCACCTGCTGCGCCTGTCCGGCGCCAGCGCGCTGCTCAGCCTGGAAGCGCACCGCGACATCGACACCGCCGCGCTGGTGGCGGACCTGCGCCGCGACGGTCTGGCGCTGCGCCATCATCTGCTGGCGGCGGGACCGTTGCACGACGGCGCGCTGCGGGTCGACGGCATCGACACGACCCTGGCGCTGACGCCGGACGCGTTGGAGCGCGCGCGCCGCGCGGACTTGTTCGAAGCGCGCCGCCACGATCTGGACGAATTGTTCCTGCTGAATTCCACCTCCGGCACCACCGGCATGCCGAAATGCGTGGCGCACCAGCAGCGGCGCTGGCTCGCCTATCACGAACTGGTGCTGGATTCCGCCGGCGGCATGAGCGCCGACGATGTGTTTCTGAGCGCGATTCCCGCCACCTTCGGTTTCGGCATCTGGACTTCGCATTTCACGCCGACCTTGCTCGGCGCGCCCACCGTGCTGCTGCCGAAATTCAGCGCCGAGGCGCTGATCGAGGCGCTGGCGCAACACCGGGTGACGGTGATGGCGGCGGTCAGCACGCAGTTCATCATGATGTTGAATTCGCCGCTGCTGAAACAGCGCGACGTGGCTTCGCTGCGGCTGCTGTACACCGGCGGCGAAGCGGTGCCCTATGAGCGCGCGGCGGAGTTCGAGCAGACCACCGGCGCGTCGGTGTTGCAGTTCTACGGCTCCAACGAAACCGGCGCGCTCAGTTACACCTCGGTGCGCGACACGCGCGAAAAACGCCTGACCACCGCCGGCCGGGTGATCGAAAGCATGCAGGTGCGCCTGCTCGACGACGAAGGCAATGACGCCACCGCCAGCGGCCGCGGCCAGCCGGCGTGCAAGGGCGCGGTGACGAGCCTGGGTTATTACAACGACGAGCGCGCCACCCGCGAGTTGTACAGCGCCGACGGCTGGATGCTGACCGGCGATATCGCCGAGCTGGACGACGAAGGTTATCTGCGCATCGTCGGCCGCAAGGCGGATTTCATCATTCGCGGCGGCAAGAACATCAGCGGCCCGGCGGTGGAGCAGGCGGTCGCCACGCACCCGCGCGTGGCGATGGCGGCGGCGGTGGCGATGCCGGACCCGGTGTTCGGCGAGCGCGTCTGTGTTTACGTCACGCTGCGCGGCGAGGGTGAATTGACACTGGGCGAGTTGACGGCGCATCTCGGCAGCCAGGGTTATTCCAAGGAATATTTTCCGGAACGGCTGATCGCGGTCGACGAACTGCCCTACGCCTCGGGCGGAAAAATCGCCAAGCAACAATTGCGCGAGGATATTCGGCGCCGCCTTCAGGCCGGCGAATAAATCTCGTTTTTCTCCGAAATCTGGAAGTCACCTGGAACGGACTCTTTGGGTCCGGCGCCGCTGTTCGCGCCGTGGTTTGCACCATCCGATAACAAGAGCAGGCCATGCAATACGATTACATTGTGGTGGGAGCCGGCGCCGCCGGCGCGGTGGTGGCGGCGCGGCTGTCGGAGGATCCGCGCAATCGCGTTTTATTGTTGGAGCAGGGGCCGCGCGATCGGCACCCGGCGATTCATGTTCCCGGCGCGCTGGCTTACGCGCTGCGCAATCCGCGCCTGGCGCGCTACGAAGTCAGCGAACCGGTGCCGGGCCTGAACCTGCGCCGCGCGGTGATCGCGCACGGCACGGTGCTGGGCGGTTCGACTTCGGTCAACGGCATGATGTACGTGCGCGGCCACGCCGGCGATTACGACGAGTGGGCGGCGCTCGGCAATGCCGGCTGGTGCTGGGATGAGGTGCGGCCGTTTTTCGAAAAATCGATCAACCGCCGCGACGGCGAAGGCGGCCCGCTGCCGATCCGCGCCATCGAACCGACGCGCAGCTCATCGCTGCGTTATCTCGAAGCGGCCGTGCGCGCCGGCTTTGCGGAAAACAATGAACCCAACGACGGCGATCAGCGCGGCGTCGGCCGCGTGTTCGGCACGCTGCGCAACGGCCGCCGCCACTCCGCGGCGCGGGCGTTCCTGACGCCGGCGCGCGCGCGGCCCAATCTGCACATTCGCACCGGTGCGCAGGCGCTGCGCATCCTGTTCGAAGAGCGCAGGGCATCGGGTGTGATCTACCGGCAGAGCGGAAATCCGGCGCGCATCGAAACCGCGACCTGCGCGCGCGAGGTCATCGTTTGCGGCGGCGCCTTCGGTTCGGCGCAGCTGCTGCTGTTGTCGGGCATCGGCAATCCCGACGATCTCAACGCGGCGGGGGTTGCGCCGTGGCTGCCGCTGCCCGGGGTCGGCGCCAATTTCCACGATCACCTGATGCTGCATCTGCACGGGCGTTTCCAGCACGATCACTCCAGTTTGAACGGTCTGCTGCGCAATCCCATGGCGATGGCGGCGCAGGCCCTGCGCTGGCTGTTCACCCGCGGCGGCGCGCTCGGGGTCACCTCCAGCGAAATCGTCGCGTTCACCGCCCTGGACGGCGGGCCCAGGCCCGATCTGCAGATTTCGTTCCGGCCGTTCATTTTCGCCAGCGACGCCAAGGGCCGGCCGGCGATTCCGGCCGAACCCGGCTTTACCGTTTCCGCCATCGCGCTCAGGCCGCGCAGCCGCGGCTGGCTGCGCCTGCGCTCGGCCGATCCGAACGCTGCGCTGCTGCTGCAACCGAATTACCTGGATGATGCCGCCGACCTCGAAGCGCTGCGGGGCGGCGTCAAACGCATCCGCGACATCCTCGCCGCGCCACCGTTTCGCGAATTGCTGGCCGAGCCGGCGCTGCCCGATCTGCCGGAGGATGAGGCGACGCTGACCGAATATATCCGCGCCCACGCCGGCACGGTGTTCCACCCGGTCGGCACCTGCCGCATGGGCGCGGATGCGGACGCGGTGGTGGACGCGCGCCTGCGCGTGCACGGCGCGCAGGGGCTGCGCGTGGCGGATGCCTCGATCATGCCGGTGATCCCCAGCGCCAACACCATGGCCGCCACCCTGATGATCGGCGAAAAGGCGGCGCACATGGTGCTGGAGGACAACACCTGAAGCCCGGCGGTGGGCGGCGCGGCGGCTTTTTTCGCGCCGCGCCGTGTGTCGATATACACGGTCGTGAACCCATTCATCGGGCCAATGGCGCGGCATAAGAATAATAAATTTATTGCGCAGACGGTTCTGAACCTAGAATCCCTCCATGCAAAAAACGCCCGAACCGCACTGTCACAAGTTCGGCGCGACGCGAATAAAAACACGGTGAAAACGCTGCGATGATCAGCGTCATCACCGGTAGGAAACCTTGAGGAGCAGGCATCATGAATCGCTATCTTGTCATCTCCGCCGATGGCCACGCCGGGCTGCCGCCGCAGGCGTATCGCGACTATCTCGAATCGAAATACCATGCCGAATTCGACGCCCAGCTGGCGCTGCAGATCGCGGCCACGGCGCAGGCCGAAGAACATTTCCTGGTGAAGGATTTCAACGAAGCCTGGCGCGCGAACATCGACCACGGCCTGAGCGGCGCCTGGGATTCGACGGTGCGCAACCGCGTCATCGATGCCGACGGCGTGGCGGCCGAGGTGCTGTTTCCCGACGGCATCACCGAGCAGAATACGCCGCCGTTCGGCGCCGGCCTGGCGCTGAAACCCTGGGGCGTGAGCGGCGAGCTGCAATGGGCCGGCGCGCGCGCCCACAACCGCTGGATGGCGGAATTCTGCCAGGAGGAAAAACTGCGTCGCATTGGCCTCGCCGTGGTGCCGATGCTGTGGGACGTGGACGAGGCGGTCAAGGAAATCCGCTGGGCGCACAGGAACGGGCTCAAGGGTGTGCTGATTCCCGCCCTGATGGGCGACCACGACGCCTACAACCATCCCAAATATTATCCGGTGTGGGAGCTGTGCCAGGAGCTGGACATGGTGCTGCACACCCATTCCGGCCCCGCGCCCGATTACAACTTCACGCTGCCCGGCGCCATGGGCGTGTTCCTGTGCGAATTCGCCTGGTGGGCGTCGCGGCCGCTGTGGCATTTGATTTTCGGCGGCGTGTTCGAAAAATTCCCGCGCCTGAAATTCGTGATCACCGAGGTCAGCGAATTCTGGGTGCCCTCGATGCTGGAAATGATGGACGTGCGCGCCTCGGTGAAACACACCAGCGGCAAGCTCGGCGATTTCCGCTCCAACCTGACGATGAAACCCAGCGAATATTTCGCGCGCAACTGCTGGATCAGCGCCTCGGCGCATTTCGATGAAGGCAGTACCGCGGTGCGCCACGATATCGGCATGAGCCGCATCATGTGGGGCACGGATTATCCGCACCCGGAGGGCTCCTGGCCCAACACCGCGGAGAAAATGGATAAATACCTCAAGGGTATTCCGGAGCACGAACTGACGCAGATGCTCAGCGGCAACGCGGTGGAGTGCTACAGCCTCGACGTCGAAGCGCTGAACAAGATCGCCGAGCGCATCGGCCCCGAGAAGCATCGCTTCGTTTAAGGCAGAACCGCTGTTTCGTCAGAGCGCGCTCGATCGCGAGCTTATCCATCGTTGCGAGGAACGAATAATGATAAAGAGAATTCCCATGCCGGTTCCGTTCGGCTGGTATTTTGTCGGTTACAGCGACGAGCTGAAAGCGGGCGAAGTGCGATCGCTGCATTATTTCGGTGAGGACCTGGTGCTGTTTCGCGGCGAGGACGGCGTGGCCGGTCTGCTCGACGCGTTCTGCCCGCACCTGGGCGCGCACCTGGGCGACGGCCGCGTCGACGGCGGTTCGCTGCGCTGCCCGTTCCACGAATGGGCGTTCAACCCGGTCGGCGCCTGTACCGATGTGCCGTACGCCAAGCGCATTCCGCCGCGCGCCGCCAATGCCGGCTGCGTGCGCTCGTATCCGGTGGTGGAATGCAACCAGGTGATCTGGGCCTGGTATCACCCCAACAACGAAGCGCCGATGTTCGACGTGGTCGAATACGAGGAAATGAGCAGCCCGGACTGGACGGCGCAGCAGCGCTTCGAATGGAAATTCGCCAGCCATCCGCAGGAGATCAGCGAAAACGCGGTCGACGTGGCGCATTTCAAATACATCCACAAGATGGAGGCGGTGCCCGAGGGTGAAACCACCGTGCAGGGCCACCAGCGCATCACCATCGCCGACGGCCAGCGCAAATTCGTGCATCCGCAGACCGGCGAGGAGTCGATCGTGCGCAGCCGCGTCGAATCGCTGCAAAACGGCGCCGGCCAGAAACTGGCGCGTTTTTCCGGCGTGGTCGATCTGGTGGCGATGACCCTGGTCACGCCGATCGAAGCCGACCTGTGCGAAGTGCGGCTGGCGTTTTCGCACAAGCGCATGCCCGAGGATTCGCCGATGTACCAGGCGGTGCAGGCCACCATCGGGCTGATTCGCGGCCAGACCGGCATCGAGGGCGACATCCCGATCTGGAACCGCAAGATTTATCGCCACAATCCGATTCTCTGCGACGGCGACGGCCAGATCATGCGCTATCGCAAGTATTTTTCGCAGTTCTATGTGCAGGACTACGAGTCCGAGGCCGTGCGCTGAGCGCGGCCGTCACGCAACGTCAATTCCCCCCGCGAAAGGAGACAGAACATGGCCCGGTTACGCTACGTGCGCGACATGTCCAAGAAAAATACGGCGGAGCAGGCCAGCAGCCAGTTTCCCGCCAACGTGCGCGGCCTGCGCGCGATCTACGAGACCGAACCGGAAATTCACGCGGCGCTGCTGCCGCGTCCGCTGACGCCCGCCGCGCGCCCGGAAATCTTTGTGCAGTTTTCCAAGGTCGAGCTGTTCCTGAGCGAGGGCCGCACCGTCGAGATCGGCGCCGCCACCGTCGGCGTCAGCTGCAGCTACGAAGGCATCGAAGGTTTTTACGTGCTGGCGATGCCGATGGAAAACGATTTCATCGTGATCGGCGGCCGCGAGGTGTACGGCGAGCCGAAGAAAATCGCGAAAACCGAATTCACCGTCAGTGATGACCAGCGCGTGGCGGCCAAGGTCAATCGCCACGGCGTCGATTTCATCGAGGTGCGCGGCCGCATCGGCGAATCGCAGGGGCCCAAGGCCTTCACCGAACACATGTTCTGCATCAAGGCGCTGCCGTCGGTGGCGCGCGACGACAGCTTCGACGGCGAGGTGTTCCTGACCCAGCTCGACTGGCGGCGCAATTTCACCGATGTGCAGGTGGTGCACGATCCGGAAATCATCCTGCGCGAATCCAAATTCGACCCGATCGTCGACGTGCCGGTGAAACGCATCGTCAGCATGGTGTTCACCAACGGCGGCACGGTCAACAGCGGCAAGATCCTGCGCAGCATTCCCGGCGAGTGGATCGCGCCGTTCATCAACCAGCGCTACGACGATCCGGTGGATGCGGCGCTGGAAGTGGCGCTGGCCTCGGAGCGGGTGGCGGCCAATGCGTGATTTTGCCGGCAAGACGGCGGTCGTCACCGGCGGCGCCAGCGGCGTCGGCCGCGCCCTGTGCGATCTGTTCGCGCAGCAGGGCATGCGCGTGGTGGTGTCCGATATCAACCAGGCGGCGCTGGACGATTACGTCGGCCAATTGCGCGCGCGCGGCTGCGAGGCCATCGGCGTGCGCACCGACGTGACCCGGGAGGAATCGGTGGAGGCGCTGGCCGAACGCGCCTTCGAGACCTTCGGCAACGTGCACGTTCTGTGCAACAACGCCGGCATCAGTCTCAAGGAACGGGAGCAGCGCATCTGGACCCAGCCGCAAGCCGATTGGCAGTGGATTTACGCGGTGCATGTCACCGGCGTGGTCAACGGCATCCGCGCCTTCGTGCCGCGCATGATCGCCGCGGGCGAGGAGGGCCATGTGGTCAACACCTCCTCCGGCAACGGCGGGCTGACCTCGTTGTCCAGTTCGCCGATCTACGCGTCCTCGAAGGCGGCGGTCACCAGCATCACCGAGGTGCTGCATTACCACTTCGTGATGGACGGCTTGAAATTGAAGGCGTCGGTGATGTTTCCCGGCCCGCATCTGGTGAATACCAACCTGCTCAATTCCGCGCTGACGCGGCCGCAGGAATTCAGCGATGCGCAAACCGTGGCGCCCGATCCGGTGGATATGGGCCAGCTGGCGAAGATGGTGGGAAAAATCCAGCTGACCGAGCCGGCCGAAGTGGCGGCGTACACGCTGGAGGGCATCCGCAACGACCAGTTCTGGATCATGCCGCCCAGCGAATCGCAGGACGAGCGCGTGCGCGAGCGCTGCGACAGCATCCTGCAGCGCAGGAATCCGTCGCTGCCGGTGTTTTGAGCAACACGTTTTTTTGTCCGAGAGCTCGTCGCGCCAGCGCGGCGCGGTGAAAAAACAGGTTTGTGGTATCGCCGCTACGGCGAATGCGAAGGGACACCAAGGCGGCAACCGCGGCGGAACAGCGCCGCGGTTGCGGCCACCTCGTCAGGATGCGGGCGTGAAGGAAACGCGCCGGACGGGCGGCGCCCAACGGGCGTCGGCCTCAACACATAATTTTAATAAAGCGGGTTGTCCACCCCAGGAGACATCAATGCAAAATGTGCAGCCTTTACAGCGGAAAGTGTTGGCGGTCGCCATCGCCGCCGTCAGTCTTTCGCCGCTCGGCGCCGGCAGCGCCTGGTCCGAGGAAAAGAAAGCGGTGCAGTTGGACCAGGTGATCGTCACCGCCCAGAAGAGCGATGAGCGCCTGCAGGATATCCCGAGCACGGTCAACATGGTGTCCGGCGAACTGCTCAGCAAGATGGTGCTGACCCAGTTCAAGGATATCGGCCAGGTGACGGCCGGCGTCAGCTTCGACATGGCTACCGGCCGTCGGCCGTCGCTGAACATGCGCGGCATCCAGACCAACCCGGACGGCGGCTTCGCCGACGGCGTGGGTGTGTACTGGAACAACATCAACATCTCCACCATGATGGCGTTCCAGCGCCAGTTCGATGTCGACCGCATCGAAGTGCTGCGCGGTCC
>Ga0164243_10005455_pt1 | contig 19404 bp, 8 predicted proteins | sample OricompcompostOP_FD_108781 | JGI IMG/M metagenome (GOLD analysis project Ga0164243, IMG submission 108781) | Organic Plus compost microbial communities from Emeryville, California, USA - Original compost - Organic plus compost (OP) | ecosystem: Engineered > Solid waste > Mixed feedstock >... | reverse complement strand
GGCCGCCCCGAGGCCACCGACGACGACCTCGTCGCCGCCGCGAAGGCAGCCCGCATCCACGACCGCATCGCGCGGCTGCCGCGCGGCTACGACACCGTCGTCGGCGACGACGCCCGGTTCTCCGGCGGCGAGGCCCAACGGCTGACCATCGCGCGGGCCCTGCTCGCCGACACCCCCGTCCTCGTGCTCGACGAGGCCACGGCCTACGCCGACCCCGAGTCCGAGGCGCAGATCCAGGACGCCCTCTCGACCCTGGTGCGTGGCCGCACCGTCCTCGTGGTCGCCCACCGCCTGTCCACCATCACCGGGGCCGACCGGATCGCCGTCCTCGACGGGGGCCGCCTCGTCGAGCAGGGCACCCACACCGAACTGCTCGCCGCCGGCGGGCGCTACGCCCGCATGTGGGCGGCCCACCGCCCCGCCGGCGCGCCCGGCGCCGAGCCGACGAAGGAGGCCGGCCGATGATCCGCCACCTGGCCACCATCCTGGGCCCCGACCACCGCGGGGCGCTGCGCCGCTACCTCGCCTGGCTGATCGCCCACCCGGTCCTCGAAGGCATCGCCACGGCCTTCCTCGTGCCCGTCCTGCGCTCGGTCTTCGACGGCGACACCCAGGGGGCGCTGCGGCACCTCGTCGTCCTCGCCGTGCTCGTCGTGGCCACCTGCGTCGCCCGCTACCAGCAGACCATGCGGGGCTTCAGGCTGGCCGTCGTCACGCTCACCACCCTGCACGACCGGCTCGGCGACCATCTGGTGCGGCTGCCACTGGGCTGGTTCACCACGGAGAAGGTCGGACGGGTCGCCCGCAGCGCCACCACCGGCACCTTCACCGTCACCAACGTCTTCGCGCATCTGCTGACGCCCGTCGTCGGCGGAGTCGTCACGCCCGCCACGGTCGTCGTGGCGATGCTCGTCCTCGACTGGCGGCTCGGCCTGGTCCTGGTCTGCTGCGCCCCGCTGCTGTACGTCACCCACCGCTGGTCCGCGTCGTGGATCGGCCGCAGCGAACGGCAGCGCGACTCCGCCGATGCCCTCGCCGGCAGCCGGGTGGTGGAGTTCGCACGGGCGCAGAAGACGCTGCGTGCCTTCGGCCGCGACCACGAGGGGTACGCGCCGCTGGAGGCCGCCGTGGAGGAACGCAGCCGGGCCGGCGGCCGGATGCTCGCCGAGACCATGCCCCGGCTGCTCGCCAACGGGCTCGCCGTCCAGCTGTGCTTCGCCGCCCTGGTGGCCACCGGAGTGGCCATGGCCCTCAACGACGCCGTGGAGCCCGCAGCGCTGGTCGCGCTCCTCGCGCTGGCCGCACGGTTCGTCGGGCCGCTGTCCGAGGCGGCCGGCATGAGCGGCATGCTGCGCATGGCCGGCAACGACCTCGGCAGGCTCGCGGCCCTCCTGGACGAGCCGCCCCTGCCGGACACCGCCGTCCGCGCCCCGCTCCCGCGCCCGGGCGAACTCGCCTTCGAGAACGTCAGCTTCGGCTACGACGAGGCGAACCCGGTCCTGCGGGACGTCTCCTTGCACGTCCCCGCGCACACCATGACGGCCGTGGTCGGCGCGTCGGGCGCCGGCAAGACCACGCTCGTGCGGCTCGTCGCCCGCTTCTTCGACGCGGACTTTGGAACGGTCCGCGTCGGCGGCACCGACGTGCGCGAGATGCCCGTGGAGCAGCTGATGTCCCAGCTGGCCCTCGTCCAGCAGGACGTGTACCTCTTCGACGACACCCTGGAGGGCAACATCCGGGTGGGCCGGCCCGACGCCACCGACGAGGAAGTGCGGGAAGCGGCCCGGATCGCCGGCGTCGACGAGATCGTCGAGCGGCTGCCGGACGGCCTCGGCACCCGCGTCGGCGAGGGCGGAGCCTCCCTGTCGGGAGGCGAGCGGCAACGCGTCTCCGTCGCCCGCGCCGTCCTCAAACGCGCCCCCGTCGTCCTGCTCGACGAGGCCACCGCCGCCCTCGACCCCGAGAACGAGAAGTACGTCCAGCGGGCGCTGCGGACTTTGATGACGGACTCCACCCTGCTGGTGATCGCCCACCAGTTGTCCACCGTCGTGGCCGCCGACCAGATCCTCGTCCTCGACGAGGGCCGCGTCGTCGAACGCGGCACCCACACCGAACTGCTCGCCGCCGACGGCCGCTACGCCCGCTTCTGGGAGCGGCGGCGCCGCAGCCGGGGCTGGCGGCTGGTGGCACAGCAGGAGACGGAGGCGACCCGGTGATCGGCGTGATCGGAGGTTACGGAGACGTGGGGGCGCACACCGTCTCGGCCCTGTACCGGGCCGGAGTGCCGGTGCGCATCGGCGGACGGTCCGCGACCGCCGCGGCCCACTTCCGCGCCCGGCGACTGCCGCCCGGCGCGGCGGCGGAAGCGCGCACGGTGGACGTGCGCGACGGCGACAGCGTGCGGGCCTTCGCCGACGGACTGAGCGTCCTCGTCAATTGCGCGGGCCCCTCCCACCTGACCGGCTCGTCCGCCGCCCGAGCGGCACTCCGCGCGGGCGTCGACTACGTGGACGCCGCCGGGGACGACGCGCTCCACGCGCAGCTGGACGACGACCGGTACCGCCACTCGGGCCGCACCGCCGTGCTCTCGGCGGGGCTGCGTCCCGGACTGACCGGCCTCTTCCCGCGAGCCGTGGCCCACTGGGTGCGGACCGCCGGCCTGACCCGTCCCGAGACGGTCTGCCTCCGCACGCGCGTGGTGGACCACTTCACCACCACCTCGGCGCTGGAGTATCTGCACGGCGCGGCCACCACGGCCGCCGGACCCCTGGCCGCCTGGCGCGACGGAGCAGCCAGGCCCCGCGCACTGACCCGGCGGATCGTCGCCGACCTGCCGTTCTTCCCCGGCACCAGCACGGTTGTGCCCCAGCTGTCCGCCGAGGACATCCGCACCGCGCGGGCCCTGGGAGTCCGCGACGGCGACTGGCTGACCCTCGTACAGGGCGAACAGGTGCTCGCCGCCCTCGACCGGGTGCACGTCCTGCCGCCCGAGGACGCCGCGGAACGCCTGTGCCGCGCGGCACGGCTCGACATGGCCGGGCGCTCCCCGTCGGTCACCCTGGCCGTGGTCGTCGCCGGACGCGGGGCGAGCGGTGCGGAAAGCCGCACCGCCGTCCTGCACGGCACCGGCAACGCGCCGCTCAGCGGCGCCGTCGCCGCCCACACGGCGCTCCAGGTGTTGCGCGGTGAGGTGCCGCCCGGACGGCACTTCGCCGCCGACGTCCTCGACGCCCCCGCTGCCGTCACCGCGCTCACCCGCCCCGCGGCGGACGGAACGCGAGCGTGCGCCCGCGTCGAACTGCTGCCACGCGGAGCCGACCCGTTCGCGCCCCAGGCCGTGGCCGAAGTGGGGGCACTGTGAGCGGCATACGCGCCGACGCCCGGGACACCTCGCGGCTGTCCGCCGACCTGCACCGTCTGGACCACGTCAGCCGCGCCGCGATGGCGGCCGTGCTGCACCCCGCGCTGCCCGGCACAGCGGACGGAATCGCCGCCCGCCTTCCCGTGGCCCCGCGGCACCGCTCCCTCCTCCGCCGGTGGCTGGCCTCGCTCACCGCGGCCGGGGCGGCCCGCCGCGACGAGGACGGCGTCTTCCACGCGGTGGGCCCGGCGGACCCGCCCGCCCTGCACGAGCTGCCCGACCGGTACGGCCGGCTCGGCTTCCCCCCGGCGATGGCCCGCCTGCACCGGGCCGCCCTGGAACGCCTGCCCGAGCTGCTGAGCGACCGTGTCACCCTGGCCGGTCTGCTGCCCCAGGACACCGATGTGCTCACCGCGCTGGGCGCCTACCAGCGCAACGTCTTCACCGGGCGGCTGCACGCGCGGTGCGCGGAACTGGTGGCGGGAGCGATCGCCGCGCGCGGGCACGGCCCGGCGCGCGTCGTGGAGATCGGCGGCGGTTCCGCGGCCACCGCGCAAGCGGTCCTGGAGGCACTGCGCGGCCACGACGCGGACTACGTGTTCACCGATGTGAGCCCGCTGTGCACCGCTGCCGCCGCCGAGCGGTTCGGCGTCGCCACGGCACTGCTCGACGTGGACGGCGACTTCGCCGCCCAGGGCTTCCCGCCCGGCAGCGCCGATGTCGTCGTCGCCGCGAACGTCCTGCACAACGCGGCCGACATACCGGCCGCCCTGCGCCAGGTGCGCCGCCTGCTGGCGCCCGGCGGCACGCTGCTGGTCATCGACTCGGCGGGGGACTGCGACACCGTCCTGACCTCCATGGAGTTCCTGCTGTCCCCGCCGGCTTCGTCGCCGCACGCCGCCGACCCGCGCACCCGCTGCACCGACCGCCGGGCCGGGACCGACACCGTCTTCCCCGCGGCGGGGGAGTGGGAGGAGGACCTGACGGCCGCCGGTCTCCTCGTCCGCGCCCGGTACCCCGATGAGGCGGACGGACCGGCCCCGGCCGGCCAGTACCTGTGGCATGCCGTCGCCCCCGGCGAGGACGCCGTGGACACGAGTGCGCTCCAGGCGATCCTCGCCGGCCGGGACGGGGAAGCCGTCTGCACCGTCGACGGCAGCCCGTTCGACGCCCGTGCGGTCCTCGCGGCCGTCCCGCCCGCCCCCGCCGGCCGGCTGCCGGAAGAAGCCGCCCTGTTCTTCTCCGGCGTGGCCGAGGCCCTGGCCGCCGCCCAGCCGGAGCCCGGGCCCGAGCCGGGGCCGCCCCCGCACACCCTCGTACTGACCGGCGACCCGGCGGGCGCCGAGGCGGCCCTGCACGCCTGGGCGCGCCGCGGCCGGGTCACGGCCGTCCCCTCCGGCACCCCGCCGGCCCGGCTGCTGGCCGCACTGGAGCGGGCGCAGGCCACCGAGGCGGTCCTCCCGCCGGCACTGGTGCGCTCCCTGCCCGAGTCGCCCACCGCGGCGCTGACCGACCTCTCCGCCCTGGCCCGGGTGGTCTGCACGGAACCGGGCGCCGACCCGGAAAGCGTCGCGGCCTGGGCCGCCCTCGGCCCCCGGCTGGTAGAGGCGGCACCACCGCGGCCCGGCGGCCACCGCGCTCCCCGCGACATCGCGAAGACCGCTTCGGCCGCCGGGGACGCGGCGCTGGGCGGTCTCGACCCGCACGCCTCGGCCGCCGCCGCCCGCGAGGTGAGCCGGGCCGCGCTGCACAGCATGCTGCACACGCTCCGGCAGGCGGGCTGCTACACGCGTACCGGCGAGCGCCGCACCCGGGACGAGATCACGGCCGCGGTGCGTCCGGCACCCGCCCACCGACGGCTGCTGCACCGCTGGCTGACGGTGCTGACCGAGGAAGGGCTGCTGAGCGCGGACGCCTCGGGGGCGCTGCGCTGCACGGCGGCCCCGGACACGTACGCGGACCTGGACGCGGTGTGGGGGCCTGCCCGGCAGCGCTGGCGTGCCGCCCACGGCTCCGACGCGACCGTCACCTACGCCCGCAGCTCGGCAGGGGAACTCCTCGCGCTGCTGCGGGGCGAGCGCTCGGCGGCCGGACTGCTCTTCCCCCGCGGACGGACGGACACCGCACGCTCGCTGTACCGGGAGAGCGCAACCGCGCGCTACCAGCACCACGCGGCAGCGGCACTGACCGCCGCCCACCTGCGGGAAACGGACAGCGGCCGGGTCCGCCGCGTGCTGGAGGCCGGGGGCGGGACGGCGACCACCACCGAGGTGGTCCTCCCCGCGCTGGAACGGCTCACCGGCACGCCCGTCGAGTACCTGTTCACCGACGTGTCCCCGTTCTTCCTGGACCACGCCCGCGACCGCTTCGGCGACCGGCTGCGCTACGGGCTGCTGGACATCGACCGCGACCCCGTGGAACAGGGCCACGCGGCGGGCACCTTCGACGCCGTCGTGGCCGGCGGGGTCCTGAACGCGGCCGTCGACACCGACCGCTCCGTGCGGGGCCTGGCCCGGCTGCTGATACCGGGCGGACTGCTGGTGCTCACCGAACCCACCCGCGAGGAGCACTGGGTGCTGGCCTCGCAGGGCTTCCTGCTGGCCGCCCCCGGCGACGCCCGCGCGGCCACCGGCGCCAGCTTCCTGACCCACGGCCAGTGGCGGGCCGTACTCGACGAAGCCGGTCTCCTCCCCGTCGCCGACCTGCCCGCCGCCGGACACCCCCTCCACCCGCTGGGCCACCGGGTCTTCGCCGCCCGGCGCCCTGCGACCTGACCCGACGGCCGCCCGCCCGCAGCGCGGCGGCCCGACACGAAACCGAGGAAACACCCATGTGCGGAATCACCGGCTGGGTGGCGTTCGACCAGGACCTCACCCTGCGGGGCGCCACGGTCGACGCCATGACGGCCTCTCTCACCGACCGCGGACCCGATGCCGGCGGCGTGCGTCTGTACCGGCACGCGGCCCTGGGCCACCGGCGGCTGGCCGTCATCGATCTGCCGGGCGGCGCCCAGCCGATGACGGCCGGCACCCCCGAAGGCGATGTCACCCTCAGCTACTCCGGCGAGGTCTACAACCACCCCGAGCTGCGCGCCGAACTGCAGCGCCGCGGGCACCGGTTCACCACCCGCAGCGACACCGAGACCGTCCTGCGCGGCTACCTCGAATGGGGAGAGGCCGTCGCCGAACGCCTGACCGGCATGTACGCCTTCGCCCTCTGGGACGAGCGGCGGCAGCGCATGGTCCTCGTCCGCGACCGCATGGGCGTCAAACCGCTCTACTACCACCGCACCCCCGACGGTCTCCTCTTCGGCTCCGAGCCCAAGGCCGTCCTGGCCAACCCGGCCTTCCCGCGCCGCGTGGACACCTCCTGCCTGCGCGAGCTCGTCGGCTTCACCAAGGCGCCCGGCTGGTCGCTGTGGAAGGACCTGTACGAGGTCGAACCCGGCACCGTGCTGACCGTCGACCGCGACGGTGTCCGCCACCACACGTACTGGCGGCTGGAGACCGCCGGACACACCGACGACGCGGCCACCACGGTGGAGCGGGTCGCCGCCCTCCTCGGCGAGATCGTGCCGCAGCAGCTCGTCTCCGACGTGCCCCAGTGCGTGCTGCTCTCCGGCGGCCTGGACTCCAGTGCCGTCACCGCGCTCGCCGCCCGGCACCAGCGGGCGGCGGGGGACAAGCCGCGCACCTTCTCCGTGGACTTCGCGGGCTACGAGGACAACTTCCGCCCCGACGAGTTCCGCGACACCCCCGACGCCCCGTTCATCCGGGACGTGGCCGCGCACGTCGGCGCCGACCACCACAACGTGGTCCTCGACTCCCGCGCGCTGACCGATCCGGCACTGCGCCGGGCGGTGGTCGCGGCCCGCGACATGCCCATCGGCCTCGGCGACATCGACAGCTCCATGCTGCTGCTCTTCCGCGCCATCAAGGAGCAGTCCACCGTGGCGCTCTCCGGCGAGTTCGCCGACGAACTCTTCGGCGGATACGTGTGGTTCCACCACCCCGCCGCCCGCGACGCCGACACCTTCCCCTGGCTGGCGTTCCAGAACACCTACACCGCCGACCGCACCGATCCGCTCCGCCCGGAGCTGCGTGACGCCCTCGACATCGGCACCTACGTCGCCGACCAGTACGCCGACGCCGTGGCCCGGGTCGAGCACCTGCCCGGCGAGGACCCCTTCGAACGCCGCATGCGGACCAGCAGCCACCTGCACATCACCCGGCTGGTACGGGCCATGCTCGACCGCAAGGACCGCATGTCGATGGCGGCCGGGCTGGAGGTCCGCGTCCCCTTCGCCGACCACCGCCTGGTCTCCTACGTCCACAACGCGCCCTGGGCGTTCAAGACGGCCGACGGCCGGGAGAAGAGCCTGCTGCGGCAGGCGGTCGCCCACCTGCTGCCCGCGTCCGTCACCGAACGCGTCAAGAGCCCCTACCCCTCCACCCAGGACACGGCCTACGCCGCGGCCCTCCAGGAACAGGCCCGGGAACTCCTCGCCGAGCGCGGCCACCCGGTGTTCGCCGTCTTCGACCACGGCTGGGCACAGCGCACCGCAGCCGCCGACCCGGCCACCGTGACCGGCGCCGTACGCACCGGCCTGGAGCGCCTCCTCGACTTCCACGTATGGGCCGACCTGTACCAGCCCGAACTGGACCTGCCGTGACAGCCGCCCACCGCCGCCACCCGTGCGCCCGGACGGCAACCGGGCGCACCCCCGCACCCGCACACCGGAGAACCTTGTGAACACGCCCGCACCCGCACCCCTCCCGCTCGGTGAGGACTTCATCCAGGACGCCCACACCGTCGCGGCCCGGCTGCGTGCCGCCGCCCCCGTACGGTTCGTGGAACTGCCCGGCGGATTCCCCGTCTGGCTCGTCACCGGCCACGACGAGGCACGCGCCGCCGTCACCGACCCCCGGCTGAGCAGCGAGGGCGTCTACGACCGGCTGGAGCGGCTACGCCTGGGCGGCGGCGAGGACACCGAGAGCCGCTTCGCCCCCGAACTGGCCAAGAACCTCCTCAACCTCGACCCGCCGGACCACACCCGGCTGCGCTCCCTGGTGACCAAGGTGTTCACCGCGGGCGCCGTCGCCCCGCTGCGCCCGCGCATCGAGGCCATCGCCGACGAACTCCTGGACGCCATGGAGAAAGCGGGCCCCGACAGCGAACTCCTCGCCGACTACGCGCTGCCCCTGCCCATCCGTGTCATCTGCGAACTCCTCGGCGTCCCCTTCGCAGACCGCGACCGGTTCACCGCCTGGACCCGCACCATGGTCGCCGCCACCGGGCCCGAGGAGATCGGCGCCGCCTCCCTGCGCATGGCCTCCTACCTCGGTGACCTCGCCGAGGCCAAACGCCGCGATCCCGGCGACGACCTGCTCACCCGCCTGGTGCACGTCAGCGACGGCGGCGACCGCCTGTCCCGCGACGAACTGATCTCCACCGCCGTCGTCCTGCTGACCGGCGGCTTCGAGACCACCGTCAACCTCATCAGCAGCGGCGTACTCGCCCTGCTGCGCCACCCCGGACAGCTCGACCTGCTCAAGGCGCGCCCCGAACTGATGCCGCAGGCCGTCGAGGAGTTCCTGCGCTACGAGACCCCCAACAACCTCTCCAGCCCGCGCTACGCCACCGAGGACGTCGCACTGGGCGGCGTCACCGTCCCCGCCGGCCACTTCGTGATGGTCTCCTGGCTCGCCGCCAACCGCGACGAGCGGTTCGCCGAACCCGACCGGCTCGACATCACCCGCCCGGCGGGCGGCCACCTCGCCTTCGGCCACGGCATCCACCACTGCGTCGGCGCCGCCCTGGCCCGGCTGGAGGGCGAGATCGCCTTCGCCAGGCTCCTCGCCCGCTTCCCCGGCCTCGAACTGGCCGTCGCCGAAACCGCGCTGCGCTGGCGCCACTCCACCGCCATGCACGGCCTGGAGGCCCTGCCGCTGCGTCTGGGCCCGGCCACCCGCTGACCCGCCGGCACCTTTGCCGCTCCCGCGCCCCACCCGCGCCCGCCCCACCCGCACCCCGTCCCACCCGCCACCGACCCCGAGGACACACCGTGCCCCTGCTCGACGGTTTCACCCCCTGGCCCGAGACGGACGCCGCGCGCTACCGCGCCGAGGGCTACTGGACCGGTACCACCCTCGGCGCCGTGCTCAGGAACAGCGCCCGCCGCACCCCCCGACGCACCGCGCTGGTGGCCGACGGGCGACGGCTGAGCTACGCCGAACTGGACGAGGCCGCCGACCGGGTGGCCGCCGGCCTGCGCGCCCACGGCCTCGGGCCCGGCAGCCGGCTGCTGGTCCACCTGCCCAACGGGCTGCCGTTCGTCCTGACCCTGTTCGGCTGTTTCCGCGCCGCCGTCGTCCCCGTCCTGGCCCTGCCCGCACACCGCGAGAGCGAACTCGTCCACCTCGCCCGCCTCTCCGGCGCCGCCGCCTGCGTCCTGCACGGCGGCCCGGAGCAGCCCGGACTCGCCGAGGCCGTGACCAGGGCCGCCCACACCGTCCGCCACGTCTTCACCACCGGCCCCGCCGGGCCCGGCCCCTGGCACCCCTTCGACGCCCTCACCGCCGCCTCCCCGGACGCGGGCGCCCCCGACGACGCCCGCCCCCAGGACGTCGCCGTACTGCTGCTGTCCGGCGGCACCACCGGACTGCCCAAACTGATCCCGCGAACCCACGACGACTACGCCTACAACCTGCGCGCCGCCGCCCGCGCCGCCGGTCTCGACGCGCACACCGTCACCCTGCTCGCGCTGCCCGCGGCCCACAACTTCGCCCTGGCCTGCCCCGGCCTGCTGGGCACCCTGCACGCCGGCGGCACCACCGTGCTGGCGCCCTCGCCCGCTCCGGACGTGGCCTTCGACCTCATCGCCCGCGAACGGGTCACCACCGTCGCCCTCGTCCCCCCGCTCGTCCTGGCATGGCTGGACGCGGCCGAAGAGCTCGCCCCGGACCTGAGCAGCCTCACCCTCCTCCAGGCGGGCGGCGCCCGGCTCAAGGAGGAGACGGCCCGCCGCGTACGCCCGGTCCTCGGCTGCGCACTGCAACAGGTCTACGGCATGGCCGAGGGGCTGCTGAACCTCACCCGCCTCGACGATGCCGACGAGACCGTGTTCACCACCCAGGGGCGCCCCCTGTCCGACGCAGACGAGGTACGGGTGGTCGCCCCCGACGGCACCGACGTCCCCGAGGGCGCCACCGGCGAGCTGTGGACGCGCGGCCCCTACACCTTGCGCGGCTACTTCCGCGCCGAGCGGCACAACGCCACCGCCTTCACTCCCGACGGCTTCTACCGCTCCGGCGACCTGGTGCGCCGCCTGCCGGGCGGGAACCTCGTCGTGGAGGGCCGCCTCAAGGACGTCATCAACCGGGGCGGCGACAAGGTCCCGGTCGAGGAGGTCGAGAACCACCTGCTGGCCCATCCGCGTGTGCACGACGTGGCCCTGGTCGGCTTCCCGGACGCCGACATGGGAGAGCGCACCTGCGCCTTCGTCGTCCCCCGGGGCGAGGCACCCACCCGGCGGGAACTCCTCGACCACCTCGTCCGCCGCGGAGTCGCCGCGTTCAAACACCCCGACCGGGTCCGCGTCCTGACCGGCTTCCCCCGCACCGGCGCCGGCAAGGTCGACCGCGCCGCGCTCGCCCGCACCCTGAACACCCCGGCGGAGGCCCTGTGACCACGCCCGCCCGCTACCCGTTCAACACCGACGAAGGGCTGGACCTGGCCGACGCCTACCGCGCCGCCCAGCACACCCCGGGCCCCGTCCGCGTCCAACTGCCCTACGGCGAACCGGCCTGGCTCGTCACCCGTCACGACGAGGCCCGGGCCGTCCTCGCCGACACCCGCTTCTCCCGCGCCATGGACGCCCGGCGCGACGCGCCCCGCACCACCCCCGTCAGCCCCATCGGCCTGGTCGCCACCGACCCGCCCGACCACACCCGGCTGCGCCGCCCCGCCGCCCGCGCCTTCACAGCCCGCCGCGCGGAGGCACTGCGCCCCCGCGTCCGGCGGATCGCCGAGGACGCCGTCCGGCGGATGACCGCCTCGGCGGCCCCCGCCGACCTGGTGGCACACGTCGCGCTGCCCGTGCCGATCACCGTCATCTGCGAACTGCTGGGCGTCCCCGCCCAGGACCGCGACCGCTTCCGCGGCTGGAGCGACACCGTACTGTCCACCAGCGGGGCCGGCCCGCAGGACTTCCTGGCCGCCACCGCCGCGCTCAAGACGTACATGGGCGACCTGCTCGACCGGCGGCGGGCCGAACCCGCCGACGACCTGATGACGGCGCTGCTGCGCGCCCGCGACGAGGACGCCCCCGACAGCAGGGCCTCCAGGGACGAACTCGTCGAACTGTGCATCGCCCTCCTCCTCGGCGGCTACGAGACCACCGCCTCCCAGCTCGCCAACTTCACCTGGGTGCTGCTCACCCAGCGCCCCGACGCCCTCCCCGGCATCGCGTCACATCCCGGGCGGGCCCGCGCCTGGGTGGAGGAACTGCTCCGGTACGTTCCGCTGGCAGCCTCCGCCTCGCTGCCGCGCTACGCCGTCGAGGACGTGGATGTCGGCGGCGTCACGGTACGGGCCGGCGAACCCGTCCTGGTGGCGATCGGAGCCGCCGACCGCGACGCCCTCCGCTTCCCCGCCCCCGACACCCTCGACCCGGACCGCGACACCGCGGGGCACCTCGCCTTCGGGCACGGCATCCACCACTGCGCCGGTGCCGCGCTGGCCCGTGTCGAACTCCAGGAGGGCCTCGGTGCCCTCGCCCGTCTGCTGCCCGGGCTGCGCCTGGCCGGAGAGCCGACATGGAAGCGGGCCGCCTTCCTCAGAGGCCCGGCCACCCTGCCGGTGCGCTGGTGACACCGCCCGGCCACCGCATCCCCCCGCATCCCCCGCCCCGCCCCACCGGCCGGGCCGCGACGGACCCCGGCACGGCGGCCGTTCCCGCCGTGCCGGCCCCGTACCCGGCGTAAGAAGAAGGAAGACCCGTGCTGACCGACCCGACCGATCCGGCCGCCGCCGAGACGACGGACCTGGAGACCCTGCGTGCCCGGCTCGCCGCGGTACTCGACCTGCCGCCCGGCGACCTCGCCGACGACGACAACCTCATCGCCCTCGGCCTGGACTCCATCACGCTGATGAAACTGGCCGCCCGCTGGCGCCGCGCCGCCCCAGGCGTCACCTTCGGGGCCCTCGCCGCCGATCCGACGCCCGCCGCCTGGCACGCCCTGCTCTCCAGCGCTCCGGCACCTCACGCTTCCGGGGCACCGGACCCGGCCACAGCGCCGGCTGCCGCAGGTCACAAGGACACCGGCCACAAGGACACCGGCCATGAGGGCGGCGGCGAGGAGGACACCGGCCCTTTCCCGCTGGCGCTGATGCAGCACGCCTACTGGGCCGGACGGTCGCCGGGACAGCGGCTGGGCGGTGTCGCCGCGCACTTCTACCACGAGTTCGACGGCACCGGCGTCGAGCCCGGACGCCTCCAGGCGGCCGTGCGGTCCGTCCTCGCCCGCCACGACATGCTCCGGGTCCGTGTCCTCGACAACGGCACCCAGGAGATCCTGGACACCAGCCCCTGGCCCGGCCTCCACGTCACCGACCTGCGCCGGCACACTGCCGAGCGGGCCGCGGCGGACCTCGACCGCATCCGCGGCACCCTGTCGCACCGCGCCATGGACATCGGCGCGGGCGAGGTCTTCGACGTACGGCTCACCCTGCTGCCCGACGGCCGCACCCGCACACACGTCAACCTCGACATGATCGCCGCCGACGCGCTCAGCCTCCGCGTCCTGCTGGCCGACCTCGCCGACGCCTACGCGGCCGGAGGCGAGGTGCCCCGCGACGCGCCCGGCTACTCCTTCCGCCGCTACCAGTCCGACCGGGCGGCCCACCGCGCCGGAGCCGGCCGGGCCGCCTGCGAAGCGGACCGCGACTGGTGGGCCGACCGCCTCGACGCCCTGCCGGGGCCGCCGGAGCTGCCCGCGGCCGGACACGACGCGGATGCCACACGCGTCGTCCGCAGACACCGGGTGCTCAGCCCCGAGCGGGCCGCCGCCTTCGAAGCCCGGGCCCGCGCCCACGGACTGACCCCCGCGCTCGCGCTCACCGCCGTCTTCGCCGAGGTCCTCACCGCCTGGAGCGCCACCCCCTCCTTCCTGCTCAACCTCCCGCTGTTCGACCGCGAACCGCTGCACCCGGACGTCGAGGACCTGGTGGGGGACTTCACCTCCTCCGTCCTGCCGGCCTGGGACGGAACCGCGCCGGGCGGGTTCGCCGAGCGGGCGGGCAGGCTCCAGGAGCGGTTCCACACCGACGCGGCGCACGCCCGCCACTCCGGGGTGGAGGTGCTGCGCGACCTGACCCGCCGCCGCGGCGCCCCCACGCTCGCCCCCGTGGTGCACACCAGCGCCCTGGGCCTCGGCCCGCTCTTCCCGGCCCCGGTCACCCGCGTCTTCGGGGAACCGGTGTGGATCATCTCGCAGGGCCCGCAGGTCTGGCTCGACGCCCAGATCACCGAACTCGACGGCGGTCTGCTGGTCAACTGGGACGCCCGCGAGGACGCTTTCGCCCCCGGTGTGCTCGACGCCATGTTCGCCGCCTACAGCTCCCTGCTCGACCGGCTCACCGACGACGCGACCGCGTGGACGTCCCCCGTCGGCGACCTGCTCCCCGACGACCAGCGGCGCACCCGCCGGGAGGCGAACGCGACAGGCCGGCCGCCCGGTGGCGGACTGCGGCTGCACGACGAGTTCTTCCGCCACGCCGCAGCCGCGCCCGGCACACCGGCACTGCTGTGGGGGAGCGGCACCGGCACCGGGAAGTACACCTACGGCGAACTCGCCGACCGTGCACTGAAAGTCGCCGGACATCTGCGCGCCCGGCAAGTCGGCCCCGGCGATCTGGTCGCCGTGAGTCTGCCCAAGGGGCCCGAGCAGGCGGTCGCCGTGCTCGGCGTCCTCGCCGCCGGCGCGGCCTACCTCCCCGTCGCCGCGGACCAGCCGCCGGCGCGGCGCGAGCGCATCCTCAAGTCCGCCGGGGCCCGTCTGCTTCTCGACAGCCTGGACGCCGCCCGCACCGCCGAGCCCCTGCCCGCGCCGCTGCCCGGTACGCCCGAGGACCTCGCCTACGTCCTGTACACCTCCGGCTCGACGGGCGAACCCAAGGGCGTGGAGGTGCCGCACGCGGCGGCCATGTGCACCGTGGCCGATCTGCGGGACCGGCTGGCACTCGGCCCCGGCGACCGCACACTCGCCCTGTCCGCGCTGGAGTTCGATCTCTCCGTCTTCGACCTGTTCGCACCACTGAGCACCCGGGGAGCCGTCGTCTGCGTCGGGGAGCCGGAGCGCCGGGACGCCGAGGCGTGGCTGCGCCTGGCGCACACCCACCGGGCGACCGTCCTCAACTGCGTACCCGCCCTGCTCGACATGCTGCTCACCGTGGCCGAGGCCAGCACAGTGGACGCACAACCGGCCCCGCGGCTGCCCCTGCGCGCCGTGCTGCTCGGCGGCGACCGGGTCACCACCGGCCTGGCCGAGCGGCTGGCCCGCCAGGCACCCGACTGCCGGTTCGCCGGACTCGGCGGAACCACCGAGACCGCCATCCACTCAACCTGGCAGGAGGTGCGGCTCCCGCTGCCCGGCGACTGGGACATCGTGCCCTACGGCCGGCCGCTCGCCGGGGTGCGCTGCCGGGTGGTGGACGCGCTCGGCCGCGACTGCCCCGACTGGGTGCCCGGCGAACTGTGGATCGGCGGCGGGGGAGTGGCCCGCGGCTACCGGGGCGACCCCGAGCGCACCGCCGACCGGTTCGTCCGGCACGGCGGGGTGCGCTGGTACCGCACCGGAGACCGCGCCCGCTACCGCCCCGACGGCACACTGGACTTCCTCGGCCGCACCGACGACCAGGTCAAGCTGCGCGGCCACCGCATCGAACCCGGCGAGGTGGAGGCCGCGCTGGCGACCCATCCCGACGTGTCCGCCGCCGTCGCGGTGGTGCTGCCCCACAGCCGGCTGGCGGCGGCCGTCGTACCCGCCCCGGGACGGCTTCCCTCACCGGCCCACCTCAAGGAACACCTCGGCACGCTCCTGCCGCCGTTCATGGTTCCCGACAGCACGGTGGTGCTCCCCGAACTCCCGCTGACCCGCAACGGCAAGACCGACCGGGCCGCCGTCGCGGAACGCGTGCGGCAACTGGCCGCCGCCGGCACCGGGCCGGCCGCACCGCAGCGCCACGAACCGCCCCGCACCGACACCGAACGCCTCGTCGCCGCCGCCTGGAAGGACGTCCTGCGCATCCCCGGGCCCGGACCCGGACGCACCGACGACTTCTTCGCCCTGGGCGGCGACTCCCTGGTGGCCACCCGTCTCCTGACCCGGCTGCGGGCCGACGGGGCGCGGGGCACCGCCCTCAGCGCCCTGTTCGCCCACCCCGTCCTCGCCGACTTCGCCGAAACCCTCCACCTCGGCCCGGCCCGCCCGGCGCCCCGCCCGCCCGCGCCCGACCCCGAACACCGCCACGACCCCTTCCCGCCCACCGACGTGCAGCTCGCCTACTGGCTCGGGCGCGGCGAGGAGTTCACCCTCGGCGGCGTCGGCTGTCACTTCTACCGCGAGTACGACATACCCCGGCTCGACGTGGCACGGCTGGAGGAGGCCGTCAACCGGCTGGTGGCACGGCACGAGATGCTGCGGGCCGTCTTCGACGCCGACGGCAACCAGCGCGTCCTCGCCGAGGTCCCCCGCTTCACCCTCCAGGTCACCGACGCCGGACCGGACCCCGAAAAAGCCCGCGCCGCGCTGCGCGACACCTGGTCGCACCACGTCTTCGACCCAGGCCGCTGGCCGCTGTTCAGCATCGCCGCCGTCCGCGACGGCGAACGGGTACGGCTGGCCGTCGGCATGGACAACCTCGTCCTGGACGCGCTGAGCATCCTCACCTTCTACTCCGAACTGTCCGCGCTGTACGCCGACCCGGACGCCGCCCTGCCGCCCGTGGACGTCTCCTTCCGCGACCACGTGCTCGCCGCCCGGCCCGACCCGGAGGAACAGCAAGCCGCCGAAGAGTACTGGGACCGGCGGCTCGACGACCTGCCGCCCGCACCCCGGCTGCCCCTCGCCCGCGACCCGGCCGAAGTCGCCCGCCCCCGGTTCGCCCGGCGCACCGCCACTCTCGACGCGGCGGCACGCAGGGCCCTGGAGGAGCGCGCCCGCGCCCACGGCGTCACCCCGTCCGCCGTCCTGCTGACGGCGTACTGCGAGGTGCTGTCCGCATGGAGCAGCGAGCGGGACCTCACCGTCAACCTGACCCTGTTCGACCGGCGGGAAGCACACCCGCACATCGCCCGCGTCCTGGGCGACTTCACCTCGCTGGTGCTGGTCGGCCACGAGCACCGGCCCGACGAGGCATGGCTGACCGGTGCCCGCCGCACCCAGCGGGAGCTGTGGCAGGCCCTCGACCACCGCTCCCTGTCCGCCGTCCAGGTGCTGCGCCGGCTCGCCCGCCGCACCGGGCAGGCCGATGTGACCATGCCGGTCGTCTTCACCAGCGCCCTCGGCCTGGACGCCGGCGACGATACGGCCGGGCTCTTCACCGACCAGGTGTACGGCATCACCCAGACCCCGCAGGTGTGGCTGGACCACCAGGCCGTCGAACGGCGCACCTTCGAGGGCACCGTGATCGACCTGCACTGGGACGCCGTCGAGGAGCTGTTCCCCGACGGCGTGCTCGACGCCATGTTCGAGGCGTACACCGCACACCTGCGGCGTCTGCTGGAGGCCGACTGGAACGCCCCGCGGCCGGTCGGTCTGCCGCCCGCGCAGCGCGCCGCGCGGGACGAGGCCAACGACACGGCCGCACCCCAGCGGGAGACCTGCCTGCACGCGCCGTTCTTCCGCAACGCCATCGCCAACCCCGACGCCCCGGCGCTCCTCGCGGACGGCACCCACCCGCCCGTGACCTACGGAGAACTGTCACTGCGGGCCCGCCGGATCGCCGCGCTGCTGACCGCGCACGGTGTCCGTGAGGGCGAGCCGGTCGCCGTCTGCCTGCCCAAGGGCCCCGACCAGATCGCCGCCGTCCTCGGTGTGCTCGCCGCCTCGGCCGCGTACGTGCCCGTCGGCATCGACCAGCCACGGGTACGCCGCGACCGCATCGTCACCCGGGCGGGCGCGCGGCTGGTACTGACCGCGGAGGCCACCGGCGAGGAGTGGCCCGCCGTCCCTCTGCCGCTGACCGACGCCGACCGTCACGAGCCGGTCGCCGCCCCGGCCGCCGCCGCCCCGGACCAGTTGGCGTACATCGTCTTCACCTCCGGTTCCACCGGTGACCCCAAGGGGGTCGAGATCACCCACGGGGCCGCCGCCAACACGGTCGAGGACGTCAACGAGCGCTACGGGGTGGGCCCCGACGACCGGGTCCTGGCCGTCTCGGCTCTCGACTTCGACCTGTCGGTCTACGACGTCTTCGGCCTGCTGTCGGCCGGCGGCGCGCTGGTCACCGTCGCCGAGGAGGAACGCCGCGACGCCCAGCGGTGGGCCGACCTGTGCGTCCGGCACCAGGTGACGGTGTGGAACACGGTCCCCGCACTGCTCGACATGCTGCTGACGGTCGCCGAGCACCAGCCCGGCCGCGTCCCCGGCGCCCTGCGGCTGGCACTGCTGTCCGGCGACTGGATCGGCCTCGACCTGCCGGGCCGGCTGTCCGCGCTGGTGCCCGACTGCCGCCTCGTCGGCCTGGGCGGCGCCACGGAGGCGTCCATCTGGTCCAACGCGCACGACGTCGCGGGCCCCCTGGCCGGCTGGACCTCCATTCCGTACGGCAGGCCGCTGCGCAACCAGCGCTACCGCGTGGTGGACCCGGCGAACGGTGAGGACCGGCCCGACTGGGTGCCGGGCGAGCTGTGGATCGGCGGCACCGGACTGGCCCGCGGCTACCGCGGCGCCCCCGCGGCGACGGCCGCCCGCTTCGTCACCGCCGACGGACACCGCTGGTACCGCACCGGCGACCTCGGCCGGTACCGGCCCGGTGGAGTGCTGGAGTTCCTCGGCCGCACCGACGACCAGGTGAAGATCCGGGGCCACCGCATCGAACTGGGCGAGGTGGAGGCCGCGCTGTCCGCACACCCGGACGTGAGCCGTGCGACGGCCGCCGTCTCGGCCTCCGGCGCCGCACGCGAACTCGTCGCCGCCGTCGTCCCCGCCGACGGCGGCAACAGCACGGCGCTGCCCACCGCACTGCGGCACTGGCTGGAGGAGCGGCTTCCCCCCGCGATGGTGCCGCACCAAATCGCCGCGCTGCCCGTGCTCCCGCTGACCGCGAACGGCAAGGTGGACCGGCGCGGTGTGCCCGCTGCCGTGGCCGCAGCCGTTGGCCGGGGAGCCGGCGAGAAGGAGACAGAAGGGCGGCTCGACGCGGTCCAGCGGTCGGTGGCATCCCTGTGGGAGAGCGTCCTCGGCTGCCCGGTGCGCACACCGGAGGACAACTTCTTCACCCTCGGCGGCGACAGCGTCAAGGCGGTCCGGCTGGTCGAGCGGGCGGCGGCGGAGCTGGGGGTGCGGCTGCCCCTCGGCCGCTTCTTCGCCCGTCCGACTCTCGGCGCCTTCGCGGACCTCGCCCGCAGCCGGACGTCACCCGCGGGCGGCGAGGCGGAGCGGATGGAGGAAATGGAGGAAGGGGCCCTGTGACCCCCTGAGCAGGGCCCGCAGGCCGCGCAACGCGGTGCCGCGGACGCTCCCCCGTGCGGGCCGCTCACGGGGGAGCGGGGCCTGGCATGATCGAGGGATGCCTGAACGTATGGTCGCGGCCTGTGACGGTGCCGCCAAGATCAACCCCGGGCCCGCGGGCTGGGCCTGGGTGCTCGCTGACCCCGCGGGCACACCGCAGCGCTGGGAGTCGGGCCCGCTGGGCCGGACGACCAACAACGTCGCCGAGCTGACGGCCCTCGCCCAGCTCCTGGAGGCCACCGATCCGGCGGTACCGCTGGAGATCCGGATGGACTCGCAGTACGCGATGAACGCGGTCACCAAATGGAT
>Ga0164243_10005454_pt1 | contig 19405 bp, 15 predicted proteins | sample OricompcompostOP_FD_108781 | JGI IMG/M metagenome (GOLD analysis project Ga0164243, IMG submission 108781) | Organic Plus compost microbial communities from Emeryville, California, USA - Original compost - Organic plus compost (OP) | ecosystem: Engineered > Solid waste > Mixed feedstock >... | reverse complement strand
TGGGGTACTCCGGCTTCATCTTCCTGCCGGCTGAGGGAACGGTGGTCTGGTCCATCGTCGCCGGCACCGGCGGCCTGCTCTTCCCCCTCGGGCTGCTGCTGATCAACCTGCGAACGCGCACCCATCAGGCATCCGCGGCGCTCAGCGGGTTCGCGCAGGGCGTCGGCTACACGCTCGCCGCTCTCGGCACGCTGTTCTTCGGCCTGCTCCACGAGGCATCGGGAGGCTGGCTGCTGCCGCTCTGCTTCCTGTTGACGACGGCGGTGGCAGGCGTGGTCTCCGGCCTCATCGTCGCGAGGCCGAGGATGCTCGAGGACGGCGCCTGAGCTTCCCCGGTCGTCGTTTAGGCCGCGTCGCCCGGTTGTCGGCCGGCGGTCTCGCGCTGCCGTCCGGTGGCGCGGGCTGGCCGGTCGAACGGGGTTCGTCCCTCGTGCGCCGACGCGCACGGTTGTGCGCATGCGCGCAGTTTGAGATTCAGGACTGCTCTTATGAGCAGCTTCTCCCACCGGTGTTGAATCGGGCGGCTGCGGCGTCTAGGCTTGCCTGAGGCGAGAGGAGCGCAGGTGACGACGGTCGAGAGCGACGAGCTCCTGGCGATCCGTGCCGCCGAGCTGTACTACGACGAAGACAAGACGCAGGACGAAGTCGGCCAGATCCTCGGGCTGACTCGCTGGAAGGTCGGCCGCCTCCTCGCCTCCGCCAAGGAGAAGGGGTACATCCGCATCGAGATCGTCCACCCACGCGCGCGCAAGCTCACTCTCGAGCGGGAGCTGCGAGAGCGCTTCGCTCTCTCCGACGCGATCGTGGTGCCGCTCGCCGGGGTGTCCCGGTCGGAGGACCTCCGGGGCCGAGCGGCGCAAGCCGCAGCCGACTATCTCGCCAGCCTCCGTCCTGTCCCGCGCACGCTCGGCATCAGCTGGGGACGCACCCTGCACGATGTCGCGCAGCACCTGGGCCAGGGGTGGGCGACCGGCGTCAACGTCGTCCAGATCAACGGCGGTGTCAGCGTGAACCAGCGCGCCGGAACCGCGGCCGCCACGGCCGTCGAGATCGCGCGGAAGGCCTCAGGGCAGGCGACGCTGTTGCCGAGCCCGGCGATCCTGGAGCGGCAAGAGACGAAGGAGAGCATCGAGTCCGACCGCACGGTCGCGTCGGTCCTCTCGATGGCCGCGGATGCCTCCGCCTATCTCTACAGCGCGGGCGTCGCCGGGCACGACTCCGCGCTCGTCGAGAGCGGATATCTCACACCGGCAGAGGTGGACGAGCTCGTCCGGCGAGGCGCTGTCGGCGACGTCGTCGGGCGTTACATCGACGCCAACGGCATGATCGTCGACCCGACCCTCGACCAGCGAACGCTCGGGCTCCCCCTCGAGGTCCTGCGCCGTGCGCGGACGGCCATCGCCGTCATCGCCGGCAGCGGAAAGCAGGCGGTGGCACGGGCGGTGGTGACGAGCGGCCTCTGCACGGTCCTCGTGACGGACGAGGCGATCGCCCTCGACCTCCTCGGCCGCTACGGCGACTCCTGACATCAGAACCGACCCTCCCAGCGACACAGTGAGGACACCATGACCGAACCTTCAGCTCCCGACGGCACCCAGCTCGCGCTGCCCCGTCCGACGGCCCTCGAGCTCATCGACGGTCCGGTGACAGACGCGAGCCTGCGCCGCTACCTCGAAGGGATCCCGGGCGTCGACGCCGTCGGGCTGGAACAGCGCGCCGCCAGCCTGGGCACCCGCTCGATCAAGACCAGCAGCAAGCGGTGGGCCCTCGACAAGGTGATCGAGCTCATCGACCTCACCACCCTCGAAGGCGCGGACACACCGGGCAAGGTGCGCTCCCTCGTGGCGAAGGCGATGAATCCGGACCCGTCCGACCCGTCGACGCCGAGAGTCGCAGCCGTGTGCGTGTACGGCGACATGGTGTCGTACGCGGTCGATGCTCTCGGATCGGCACACGCGAAGGGAACGGCGACCGGCATCAACGTCGCTGCCGTGGCGACGGCGTTCCCGTCCGGTCGCGCCTCGCTCGCCGTGAAGCTGGCCGACACGGCGGATGCCGTCGACGCCGGTGCGGATGAGATCGACATGGTCATCGACCGTGGCGCCTTCCTCGCCGGCAGGTACGGCGAGGTGTACGACCAGATCGTGGCGGTCAAGGAGGCCTGCCGCCGCTCCGACGGCAGTTACGCGCATCTGAAGGTCATCCTCGAGACCGGTGAGCTCAACACCTACGACAACGTGCGTCGTGCCTCGTGGCTCGCGATCCTCGCGGGAGGGGACTTCATCAAGACGTCCACCGGCAAGGTGTCACCGGCCGCCACCCTGCCGGTGACGCTCCTGATGCTCGAGGTCGTGCGGGACTGGCATCGTCTCACCGGCGAGCGGATCGGCGTGAAGCCGGCGGGAGGCATCCGCAGCTCGAAGGATGCCATCAAGTACCTCGTCACGGTGGCGGAGACGGCGGGCGAGGAGTGGTTGCATCCGTCCCTGTTCCGCTTCGGGGCCTCCAGCCTGCTCAACGACGTGCTGCTGCAGCGGCAGAAGATGGCGACCGGGCACTACTCCGGCGCCGACTACGTGACGATCGACTAGGGGGTGTCTGATAATTCTCGTCTACTGCGCGACGTGCTTCGCGGCGGTCTGCTGCGTTGTCGCCCTTGAACGTACCACCAGTATGCTCTTCGGGCTCCGCCTTGCATCCCACCACGAATCACGCCGCTCGCGACGACGAGAACTATCAGACAACCCCTAGGCCTTCGCGGGTCGAATGACGAGCGCGGCGACCGTGTCGAGACCGACCGGCTCGCCGACGAAAAGGACGATAAGGATTCATGATGAGCTTTCTCGAGTACGCGCCCGCGCCGGAGTCGCGGGCCATCCTCACCCTCAGGGACGAGTACGGACTCTTCATCGACGGCGAGTTCGTCGAGGGCACAGGCGGGTCGTTCCAGACGATCTCGCCCGCGACCGAGGAGCGGCTCGCGACCATCTCCGTCGCCTCAGACGCGGACGTCCACCGCGCCGTCGCCGCGGCACGCAGGGCATATGAGCGCGTATGGTCCCGGATGAGCGGGACCGACCGCGGCAAGTACCTGTTCCGCATCGCCAGGATCATCCAGGAGCGGGCCCGCGAGCTCGCCGTGGCAGAGAGTCTCGACAACGGCAAGCCGATCAAGGAGAGCCGCGACGTCGACGTGCCGCTCGTCGCAGCGTGGTTCTTCTACTACGCGGGCTGGGCCGACAAGCTCGATCACGCGGGGCTGGGCCCGAACCCGAGGGCGCTCGGCGTCGCGGGCCAGGTGATCCCGTGGAACTTCCCGCTCATGATGCTCGCCTGGAAGATCGCGCCGGCGCTCGCCGCAGGCAACACCGTCGTCTTGAAGCCGGCGGAGACGACGCCTCTCACAGCGCTCCTCTTCGCCGAGATCGTCCAGCAGGCCGATCTCCCCGCGGGCGTCGTGAACATCGTCACGGGCGCCGGGGCGACGGGTCAGGCGCTCGTGGCGCATCCGGACGTCGACAAGGTCGCGTTCACCGGCTCGACGGCGGTCGGCCGCGAGATCGCGAAGAAGGTCGCGGGCACCGACAAACGCCTGACGCTGGAGCTCGGCGGGAAGGCGGCGAACATCGTCTTCGACGACGCGCCGATCGACCAGGCGATCGAGGGCATCGTCAACGGCATCTTCTTCAACCAGGGTCACGTCTGCTGCGCCGGCTCGCGACTGCTCGTGCAGGAGAACATCCACGACGAGGTCGTCGACCGTCTCAAGCGGCGGCTGCAGACGCTCAGGGTCGGCGACCCGCTCGACAAGAACACCGACATCGGCGCCATCAACTCCGCCGAGCAACTCGAGCGAATCCGCACCCTGAGCGACATCGGCGAGGCGGAGGGCGCCGAGCGGTGGAGCCCCGACTGCGTGCTCCCGGAGAACGGCTTCTGGTTCGCGCCGACGATCTTCACCGGGGTATCCACCAGCAACAGGATCGCGCGCGAGGAGATCTTCGGTCCCGTGCTCAGCGTGCTCACCTTCCGCACACCCGCGGAGGCGATCGCGAAGGCGAACAACACGCCGTACGGGCTGTCGGCCGGGATCTGGACCGACAAGGGGAGCCGCATCCTCGCCGTCGCCGACAAGCTGCGCGCCGGTGTGGTCTGGGCCAACACCTTCAACCGCTTCGACCCGTCGAGCCCGTTCGGCGGCTACAAGGAGTCCGGATACGGTCGTGAGGGCGGCAGGCACGGACTGGCGGCGTACCTCACGACGTCCCAACGGGCCGGCGCACGCGCCGCCATCGAGGCTCGTGCGGAGCGCGCAGCGCCGGCGAAGACCGTCAAGGCGAAGTCCGTCAAGAAGGGGGCAGCGAAGTGAGTCGTCTGGCCGTACCGAAGACCTACAAGCTCTACATCGGCGGGAAGTTCCCCCGCTCAGAGTCTGGGCGAAGCTACGAGGTGCTGAGCGCCACGGGCGGATTCCTCGCCAACGCGGCGAAGGCATCCCGAAAGGATGCCCGTGACGCCGTCGTCGCGGCGCGAGCCGCTCTCTCCGGGTGGGCCGGCGCTACGGCGTACAACCGCGGGCAGGTGCTCTACCGCATCGCCGAGCTGCTCGAGGGCCGCCGGGCTCAGTTCGTCGACGAGATCATGTCCGCAGAGGGCGTTTCCCAGGCTGCGGCATCCAGGCAGGTCGACGAGGCGATCGACCTGTGGGTCTGGTATGCCGGCTGGGCGGACAAGTACGTTCAGGTGACCGGCGGCGCCAACCCCGCGGCCGGTCCCTACTTCAACCTGTCTGTTCCCGAGCCGACCGGCGTCGTCGCGATCGTCGCCCCCCAGGGTTCGTCGCTGCTCGGCTTCGTGAGTGCTGTCGCGCCCGCGCTCGTCGCCGGTAACACGGTCGTCGTCGTGGCCAGCGAGCGGCTTCCCCTCTCGGCGATCAGCCTCTCTGAGGTGCTCGCGACGAGCGACGTGCCCGGCGGCGTCGTGAACATCCTCACCGGGTCGCCCGCCGAGATCGCGCCGTGGCTCGCCTCGCACTCCGACGTCAACGCCCTCGATCTCGCGGGCGCCGGCGACCTCGACTGGGTCGACCTCGAGATCACGGCCGCGGACACCCTCAAGCGTGTGCTGCGACCCGAACCGGGCGAGCTCGTCCCGCCGAGCGTCCATCGGATCACGGCGTTCACCGAGACGAAGACCGTCTGGCACACCAAGAGCCTGATCTAGCCGCCCGGTCGTCTCAGTCGTCGCGGCGGCTGCAGGTCAGCCCTGGCGGTCGTTCCCACCGGATGCGCATGGCTCACGGCACGCATCCGGTGGGAACGACCGCACGCGGGGCTCGTGGGTCTCCGGCTGGGGGTCAGAGCGAGCGGACGTACCTCATGGCTCTTGGACGAGCTGTGGGTTCCGCCACGGGGCGCTGTGCCTCAAAGCGACTTCGGTGCAACCGGCACGCCGATCAGGCGGAGCGGAGGAGCGCCGCGTAAAAGCCGATGCCGCGCAGCCAGGCGCGGACATGCATCCGCTCGTTCATCGCGTGCAGGGTGGCCCGCTCCTCGCGGGTCATCTCGAAGGGCGTGAAGCGGTACACGTTCCTCGAGATCGCGGTGAAGTGCCTGCTGTCGCTGGCTCCCAGCATCACGTATGGCGTCACGATCGCGTCCGGGCGGATTCTCGCGATGGCTGCGCAGACCCTCTCCCATGCTTCACCTTCGGTCGGTGAGACGGGGGAGGGCTCGTGCGGATCCTGCACCTCTAGGCGCACCAGCGGATCGGCGATCACGCGGCGGAGGTAACGCACGGATGCCTCGACGCTCGAGCCGACGGCGATCCGCACGTTGACGGTCGCGGACGCTCGCTCTGCGAGCACGTTCGCGGCCGGGCTTCCCGTGAGCTCAGTGACGGCGGTGGTGGTGCGGACCATGGCGTTCGTCTCGTCGCTCAGGCGCGAGAACACGGCGAGCAGGGGTTTCTCGAAGAGACGCGTGTTCCGGCTGGCGACCGCGAGCGGGCCGGTAGAGCGAGCGCCGAGGATGCGGATCATCTCGATTGTCGTCCGCGAGAGCCGCGCGGGGAACGGCTTGCGATTGATGCGTACGATGGCGCGCGCGAGGCGGGCGGTCGCGGTGAACCTCGGTGGGGTGGATGCATGGCCGCCCTGCTGCTCGACGGACAGAACGACGCTCACGATCCCCTTCTCGGTGACGCCGACGACAGCGATCGGGTCAGCCACGCCGGGGAAGACGCCCTCGACGATCGCCCCGCCTTCGTCGACGACGAGCGTGGGCGTCACGCCGCGACCCCGGAGCAGGTCGACGATCGCCGGAGCGCCGGAGCCTGAGGTCTCCTCATTGTGCCCGAAGCTCAGGTAGACATCGTGCTCGGGCTGGAAGCCTTCCGCCACGGCATGCTCGATGGCCTCGAGGATCGCCGCGAGGGCGCCCTTGTCATCGAGCGTTCCGCGCCCCCAGAGGACGCGTTCGTCGCCGGTTCCGGTGACCTCCGCGGCGAACGGAGGGTGCTCCCAGGATTCGCTGGTCTCACCCTCGGGGGCCGGCACGACGTCGTAGTGCGCCATGAGCACCGTCTCGTCCCCCGTGGAGCGCCCGACCCACCGGTAGAGGAGGGAGCGCCCGTCGACGAGCTCGCGTTCGAGCGCTGCGTGGGTGAGTGGATAGAGCTCGGGGAGCAGCTGGACGAACCGGTCGAACGCCGCCCAGTCCGTCTGGGGCTCGTCGCGGTTCGAGACGGTCGGAACGCCGATCAACCGTCGGAGGCGTCCGAGTGCCGCGTCCTCGTCCATGCCGTCGATGCCGAAGGAGGACTGCTCAGTCGTCATGCTCCGACGATACCGTTCGCATCCCCTGGACGACTCAGGAGCGGTGGGTCGCCAGGGCCTGTCCGATCGCGGCGATCTCTCGCGAGCCCACCCGGCAGCATCCGCCGATCACGGTGGCGCCTGCCTGAGCCCACTGGCCGACGAGCTCAGAGGGAAAGGCCTTGTCTCCCATCCAGCGGTGGTTCTTCCCGTCCCACTCCTCTCCGGAGTTGGGGTACACGACGATCGGCTTATCGGTGACCTGTCTCGCGGTCTGAATGGCTCCGACGACGTCGGAGGGCGAGCAGCAGTTCACGCCGACCGCGACGATCTCATCGGTGTCCTCGGCGATCTGGAAGGCCTCGCGGACGGGTTCGCCCGCCCGCAACGCACCCAGCGCCGTGGTGACCGACAACCAGGCTGCGTGGCCGCTTCCCTCGAGCGCACGTGCGATGGCCTCGACCTCTGCGAGGGCGGGGATCGTCTCGATCGCCAGGATGTCCGGGCCGGCATCGGCGAGCACGTCGAGCCTCGGTCGATGCCACGCGGCGAGCTCGCCCACGGTCTTGCCATAGTCTCCGCGATACTCGCTGCCGTCGGCCAGCGTGGCCCCGTACGGGCCCACGGAGGCCGCGACCCAGCGATCGCCGTCCCCCGTGCGGGCGGTGGCCTCGTCGGCGGCTCGACGAGCGAGCTCGACGCTGAGCCGCATGAGCCGGACGGCGTCCGCTCGGTGGAGGCCGATCTTCTCGAAGCCGTCGAATGACGCCTGATAGGACGCGGAGATCGCCACACGAGCGCCGGCGTCGAAGAACTCACGGTGCGCGGCGACGATCGACTCCGGCTCGTCGATCAAGAGCCGCGCGCTCCAGAGTGTTCCGGAGACGTCGTGTCCGTGGCTCTCCAGGAGGGTTCCGAGGCCGCCGTCCAGGACCACGGGGCCCTCTGAGAGGGCATCGTCGAGGGGCCTGGTCGCCTGCATGCTGGGAGTCTAACGCCGTACGCAGCGAAAGCGAGTGCGGGACGAGAAAGAGGGCACGGCGATAAGGAATACCCCTAGGGGGTATATGGTTGATGGGTGAGAGAACGCAACACGATCGCTCGCGAGAACGGGAGGAACAATGCCTGACGACACTCCACTCACCCAGACCACGACGCTCGCCATCGAAGGCATGACCTGTGCGAGCTGCGTCGCCCGGGTCGAGAAGAGGCTGGGCAGGCTCGAGGGAGTGACTGCACAGGTCAATCTCGCGACCGAGAAGGCCAGGGTCACGCATCCTGACACCGTGCGGGAGGACGACCTGGTCACGGCCGTGGCCTCTGCAGGCTATCGCGCGTCGATCGAGCGGCCGGCACATGGTCCCCGCGAGCACCAGGCGTCCGGTCTCGCGTCACCCCGCGCGGATTCGCGGCATCACGATCCGGCGCCTGCGGATTCCGGTGAACACGGAGCGCACGGCGCACACGATCACGACGACCCGACGCTGAGGAACCGGCTGATCGTGAGCGCGATCCTCGCGGTGCCCGTCATCGTCCTCGCCATGGTGCCGGCTTGGCAGTTCACCAACTGGCAATGGCTCTCGCTCGTGCTCGCTGCTCCCGTCGTGATCTGGGGCGGATACCCCTTCCATCGTGCGACGTGGGCCAATCTCCGCCACGGGGCGGTCACCATGGACACCCTGATCACGATGGGCACGGGCGCTGCCTTCCTCTGGTCGGTCTGGGCGCTGTTCTTCGGCATGGCCGGGATGCCGGGCGCGACGCACGCGTTCAGCCTGTTCGCCCCTGCAGACGCCGAGTCCACGATCTACCTCGAGGTCGCAGCCGGAGTCACCGTCTTCCTCCTGCTCGGCCGCTACATCGAGCAGCGATCGAAGAAGCGGGCGGGCGAGGCGCTCAGGGCACTGCAGGAGCTCGGTGCGAAGAGGGTCACGGTGCTCCGCGATGCCGGCGGCAACGGCTCGCCGCTCACTCGGACCGAGGTCGAGATCGACGCCGGCGATCTCGACGTCGGCGACATCTTCGTCGTGCGTCCCGGGGAGAAGATCGCCACGGACGGCGTCGTGGTCGAGGGATCGGCGGCGGTCGACGAGAGCATGCTCACCGGTGAATCAGTGCCGGTGGAGGTCTCCGAGGGCGACCAGGTCACAGGCGCGACCATCGCCTCTGGAGGCCGGCTCGTGGTGCGCGCGACCCGGGTCGGCGCCGACACCCGCCTTGCCCAGATGGCGAGGCTCATCGAGGATGCGCAGCTCGGTAAGAGCCGGGTCCAGCGCCTGGCGGATCGCGTGTCGTCGATCTTCGTGCCGATCGTCATCGCGCTCGCCGTCGTGACCTTCGTCGCCTGGCTGCTGGTCGGCGCCGCCGCAGCGGTCGCGTTCACCTCCGCGGTCGCCGTCCTCATCATCGCCTGCCCGTGCGCACTCGGCCTCGCGACGCCGGTCGCGCTTCTCGTCGGAACCGGTCGCGGCGCACAGCACGGCGTCCTCATCACGGGTCCGGACGCCCTCGAACGCGCCAACGGGATCGACACCGTCGTCCTCGACAAGACGGGAACCGTGACCACCGGCCGGATGACCGTCGAGGGCGTGTCCGCACTGTTCGGCTCGGAGGAGGACGCACTTGCTCTCGCGGCCGCCGTCGAGCGCGGCTCGGAGCATCCCATCGCCCGCGCCGTGGTGGAGGCTGCCTCCGGCCTCGACATTCCGGTGGCGAGCGACTTCAGCGCCGCCGCCGGCGTCGGAGTCTCGGCGGAGGTCGACGGACGCAGGGTGTTCGTCGGACGTCCCTCGCAGGCGGCGGAGCTCGGTCACGAGATCCCGGACGAGCTCCAGGGGGCGATAGACACCGCCCGCGAGCGCGGGAGCACGGTCGTCGTCGTGGCGAGCGGCGAGAGAGTGATCGCCGTCATCGAGGTGGCCGACACTGCGAAGACGGAAGCCCCTGACGCCGTGCGCAGGCTGCGGGCGCTCGGGCTCACTCCCGTGCTGCTCACCGGCGACAACGAGAGCGCCGCCCGACGCGTGGCCGCTCACGTCGGTATCGACGACGTTCGTGCGGAGGTCCTGCCCGAGCAGAAGGTGCGAGAGATCGAGGCATTGCAGGCCGGCGGCCACAGGGTCGCGATGGTCGGCGATGGGGTGAACGATGCGGCAGCGCTCGCGACAGCTGACCTCGGCATCGCGATGGGCACCGGCACGGATGCGGCGATCCAGGCATCCGACTTGACCATCGTGAGCGGAGACGCCACCCGCATCGCCGACGCGATCGAGCTGTCGCGTGCGACCCTGAGGACGATCAAGGGCAACCTGTTCTGGGCCTTCGCCTACAACGTGGCGGCGGTTCCTCTCGCCGCCTTCGGGCTCCTGAACCCCATGATCGCCGGGGCGGCGATGGCGTTCTCGAGCGTGTTCGTCGTGCTGAACAGCCTGCGGCTGCGCCGTTTCGCTCCCGGAGGGCGCTGAGCGCCGACAGCGGGTCCGTGCGTGTCTCGGTGACCGCACGGACCCCGAATGACGCTCGTGCCCGGATTTGCCGCCTCGTGCTCTAGAATGGTAGGGCGCCCGCCGCATGCGGAGCGGCACGACGGTATCTGCTCGACGTCGCATCGCCCCTTCTGCTTCGTGTTCTGCGCCGCGCATATCCGGATCGCCAACGATCACGCTGGCGCCTCGACTGCTCAGGAGGAGCATGCCGCACACCGGCCAACGCCGTTCGTCGGGACGTACCAGTACCCGAAGCCCGTCGTCGAGACACGACGACGAAGCCCCCATCATCCCGATCCTCGCGCGCAAGGTGCGCGAGGTCGAGGCGAAGGCCCAGAAGGGCAAGGTGGGCCCGACCAACCGCACGAAGTTCCAGGTGATCGCGTTCCTCGTCCGCGAGGAACGCGCCCGCGTGAAGGCGGATGCCGACCTCAGCGACGCCAGCCGCGCCGAGCTGCTCAAGCGACTCGACGGCGTCGCCACGATCCTTGCGAAGACGGCCGCACGCGACACGTCGCTCATCACGCTGCTCGAGGCGGATGCGGCGACGAGCCCGGTGGCGCAGCGGATGCGTCGGGACTGGCTCCTGGAGTCGGGCGCAGAGCTCAGCCCTGACGAGCTGATCATCACGACGACGAAGCCGCAGCCCGAGCCGGTCGTCCCCGCCGAACTCGCCGAGAAGCAGGTCGTGCCTCAGTCGGTGAAGTCGCGACTCCTGGCCAGCCCCTTCCTGGCGCCTGACCTCGAGCATCCGCGCCAGAACGACGTCGCGAGGGGCCGGCTCGCCAACTGGGAGCTCATGGGCCCCCTCTACAAGGCCTTTGAACAGGGTGCCGGCGGTGGTGTTGCGACCATGGAGCTGCCGGAGGCGCCGAAGATCGATCGCCTCTCGCCCAAGGGCCTCGAGATCATGAGGCACCAAGCCCGGTTCCTGGAGAGCGTCCGTCAGGGGCACCGGACCTATCTGCTCGCCGACGAGCCCGGCCTCGGCAAGACGGCGCAGTCGGTGCTCGCGGCATCCGTCGCCGACGCGTATCCGATGCTCGCCGTGGTGCCCAACGTGGTCAAGATGAACTGGGCGCGAGAGGTCGAGCGCTGGACGCCACAGCGCCGGGCGACCGTCATCCACGGAGACGGGGCCGACGTGGATGCGTTCGCGGACGTGATCATCGTCAACTACGAGGTGCTCGACCGTCACCTCTCGTGGTTGTCGCGGCTCGGTTTCCGCTCGATGGTGGTCGACGAGGCGCACTTCATCAAGAACCTCAACTCCCAGCGCTCGCAGCACGTGCTCGCGCTGTCGCAGCGCATCCGTCAGAACACACCGGGGGGCGATCCGCTGCTGCTGGCGCTCACCGGCACACCGCTCATCAATGACGTCGAGGACTTCAACGCGATCTGGCGGTTCCTCGGCTGGGTGGACGGCGACAAACCGGCGCCCGCCCTCATGCAACGACTTGAGGACACCGGGCTCACCCCGGCCGACCACGGGTTCTACCCGGAGGCGAGGGCCGCGGTCATCGACATGGGCATCGTGCGGCGCAAGAAGATCGATGTCGCGAAGGATCTGCCGTCCAAGCTCGTGGCCGACCTGCCGGTCGAGCTCGACGACGAGGTGGGCCGCTCGATCAGGGAGGCTGAGCGCGAGCTCGGTCAGCGTCTGCTCGCCAAGTACCGGCGGATCATCGACGCTCGCGGCGAGAGGGCCAGCCTGCACGGCGAGCCGGACCTCGACATCATGCGGCTCGTGGCGCAGGGCGAGCTCGACGAGTCGAAGGCGGCGGGCGGCGCGGAGAACGTCTTCAGCATGGTGCGCCGCATCGGGCAGGCGAAGGCGGCACTGGCATCCGACTACACGGCGCAGCTTGTGCGTTCCGTCGGCAAGGTGGTCTTCTTCGCCAAGCACATCGACGTGATGGACGCCGCCGAACGGGTCTTCGCCGAGCGTGGCCTGCGCACCGTCTCGATCCGGGGCGACCAGTCCACTCCCGCGCGTCAGCTGGCCATCGACGCGTTCAACAACGACCCCGGCGTGTCCGTGGCGGTCTGCTCGTTGACCGCGGCCGGCGTCGGACTCAACATGCAGGCCGCGTCCAACGTCGTGCTCGCCGAGCTCTCGTGGACCGCCGCGGAGCAGACGCAAGCGATCGATCGCGTCCACCGCATCGGCCAGGACGAACCGGTCACGGCGTGGAGGATCATCGCCGCCCACACGATCGACACGAAGATCGCCGAGCTGATCGACTCGAAGCAGGGTCTGGCGGCGCGCGCCCTCGACGGCAGCGACCAGGAGATCACGTCGAGCGACTCCGTCCAGCTCAACGCCCTCATCCACCTCCTGCGCGAGGCGCTCGAGGCCTGATGGCGGCGCAGTCACGGTCAGGAGGAGCGAACCGGAGCGGACGACGCCCCGGACAGCAGGAGGAGCCGGGATTCACGAGGCCCGCGCTCGCGCCGGGTCTGCTCGCGGCGATCGCCCTCCTGATCGGTGCGGCGCTCGTCGACAACGAGTGGTTCACGCTCGTGCGCTATGTGGTGTCGATCCTCGCGCTGATCATCGCGTGGTTCGCGATCCAGGCGAGGGCGTTCTGGTGGCTCGTGCCTCTTGTGGCGGCCGCCGTGCTGTGGAACCCGGTGCTGCCCCTTCCGCTATCGGGACCAGGCTGGCTCTCGGCGCAGCTGATCGCCCCTGTCGTCTTCGTCGTGGCGGGCGTGATGATCCGGGTTCCCGTGAAGGACAGAGACGGCAGCGGACGGGCCTGACCCTACGCCGGTGACTCCGGCTGGATCTCCTCTGCATCGGCAGGGGTCGCCGCAGACGCAGAGGGGTCGTCCTCGACCTCGCCGCTTCGTCCGCTCGGGTCCTCGGTGACGGTGTCGTCGTGCGCGTCGGTGCCGGAGCGCGAGGGGGAGGTCTGTGCCGGGGCGTCGGCCGTCATATCGGCGTCCTGTGGCACGGTGAAGTCCGAGTACGGATCGGTGCCCGCGTCGCCCGTCGCCGGTGCATCGCGCGTCACCCGTCGTCCATCGCGGAACGCGGTGCCGGATTGAGGGTCTTCCCTGCTGGTGGTCTGGTCTGCGGGTTCGTCGTCGCTGGTCATAGCCCAGAGGCTACGCGCGCCCTCGCCGCCCCCACAGCCCCGTGCATGCGGCGATCAGACGCCGAGGCGCTGACGCACCTCGTGCACCGACGGGTTGGTCGCGGCGCTGCCGTCCGGGAAGATGACCGTCGGCACCGTCTGGTTGCCTCCGTTGAGGCTCGCCACGATCTGCGCCGTGCCGGGGACGTTCTCGATGTCGACCTCTGAGTACCCGATCCCTGCCGCGTCGAGCTGAGTCTTGAGACGGGAGCAGTACCCGCACCAGGAGGTGCTGAACATCGTGATGGTGCCGTCGGCGGGCTGGTAGTCCATGGGTCGAGCCTTCGTGTTCGATTGCGGTCTTCGGCGCGGCGAAGCGTGCTCCTCCGCCACGGTAGTCTGCATATGCAGCAACGGCGCTGGCTCATTCATTCCCTCACCCCCAGCACAGAGGAAAACGACACATGAGAATTGGTGTGCTCACCAGCGGCGGCGACTGCCCCGGCCTCAACGCCGTCATCCGCGGAGCGGTGCTCAAGGGCACCAAGATCCACAATCAGGAGTTCGTCGGCATCCGGGATGGATGGAAGGGTGTCGTCGAGGGGCTGACGATGCCGCTCGACCGCCACAGCGTCAGAGGGCTCAGCAAGGTCGGCGGCACCATCCTCGGCACCAGCCGCACCAACCCGTTCGACGGTCCCCACGGCGGGCCGGAGAACGTGCAGGCCACGCTCACCCGGCTGGGCATCGACGCCCTCATCGCGATCGGCGGAGAGGGCACGCTCGCCGCCGCGAAGCGTCTGACCGACGCGGGTCTGAAGATCGTCGGTGTCCCGAAGACGATCGACAACGACCTGGATGCCACCGACTACTCCTTCGGCTTCGACACCGCCGTCGAGATCGCCACAGAGGCGATCGACCGCCTGCGAACGACCGGTGAGTCGCACAAGCGCTGCATGGTGGTCGAGGTGATGGGACGCCACGTCGGTTGGATCGCCCTGCACTCCGGCATGGCCGCGGGAGCACACGCGATCCTCATCCCGGAGCAGCCGCAGTCGATCGACCAGATCGTGGAGTGGGTGCGAATGGTGGCGGACCGCGGGCGTGCGCCGCTCCTCGTCGTGTCGGAGGGCTTCACGCTCGACACCATGGAGGCCCCGCACTCCGAGAAGGGGCTCGACGCCTTCAACAGGCCGCGCCTCGGCGGCATCGCCGACATCCTCGCACCGATCATCGAGGAGCGCACCGGTATCGAGTCGCGCTCGACCGTGCTCGGGCACCTGCAACGGGGTGGTGTGCCGAGCGCCTACGACCGCGTGCTCGCCACGAGGCTCGGCATGGCCGCGATCGACTCGGTGATGGAGGGCGCGTGGGGGACGATGCTCGCCCTTCGGGGCACGGACATCGTGAACGTGCCGTTCGCGGATGCCCTCGGCGGGCTGAAGACGGTGCCGCAGCACCGCTATGAGGAGGCTGCGATCCTCTTCGGCTGACGGCGATCGAGCTCGGGACCCCTGCTTGTCTGGCCTTTCCGGAGGAGGGTGCCCGGCGCAACGGGCACACCGGTCCGGAAGGTCACGTGGAGCCGTCAGACGTCGGCGAGCCCGAGCACATCGAGCAGCCACGCGAGTTCGAACGCGCGCTCACGCCACGCGTTGTAGCGCCCGCTGACCCCGCCGTGGCCCGCGTTCAGCTCGGTCTTGAGGAGCACGGGGGCCCCGACCTCCCGCAATCGCGCCACCCATTTCGCCGGCTCGACGTAGAGGACCCTCGTGTCATTGATGCTCGTCACCGCCAGGATCCGCGGATAGGAGGTCTGGCGCACGTTCTCGTACGGTGAGTAGTCCTTCATGTACGCGTACACCTCCGGATCGTCGAGCGGGTTGCCCCACTCGTCCCACTCGATCACGGTGAGGGGGAGCGACGGATCGAGCATGCTCGTCAGCGGGTCGACGAAGGGAACGCTGGCGAGGATTCCGGCGAAGGCATCGGGAGCCAGGTTGGCCACGGCGCCCATCAGCAGGCCGCCCGCGCTGCCGCCCTCGGCCACCAGCCTGTCGGGAGAGGTGAACCCGGCGCCGGCCAGATGCCTCGCGCACGCGACGAAGTCCGTGAACGTGTTGACCTTCGCGAGGGCCTTGCCGTCCTCGTACCAGGCGCGTCCCATCTCCCCTCCGCCGCGGACATGCGCGATGGCGTACGTCACGCCTCGATCGAGCATCGAGAGACGGGCGACGGAGAACGAGGGGTCGATGCTCGTCTCGTACGAGCCGTAGCCGTACACGTGCACGGGACCGGGATGGGCGGTCCCCTTCTTCCAGACGAGCGAGATCGGGACGCGTGTGCCGTCCTCCGCCGTCGCCCACTCGCGAGCCTGCTCGTAGTCGGCGGGATCGTAACCGCCGAGGACCGGCTGCTGCTTGAGCAGGGTGAGGTCGCCCGTCTCGAGGGAGTAGTCGTAGACGGTTGTCGGCGTGACCAGGGATCCGTAGGAGAGACGCAGTGTCGGCTGCGTCCACTCCGGGTTGCCGCTCGGCGCGACCGTGTAGAGCGGTTCGCCGAATGCGATCTCCTCGAACGAGATGTCCGCGACCTCCGTGCGGCCGTCGAGCCGCGCGACTCCCACGCGTGTGAGGCCGTCTCGACGGTAGCTCAGCACGAGCTGGCCGGCGAAGGCCTCGATGTCGTCGATCCGCACGGCGGGGTCATGCGCGAGCACGACGCGTCCGTCGGACGGCCCGCTTCCTGGAGCACCCGGGTCCACGGCGACGAGCTCGAAGCCGAGGGCGCCGTCGTTGTGCACGATCAGGAGGTGGTCGCGCTCACCGATCACCGCGTGCTCCACGGAGTACTCCACGCCCTCGCGGCGTTCCCAGACGGTCTGCGGTTCGCCGGTCGGATCGTCGGCGTCTACCAGTCGCCACTCCGTCGTGATGCTGGAGCCGATCACGACGGCGATGTAACGACCGCTCCTCGTGGTTCCCACACCGACCCAGAAGCGTTCGTCCGGTTCTCTCAGCACGACGGCATCGGTGGCCGGATCGGTGCCCACCTCGTGACGCCACAGTGTGTCGGGGCGCCATGACGCGTCAACGGTCGTGTAGAAGACGTACCGTCCGCAGGGGGAGAAGACAGCGCCGTGGAAGGTCCCCGGGATCTCGTCGGACAGATCCCGTCCGGTTTCGAGGTCGCGGATGCGGAGCGTGAACCGCTCGTCGCCGGTGACGTCGGCGGCCCACGCGAGCCGGCGCCCGTCACGCGACACGTCGAATGTCCCGAGAGAGAAGAAGTCGTGGCCGGCCGCCTCGGCGTTCGAGTCGAGCAGGACCTGTTCGCCGGGGATGGGCGTTCCGGGCCCCAGCTGGGGCGGAGTCCACTCATCCGCGCCGCCGATCGGAGACCGGCAGTGCCGGCCGTACTGCTGGCCCTCGATGCTGCGGGAGTAGTACCACCACTCTCCCTCACGTACCGGCACAGAGAGATCGGTCTCGAGCGTCCTCGCCTTGATCTCGCCGAAGATCGTCTCTCGCAGGCCGGCCAGGTGGGCGGTCTGCCGCTCCGTCCACGCGTTCTCGGCGGTCAGATGCTCGATCACCGAGGGGTCGTCCTTGTCGCGCAGCCATTCGTAGTCGTCGACGAACGTGTCGCCGTGATGGGTGCGGGACGATGGATGCTTGGCGGCGACGGGAGGGTCGCTCGGTTCACTCATGATCCAACGCTACTAGCGGGTCGGCGGGTCACCGCGCGTGGGCCTGGACCGGTCGAGTTGACGCACGGCTCAGGGGGTGTAAGTATCGTGAAGGCCGACAAAAGCGGCAACCTCAAACACATGAACTCCCCGTAAACTCTTGCGGGGCACAGCTGTGTTCGGGGGAGTCCCGATCCGGAGAAGAATGCCGGTGGAAATCACCCTCATCGTTGTGCTAGTCGTCGCACTGGCCCTCTTCTTCGACTTCACGAACGGCTTTCACGACACGGCGAACGCGATGGCGACGCCCATCGCGACGGGCGCCATGCGCCCGAAGGTCGCTGTGGGCCTCGCGGCGATCCTCAACCTGATCGGGGCGTTCCTCTCGACGGAGGTCGCACGCACCATCTCGAGCGGCATCATCCGCGAGGGCGAGGACGGAGTGCTCATCACTCCAGAGCTCATCTTCGCGGGCCTCATCGGGGCGATCGTGTGGAACATGGTGACCTGGCTCCTCGGCCTGCCGTCGAGCTCGTCACACGCGCTGTTCGGCGGTCTCATCGGTGCGGCCATCGTCGGCTTCGGCGTCCAGGCCATCGATCCGGCGGTCCTCCTCTCGAAGGTGGTGCTCCCTGCCCTGATCGCACCCGTGACGGCCGGTGTCGTGGCGTTCACGGCTACGAAGATCGCGTACGCGGTGACGCGTCGCTACGACCGCAAACCGGACGGCCGGTCCGGCTTCCGGTACGGGCAGATCTTCTCGTCGTCTCTCGTCGCCCTCGCGCACGGCACCAACGACGCTCAGAAGACGATGGGCGTCATCACCCTCACGCTCATCGCGGTGGGATTCCAGGATGCCGGGACGGGTCCGGAGTTCTGGGTCATCGTCGTCTGCGCGCTGGCCATCGCGCTCGGCACGTACATGGGTGGCTGGCGCATCATCAAGACACTCGGAACCGGCCTGACAGAGGTCAAGCCCGCGCAGGGATTCGCGGCCGAGACCTCCACCGCCGCGACGATCCTCGCCTCCAGTCACCTCGGCTTCGCGCTGTCGACGACCCAGGTCGCATCCGGGTCGGTGATCGGGTCGGGACTCGGGCGTCGCGGGTCCAAAGTGAAGTGGCGCACGGCCGGCCGCATCGCGATCGGCTGGCTGATGACGCTTCCCTCCGCGGCGGTCGTGGGCGCGCTCGCCGCATTCGTCGCCCACCTCGGAGTCGGCGGGGTGTTGATCGACGCCGTCGCCGGTGTCGCGGTGATCGCCGGCATCTTCCTCTGGTCACGTCGCAGCGAGATCACCCACAAGAACGTCGTGAGCGACGTCGCCGCGTCGGTCGAGGCCGTCGAGATCGAGAGCGACCCCGAGCCGAAGAAGGCGGGCCGATGATCGACTGGCTGGCGTTTCTCATCGTGTTCGCGGCATCCCTCCTCGCCGCCGTCGTCATTGTCGGCCTGTACGCGCTCGGTCTGAAGCTGCTCGTCGCGGCCGGTCGCGTCCCCGTCGTCGTTCCGGCCGAGTTCACGGACGCCATCACGATCCTGACGCCCGCTCAGATCAAGCAGGCGGAGAAGAAGGCGGCGAAGGCCGCGAAGAAGAATCCTCTGACCCGAGGCCAACGCCGCGCCGCCCTGATCGGCGCCTACGCCTGCTTCGTCCTCTGCGGTGTCGCAGTGCTCTGGGGCATCTACCTCATCGTGCCGGCGCTGCACGGTGGGTGACCGCGGCCGGCGGGATGCCCGCGTGCCGGACGGCATGCTGCCCGTCGCGGCCGTTCGCTGCACAATAGGCTGGAGCTTCGGATCGGGAGAGGGGTGACGCGGTGACCACAGCGTCGAAGTCGAAGACATCGGGAGTCGTCGACAGGTTCTTCGAGGTCACGAGCCGTCGGTCCACGATCGGTGCCGAGGTGCGGGGCGGCATCGTGACCTTCGTGGCCATGGCATACATCGTCATCCTCAACCCGATCATCCTCTCCGGTACGGCGGACGTCGAGGGGAACTCGCTCCCCTTCGAGCAGGTTGCAGCGGTCACGGCCCTCACGGCCGGTCTCATTACGATCCTGTTCAGCATCGTGGCCCGGCTCCCGCTCGCGTTCGCCGCAGGCCTCGGCATCAACTCTTTCCTCGCGGTGAGCGTGGTCGGTCAGGTCACGTGGCCCGAGGCCATGGGGCTGGTGGTGATCAACGGGCTCATCATCGTGGTGCTCGCCGCGACGGGGCTACGGCGGATGATCTTCGATGCCGTCCCCATCCAGCTCAAGATCGCGATCACGGTCGGCATCGGGCTCTTCATCGCGTTCATCGGACTCGTCAACGCCGGGCTCGTGACGGCGACCGG
>Ga0164243_10005453_pt1 | contig 19410 bp, 16 predicted proteins | sample OricompcompostOP_FD_108781 | JGI IMG/M metagenome (GOLD analysis project Ga0164243, IMG submission 108781) | Organic Plus compost microbial communities from Emeryville, California, USA - Original compost - Organic plus compost (OP) | ecosystem: Engineered > Solid waste > Mixed feedstock >... | reverse complement strand
TGCATCTGCGATCTGACCGCTCCCGTCGATCTGTCGCAGCCGACGGTGTCCCACCATATGAGGCAACTCACCGATGCCGGTCTCGTCACCCGCGACCAGCGCGGCAGATGGGCGTACTTCCGCATCGTCGACGGCGCCCTCGGTGCCCTTGGCCACAGCCTCGAGAGCGTACTCAGCCCATCCACCCCCGCCCCCGCACCTATGCGGCCTCTCCGGAGGTAGGCACCGGCGGAACGGGCACGTACGTCCGGAAGGATCAGACGGAGGCCCGGGGGAGACGACGAGAGGGCCCCGCATCCTCGGATGCGGGGCCCTCGTCTACGGGCGAAGCTCCCGTGCTATGCCGTCGCCGGCTGCGGGGTGCGCAGCGCGGTGGCGACCAGCTCGTCGTCCGCCACGCCGATGCTGACGCGACCGCCGGCATCCAGTGCACCCTCGACCATCAGGTCGGCGATCCTGTCGTCCACGTTGCGCTGGATGACGCGGCGCAGCGGGCGCGCACCGTACTCGGGCTCGTAGCCGTTCGCCACGATCCAGTCGAGCGCCTCGTCGCTCACCACGAGGTCGATGCTCTGAGCCGCCAGCCGCGCCTCGGTGGAGGCGAGCAGGAGCTGGACGATCTGACGCAGCTGCTCCTTCTCGAGCTTGCGGAACAGGACGATCTCGTCGATGCGATTGAGGAACTCCGGCCTCATGGACTCGCGCAGCTTGCCCATGACCCGGTCCCGGAGCGCCTTCTCGCTGCCGAAGCCGCTCGCGGCATCCGCATCCGCGACGAAGCCCATCGCGCCGCTTCGGCTCGCGAGGAACTCCGAGCCCAGGTTGGACGTCATGATGATCACCGTGTTGCGGAAGTCGACCGTGCGCCCCTGGCCATCGGTGAGCCGGCCGTCGTCGAGCACCTGCAGCAGCAGGTTGAACACGTCCGGGTGAGCCTTCTCGATCTCGTCGAGCAGCACCACCGAGTACGGGTTGCGGCGAACGCGCTCCGTCAGCTGCCCCGCCTCGTCGTAGCCGACGTACCCGGGAGGGGCACCGACCAGACGGCTGACGGTGTGCCGCTCGCCGAACTCGCTCATGTCGAACCGGAGCATCGCGCTGTCGTCGCCGAACAGCGACTGCGCCAGCGCCTTCGCCAGCTCCGTCTTGCCCACGCCCGTCGGGCCGAGGAAGAGGAAGCTGCCGACCGGGCGACGCGAGTCGCCCATACCTGTGCGATTGCGGCGCACGGCCTTCGCGATCACCGACACCGCATCATCCTGGCCGATCACCCGCTCGTGCAGGTCCGCCTCGAGGTGGCCGAGCCGAGCGCGGTCGCTCTCGGTGAGCCGCGTGACGGGGATGCCGGTCGCGAGGGAGATCACCTCGGCGATCTGCCCGTCGTCGACGACGGCGGCCTTATCGTGGGCCTCCTCATCGGCAACGGAGGCGAGCCGCTTCTGGAGCACCTCGATCTCGTTGCGGATCTTCGAGGCCTCCTCGTACTCCTCCTGCGCGACGGCCTCTGCCTTCTCGGCCTCGAGCTCGGCGATGCGAGCCTTCACGGCGTCGGTGTCGGTGCGTTTGCCGAGCCGCAGGCGCAGCCGGGCGCCCGCCTGGTCGATGAGGTCGATGGCCTTGTCCGGCAGGTAACGGTCGCTGATGTAGCGCGACGACAGCTCCACCGCGGCACGGAGGGCATCATCGGTGAAGCGCACACCGTGGTGCTCCTCGTACCGCTCGCGCAGGCCCATGAGGATACGCACGGCGTCCTCTGCGGCCGGCTCACCGACGGTGACCGGCTGGAAGCGCCGCTCGAGCGCGGCATCCTTCTCGATCTTGCGGTACTCGCCGAGCGTGGTCGCGCCGACGAGGTGCAGCTCGCCGCGGGCGAGGCGGGGCTTGAGGATGTTCCCCGCATCCATGCCGCCTTCGCCAGAGCCGCCTGCCCCGACGACGGTGTGCAGCTCGTCCACGAAGATGATGAGCTCGCCCTTGTGGGCGCTGATCTCGTCCATCGCCTTGGTGAGCCGCTCCTCGAAATCACCGCGGAAGCGAGTGCCCGAGAGCATCGCCGGGAGGTCGAGGGCGATGACGCGCTTGTCGTTCAGCTGAGCGGGGACCGTGCCGTCCACGATCGCCTGGGCGAGACCCTCGACGATCGCGGTCTTGCCGACCCCGGCTTCTCCGATCAGGACCGGGTTGTTCTTCGTGCGACGGGACAGGATCTCGATGGTCTGCTCGATCTCGTCAGCGCGGCCGATCACCGGGTCGAGCTCTCCGGCGCGTGCGCGCGCGGTCAGGTCGACGCCGTACTGGTCGAGGGTCGGCGTATCGGATGCCTTCTGGCCCGCCTGCGCGGCGGCACCGGCCTGCATCACCTCCCGCGCACCGGACTGCAGCACCTGCTGCGTGACTCCGTGCGCGGCGAGCACGCGACCAGCCGGGGCATCCTGGTTCACGACGAACGCGAAGAACAGGTGCTCGGGATCGATGTAGGTGGAGCCGAACGCGCGTGCCACCTGGCGCGCGTCGAGCAGCGCACGCTGGGCGGACGGCGTCAGCGTGGGCTGCACGTCCTCGAGCGGGCCGGACGACTCGGGGAGCCGTTCCTCGACTGCGTGGGCGATGCTCTCGGGGTCTGCTCCGGCGTGACGGATGGCCTCCATCGCCGGCGACTGGGTGACCATGCCGTGAAGAATGTGGAGCGCGTCGACCTCGGCGTGGCCGAGGCTCGCGGCGTAGCGGGCCGCCTCGCCGAGCACCTCGTGGGTGCGGCGGCTGAGCAGCCGGCCGATGTCTATGGGGCGTCCGGCCTGCGCCGAACGCTCACCCTGTAGGTATCGCGCGATGAACTCCTCGAACGAACCGTTCTCGGATCCCGCGGGACCGTAGATTGCGGGCACTGGACCTCCTGGAAACTTGAGTACCTTCGACTCAACTTAACGCGAGAGTACCGAATCCATTCCCAACTCTCAAGAAAATTGAGTCCACTGCGCTCAAGTCTCACTGCGCCCCACCCGCCCCACCTGCGCTCACCCATAGTCGCCACCGCCGAGGGTGCCCGCTCGACACCGAAGGTGCCGCGATGAACAGGCACCCTGGAGACGACTCCCGCACCCTCGACGAGAGTCGCCTGCGACGGGGCGGCGACCGGCGGCGGTTCCTCGGATAGCCTGGGGACCATGACGCGTGTGGCCGCCTTCGACTGCGGAACGAACTCGCTCCGCCTGCTCATCGCCGACATCGAGGACGGCCGGCTCACCGACGTCGTCCGCACGCTCGAAGTCGTGCGGCTCGGGCAGGGGGTCGACAGAACGGGACGCTTCGCCGACGACGCACTCGCACGCACGCTCGAGGTCACTGAGCGCTACGCCGAGCTCTGCCGCGAGCACGGGGCCGAGCGCATCCGCTTCGTCGCCACATCCGCCACGCGCGATGCCGCGAACCGGGACGAGTTCACCGACCGGGTGCGCGAGCTGCTCGGCGTCGAGGCCGAGGTCATCGATGGTGAGACCGAGGCGGCCCTGTCGTTCCGTGGAGCGTTGAGCGCCGTGGACGCCCCGGCGAAGGGATCGAAGAGCGTGGTCGTCGACCTCGGCGGCGGCTCGACCGAGCTCGTCCTCGGCGAGACGGCTCCGGAGGCGGCCTTCTCGATGGACGTCGGTTCCGTTCGGATGACCGAGCGCAACGTCCACGGCGACCCGATGAGCGCCGCCGATGCGGCGGGCATCCGGCGGGATGTCGCGGCCGCGCTCGACGAGGCGGCAGCCGTCGTCGACCTGTCGCAGGCGTCCGTCGTGATCGGGGTCGCCGGAACTATCACGACGATCACCGCGCACGCCCTGCGTCTCACGCGCTACGAGCCCGACACGATCCATGGGACGCGGCTGTCCCTCGACGCGGTGCTCGCGGCCTGCGACGACATGGTGCGGATGCCCCGGGCCGAACGCGCCGCGCTGCCCTACATGCATCCCGGGCGCGTCGACGTGATCGGCGCAGGGGCGCTCGTGTGGGCCGAGGTCCTGAGACGAGTCGCGGATGCCACGGCGCAGCGGGGCGCCCCGCTCACCGAGGTGACGACGAGCGAGCACGACATTCTCGACGGCATCGCGCTCTCCCTCGTCGAGCCGAGCTCGCCCGCACGGCGCGCGACGCAGACGGACCCCGAGTCGGTCGACCCGCTCCGACGGCCCTAGTCCACCTGGCGGCCCAGGTTGCGCGCGAGCACACGGTCGAGTACTTCTCGACGCTGCAGGTGCGCGGATGACTCGAACCGTGCAGCCCAGGCGTCACGAGCGGCGGTCAGGAAGCCATCCCCCTGATCCGCGAGCTGCGACGCGAGCGACGCGACGTGCCGGTCCACGTCGCCCCTCGCGATGTCGCTCACGAGACCGAGCGCCATGGCGCGCTCCGCGTCGATCCGCGCCTCCGTGAGACCGAGCCAGAAGGCGTGTCGAGAAGGCATCACCTCTTCGAGGAAGGCGAGCACACGACCGGGGAAGAGTCCCATGGAACGCTCCGGCAACCAGAAAGACGCGTCCTCTCCCGCGACGACCACGGGGCTGAGAGCCGCGATTATCAACCCACCGGCGAGGGCAGGACCCTCGATGACGGTCACGATGAGCAACGGGCTGCCGAGAATCGCGCGGGCCACAACGAGCTCCGGGGACTCGTCGTCGAGACGGATGGGCTCCGAGACATCGACGCCGGCGCAGAACACCGTCCCAGAAGAACGGATCACGAGGATGCGCGCACCGCCGTCGGCTGCCCGGTCCATCGCGTCGGCGATCTCCCGGGCGAAGGCACCGTTCAACGCGTTGCGCTTCTCGGGCCGGTCGAGAGTGAGTGTCGCGACCGGGCCGTCGACCGCAAGCGCCACCATCCGCGGATGCTCTGACGCGGTCACAGCGGATCGGCCCCGTCGTCACGCAGGTGCTCGAGCAGCTCGGCACGCACCCGTCGGCGATCGATCTTCCCGGTCTCGAGCATGGGCATCGCGTCCACGACGCGAACGTAGCGAGGCACTTTGAACCCGGCTATGCCCTGCCTGCACCGTTCGATGACCGCCTCCGCCGCCTTCGCCCTGGCCGCGGTGTCGAGAGTCTCCGCCCCTCGCACGAGCACGACCGCTCCGGGCACCTCGCCCAGACGATGGTCGGGAACGCCGACGACGACCACGTCCTCGACCGTGTCGTCGCCGCGGATGAACTCTTCCACCTCGACCACCGACACGTTCTCACCGCCCGGCTTGAGCCGATCGTCGGTTCGCCCGGCGTACCAGAGGACGCCCTTCTCGTAGCGCACGAGGTCACCGGTGCGGATCCAGTCGTCTCCGACGGGCCGCGCGCCGAGGTAGCCCAGCATGGACATCGTCCCCGACAGGCAGAGCTCACCGAGCTCGCCAGGGCCGACGGCATCGGTCGTCCCGGGGACCACGACCCGCACGTTCGTGCCCGGTGTCGGATGACCGAGCGACCCGAGGCGGACGTTGATCGGATCGTCGGGCAACGTGCACGCGATCGTGCCGGACTCGCTCGACCCATACATGTTGATGAGGTTCTCCACTCCCAGTTCGGTGCGCACCTCTGCAAGGAAGTGCGCGTCACCGCTCGCCCATCCCTTGCGCAGGCCACGAAGCGGTCGGGGCTCCGCCCGATGCTCGTCGAGCAGCATCCGCCAGAGCGCCCCGTGCCCCTGGAACGCCGTGCAGCCGTCGGCGATCGCACGAGCCGCATCCGCCGCGACGAATCGTCGGGGGATGACCATGGTGCAGCCGCTCGTGACAGCGGCGAGCCCGGTCGAGATCGTGCCGCCGATGTGAAAGAAGGGCAGCGGGCTGTACATGCGGTCATCCGGGCTGATGCCCAGGCACTCCGCGCCGTAGTGCGCCGCTGCGACGGAGCCCGATTGCGTGATCAGCACACCCTTCGGCGCCGCGGTGCTGCCGGAGGTGAACTGGATGAGTGCCGCGTCGCGATGGCTGGTGCTGCCGGTACGACGTGGACCGCTGCCGGACCTGCCCGCGGTGAGCAGATCCGCGATGTCGCCGCCCATCGAACCGACCGGCGCGACGATGAGTCGCTCGACGCGATCGTCGCCGAGCGCCTCTCTGAGGAGCGCCGGGCTGTCGATCCCGAGGAAGCCGGTCGCGGCGAACACGAGGGCCGGATCGAGGACGGCCAGAACCTGTCGCAGCTCCTCGGCGCGATACCGGGTGTTCAGACCGCACACACGCACACCGATCGCCGCGGCACCGAAGATCGCGATCGGCCACAGCGGCGCAGGGGGCGACCAGACCGCGATGGCATCGCCCGGTCGGAGTCCCCGATGAGCGAGTGCGACGGCGAACTCGCGAGATCTCTCCGCGAGCTCCTTCACGCTCAGGCGGACCCCCTCGTCGACGAAGTCGTAGAGGACGTGATCCGGCCCGAAGCGCCGCATCGCGAGCTGGAGCAGGTCCTCGTACGTCATCCTCGGGAGCGGTCGCACGCCGAGACGGCGCGCCTGTTCGATCTCGCCGTCCGCGTACTCCTCGTCGATGGCGAGCACGGAGAGCGCGGCCGCCAGCTCATCGGGCGGCGTCGTCCCGCGCCGCACGGAGCCTGCATCCGTCTTCACGAGTGTCATCGCCCCTGGAACCGCGGCTCTCGTCTCTCGCGCCATGCTGCGATCCCCTCCCCCGCGTCCTCCGTGTCCTGGAGGAGCCGGACCATGGCGTCCTCGAGCCGTACTCCTGCGTCCACCGTCAGGTCATACGAGCGGAGGGCGAGCTCCTTCGTGGCTTGCGTGGCCAGGGGGGCCCGGGCGGCGACCCGCTTGGCGTACGCGAACGCCTCGGCCCGGACGTCGCCGTCCGCCACGAGGTGCGAGACGAGGCCGATCTCGTGCGCTCGGTCCGCGGTCAGCACGTCGCCGCCGAGCAGCATCGACATCGCGACAGCATGCGGGATCTGCTTCATGAGCCGCTGCGTCCCGCCATAGCAGGCGAGGACGCCCCACCCGGTCTCGGGCGTGGCGAACCTGGACCGCGCCGAGGCGAACCGGATGTCGGTCGCAAGCAGAAGGGTGAGTCCGCCGCCGAAGCACGGGCCGTCGACCGCCGCGATCACCGGCTTGCGAAGCTCCAGTCCGCGGTCGGGGCGAAGGTCCTTCGAGGGCGAGAGCAGGCGCTCGAGGGACGGCGGGGCCGACAGATACTCGTCGATGTCCGCGCCGGCGCAGAAGGCGCGGCCCTCCCCGGTGAGGACGACCGCGCGAACATCGTCACGCTCGCCGGCCAGGCGCCACGCGACCTCGAGCCCGTCGAGGAGCTCCACCGTGATGGCGTTGAGCCGTTCCGGTCGGTTCAGGCTGATCGTGGCGACGTTCTCGCTGACCTCCATCCGCACAGTGTCGGTTCCGAGATCGATGTCGCGCGGACGTTCCGGGCTCTCCACGTCGATGTGTGTCATGCATTCACTCTTCGCGAGTCACCGGATGGCGGCAACTGCCATTAGCGATAGACCTCAGTCGGCGTCGGGCGCGCCTGAGATGACCATCCTGACTGTGACGGTCGTGCCGGTCGCCGGGTTCGCACGGACCGAAACGGAGCCGCGATGACCGCTGATGCGACGGCGCAACGCGCGGAGCCCGTATCCGCGTGGCGACGCCGCGGATGGCTGGTCGCGATCGTGCTCGAAGCCCACGCCGTCATCCGAGACGCAGAGCTCGACCTCTGAGGCATCGTCGGCGACGCGTGCGGTGAGCGAGACGTTCCGGGGCTGCGCGTGCTTGGCGGCATTGGTGAGGCACTCCCGCGCGGCTCTGACCAGCTCGCGCGCGAGCGCGGACGGGAGCAGCTCGTCGATTCGAGGATCGATCGAGACCCGGACCCGGATTCCCCATTCCTCGCGGAACGCCGTCACGAGCGCACCCAGCTCGGCTGTCGGGGCGTCGGGCGGTGACTGGAGAACGAAGATCGCGTCGCGCAACGCGTTCTCCGCACGCCGGATCAGCTCGGATGCCCGTCGGATCTCTGGCTCCGGCCGCGCGTCGAGCGCGAGCTGCGCGACGAAGAGGAGCTGGGACACGTCGTCATGCAGATCGTCGGCGATGCGTTGCCGCTCTCTGTGCTGCGCGAGCTCCGCCTCCTGCCGTTTCGTCTGGTGAACGATCATCGCCTCGGAGATGACCCGGGCCAGATCGCCGAGGAGCCGGCGTTCTGAGGGAGTGAAGTCGCCGAACGTCCTCGTCGCGCGGAGGACGAGTGCCGCGGGATCGGCCCCGCCGCACTCGACGTCGATCGAGTATGGAGCGGGGCCGACGGCCGACGACTCGGTTCGCACGACGATGTCGGGGCCTCCGTCCAGCCGCAGTTCGTCGGCGGCGAGCAGTTCGAGTGTGCGCCTCAGCACTGAGCGGAGGCGTTCCGCGTCGGTGTGAGCGTCGGCAGAGACGACGCGAAGGTCGGCGACGAGACTCTCAGCCCTGTGCTCGAACCTCCGGGCCTCGGCGAGCCTGGTCAGCTCGACCGCGAGGGCGATCTGCGGCGTCGTCGTCGTCGCGACCTCCATGTCGCCGGCCGTGAAGCCGCCCGCCTTGTTGGCGATCAGGAGAACGCCGGTCGACCGGCCCGACACCACGAGCGGAAGGGCGAGCATGCTCTCGATGCCGAAGGCGATCGGGTAACTCTGCAGGATCGCCGGGTCGCCGATGACCCGGTTGCTCGCGAACGGGCGTCGGAGCTCGAACACGCGGGCGGCATTGCTGTGCAGGTCGTTCGGGTCGATGGAGTAGTTCTTCGTGACCGAACGGGGCAGTCCGAAGGATCCGTCGGCCGTGATCAGGAGCCCGGAGTCGTGGTCGAGCAGGGAGACGCCGACGCTCACCCGTCCGAGCCGTTCCGACAGGAGCCGCGTCATCGCCGTCATGAGCGACTCGAACGAGTCGGTGGACAGCACGAGCGCGTCGAGGTCTGACGAGGTCTCGTTCGTCTCGGCCGAGAGTCCGTACTCGATCGCGAACTCGCACATGCGCGCGAGCGCGTTGAGCAGGGCGGGATCCGGGCGGCGTTCCTCGGCGCCGAGGGCGAGAAGGAGACCCGCGACGTCGCCGCCGAGGGTGAGCGGTGCGCGTATCGCAGAACGAAGGCCGAGCTGCCCCAGTTCGGTGCGGAACGACAGGGTACGGGTGTCAGCGAGAGTTCCCGCGTCCGGAACCGACCCAGAAGGATGATCGCCGACGGGTTCCAGCATCGCCGCGAGTCGCCGCGCCGCTTCCACCGCGATCCCGCTCACTCCGATCGACGGGGCGGTCTGCCGCCACAGCGTGAGGACGACGGCTTCGCAGTCGAGAACACGAGCGACCATCCCGCACAAGACGTCGAGCTCGCTCGGCTCGGCCCCGGGCACGGGGCCGAGCCGGACTGGATGCGCACGGTCAGCAGTCACAGCGGTTCCGGCCGGATCAGCTCTCGCCGGATCGCCTCGGCGATCGCCTGTGTCTTGGAGCGAGCCCCGAGAAGCTCTTTCACTCGCTGCATGTGAAAGCGAACCGTCGACTCGGTGATGAACAGGGCGGCGGCGATCTCCTTGTCGGTCGCCCCGGCCGCGGCGAGCACCAGGACCCGCTCCTGTTGCAGTGTGATGCGGACACGTGCGTCGTCCTGGCCCTCACGAAGCCTGTGCACCGTCTCTGCAGCGCTCTCGTCCAGCGCCTGACCATCGAGAACCCGACCGAGCGCCGCGTTCAGTTCGCCCATGCCCGATGACTTCGCGACGTAGGCATCCGCGCCTGCGTCGTACGCCGACTGCACCGACTGTTCGCTGAGGTATGTGCTCAGCACGACGATCCGTGTCGCCGGAGCGGCCTCGCGGATCGCTGCGATCAGCTCGTGCCCCGACATGTCGGGCAGTCTGAGGTCGACCACCACCACGTCCGCTCCCCTCTCCCGCACCCGATCGAGAGCGTCGCGCCCCGTACCCACCCCGCTGAGTTCGCGCGTCGCCGTCCCGAGCGAGGCGATCAGGCCGTCCCGCACGATCTCGTGATCGTCGACGATGAGGATGCTCGCCCTCCGCTGGTCGTTCACGTCTTCATTCCACCATCGGCCCCGGGCCGTGTCGACTGGTGCCGTCCGGGTCAGACGGCCGGAGGCTGGTAGGGCACGGCGTTCTCCGCGGTCTCCCAGATGGTGGTCGCAGTGGGGTGATTCGTCTCATCCCACAGGTGGCCGACCAGTCCTGCCGCCCTCGCGACGAGGGCGACGCCGCGAACGATCTGCCACGGGAGGCCGAGGTCGGAGAGGACGGCCGCTGACGCTCCGTCCACGTTCACCGGGAGGGCGCGAGCCGATGCGGCCTCAGCCGCCCGCCGGAGGGCGTCGAGACGCTGCCTCATCACCGAGCTGATGCCTGCGGCGTCCGCTACCTCGTACAGAGCGGCCGTGCGAGGATCGCCCTCGGTGTGCGTCGGATGCCCCAGGCCCGGCACACGGCGGCCCTCACGTCGCTCCCGGGCGACGAGAGCAGCGGCATGATCCTCCATGTCGACGTCGTGCGGCCACTCCTGGAGGATTCGCGCGCACCCGTCCAACGCGCCGAGGAACCGGTCGCCCGCACCGAGGATGCCGGCGGCGACGGCGCCCTGGATGGCGCCGGGGGCTCCGAGATCCGTGAGCCTGGCCACGATCGCCGTCGGCGTGAGCCCGTGCTCGACGAGGGCGACGAGCACGGCATCGAGGACGGCCCGTTCACGTGAGTCGGGCAAGCGACCCCGGATCTCGAGGAAGAAGAGGTCCGTGAACCCGACTTTGCCGATGAGGTCGCCGGCGAGATCCATGCCCCGCACGACGACCTTGTCGCTCGTCGGATGTCCCATCGTCTGGAAGGTGCTCATGACCCGTCCTCTCCGCGGCTCATACGGCCGCCTCACGCACCCACACGGGTGTGTCGTCGTCCAAGGCCCGCAACTGGGCCTTCTTGATTCGGGCCGTGTGCGTCTTGGGCAGTGCGTCGATCACCGAGATGTACGTCGGCCTCATGTAGCGAGGAAGCCGCTCATCGAGGAACCGGGCGAACTCCTCGACGTCGAAGGCAGGGCCGGGCACGATGAAGAGCTTGACGTCCCGATCACCGTAGGAGTTGGGGACGCCGATCGCTGCGGACTCGACGACGCTCGGATGCTCGTTCACGAGAGCTTCCAGCTCCGTGGAGGAGATGTTCTCCCCGCCGCGTCGGATCGTGTCCTTCAGCCGATCGAGGAAGTAGTACCACCCGTCCTCGTCTCTTCGCACGGCGTCGCCCGTGTGGAACCAGAGATCCCGCCACGCCTCGACCGTCGCCTCCGGGGCTCTCCAGTACCCAGCCATGACCTCGTGCGGTGCGGACATCCGCAGCACGAGCTCACCTGTCTCGCCGATCGGCACGTCGTCACCGTTCTCGTCGACGACGCGGGCTTCCACGCCCGGCCGAGGACGACCGCAGCTGCCTCGTGGCGCCCCCGACCAGCCGGTCGAGATCGGCGACGCGACCTCGGTCATGTTGAAGAGAGTGGAGAGTCGCACCCCGAACCGCGCTGAAAAGGCGTCAGGGTCATCCGGAAGCGGCGCGGCGCAGACATTGCGCAGGGTGTGCTGTCGATCCCGAGCGGTCGGCTGCTGGCTGCTGAGGTAGGCGACGGTCGATGCGACCAACATCGTCGACGTGACCTCGAATCGCCGGACGTCTTCCCAGAATCGCGAGGTGCTGAACCCGTCGCGGATCACCAGTTGACCGTCGAGCAGCGCACTCGAGTACAGGCCGACCTTGCCGGAGACGTGGAACATCGCCCACGGGCCGTACCACACGTCGCCCGCCCGCCCGTCGAGGGGCATGAGCCAGCGCGCCGTGGCGTACTCCTGCGCCCACGGCACGACGACGCCCTTGGACCGCCCGCTCGTACCAGAGGTGTAGACGATGGTGGCGACGTCGAACGGACGTGGCGCGCGGTCCTCCACCTCGGTGATCCGGTCGAACGTCGGTGCCCGAAGGTCAAGCGTCGTCCGTGTCGCTGCGGCCTCCGCGTCTCCGCTGACGTCGAGCACGACCGGGACCGGCGCGCCCCCGGCTGCGATCTCCTCGATCGCGGGCAGGAATCGTGGCGCGCAGACCACGCAGCGAGGATCGGCATCGCTCACCACATGGGCGAGCAGGCTGCCCCTCAGCGCCGTGTTCACCGGCGTCTCCACCGCTCCGAGCCTCGCCGCGGCCATCCATACCGCCACCGCGTCGAACGACGGCGGCAGCAGCGTGACGACACGGTCGCCACGGCGGACCCCCACCGCGGCGAGCGCATTCATCCATGCACGTACTCGCGTCTCGAGGTCCCCGTAGCTGAGGTCGTCACCGTCCACGCTTCGAAGAAACACTCGGTCGGGATTCTCCTCCGCCCGTCGTCTGAGCAGCGTCGGCAGTGCGAACGTCTCATCCTCGTCGAGTCGAGCGGGCAGGTACGGCGACGAGTCCATCGAGGTCCTTTCGTGGCGAGTGGCCGGTGATGGGCGGCTCAGGCGAGCGACTTGTGAGACGCCGCTGTGGCCTCGGCGGCGACAGGCGCCGGCTCCCGCATCACGAGCCCGGTGATGAGTGTGATGAGGCAGGCGCCGATCACGTAAAGCGACACCGGCCACGATTCACCGCCGGCCGCGCTCACCAGGCTCGCCGCGACGAACGGCGTCGCCCCGGCGAAGACGATCGAGCCGATCTCTCGGCTGACCGAGAACCCTGTGAACCTGTTCCGCGCCGAGAAGAGCTCGCTCAGCAGAACACCCTGGACCCCGAGGATCGTCGGCACGCCGATCCCGATCCCCCCGAGCATCGCGAGCACGATCAGGATGTCGTTGCCGGTGTTGAGCAGGAGGAAGAAGGGAAACGCGAACACAGCGGAGATCGCGGCTCCCGCGATCAGGACGGGACGTCGCCCCACGCGATCGGAGAGCGCACCCATGAGCGGCACCATGAACATCGCGATGAAGGCCGCGATGGCTACTGCGAGCGTACCGATCGCCGACGTGATCCCGAGGTTGTTCTTGAGATAGGACAGCGCGTACGTCTGGTAGGCGTAGGTTGCCGTGAAGGCTCCGGCGACGATGCCGATGACCAGGAGCACACTGCGCCACTCGTGGCGGAACACCGAGAAGAGCGGGACCTTGACGACCTCGTCCCTCTTCGCCACCTGCTTGAACTCCGGGGTCTCGTCGAGGCGGAGACGGATGTAGATGCCGACGCCGACGACCACCACGGACAGGAGGAAGGGGATCCGCCAGCCCCACGAGAGGAACGCGTCCTCCGGCATCAGGGAGAACAGTGCGAAGATGCCGGACGACAGCACCGTGCCGGAGTAGGTGCCGATCGTCGCGATCGACCCGAAGAGGCCTCGACGGTCGCGCGGCGCGTACTCCGCGGCGAAGATCGTCGCACCGGCGAGCTCGGCTCCCGCACCGAGCCCTTGAGCCAGCCTGAGCACGACGAGCAGGATCGGTGCGACGATGCCCATCGTCGAGTATCCGGGGAGGAGGCCGATCAGGGCCGTGCTGACGCCCATGAGGATCAGGGTGGCGATGAGCGCGGGCTTGCGTCCGATGCGGTCCCCGATGGATCCGACGATGATCGAGCCGATCGGGCGCGCGGCGAAGCCGACGCCGAACGTCGCGAACGAGAGCAGGGTGCTCACCACTGGATCCTCGGTTGGAAAGAAGACCGGACCGAGCACCAGAGCCGCAGCCGTCGCATAGAGGAAGAAGTCGTACCACTCGAGCGTCGATCCGATGACGGATGCACCGGCGACTTTCCTCAACGTCGTCCGAGTGCTGGCGCCGGGGCCGGTCGTGGTGGTCATGGAGTCGCCTGAGTTCGTGGGATTCGCCATTGAAGCCTCGCAGGGTCAGTGCTCGCTGGAGCACACGGATGTGATGTGGAATCACTCTCCCGAAATACAGGAGCGGAGGTAACTGCCGAAAATGCCAGTCTGCCGTCCCTGCACACCGGCGAGGACCAGTGCGGCCAGATCAGCTCGACGGCTGACGCATCGCGCGGGCGACCAGCTCGCCGATGAGCACCGCCGTCGCGGCGGGACCCCGAGAGGGAGTGGTCGGGAGGATCGACGTGTCGGCCACGCGAAGGCCCTCAACGCCGTGCACGCGACCGTGCCCGTCGACCACCGCCCCGGGGTCCCCCTCCGGCCCCATGGGGGCGCTGCCGCACATGTGGATCGCGGTGCCCAGGTGTCTCAGCATCCACTCGTCGAGGCGGCGGTCGTCGTCGAGCACGGTGTCATCGAGCTCCGTGAGCCGGTCGAACAGCCGCGCGAAAGCGTGCGCCCGCAGCAGTGCGACCGCCGTCCGCACGGCGTGGCGCATCCGCGCGCGGTCCGCGGCGTCCGCCAGGTAGTGGTAGTCGATCTGCGGGTCGTCGAGCGGGTTCGACGATCGCAGCCGGATCGTGCCGCGAGAGCGCTCAGACTGCACCGCGACCAGCAGCACCAGATCGTTGCCGCGCACGACCTGATCGCGGAATCGTCTGGCCGAGACGCCCGCGAGGGCCGACAGCGTCGCGAGTGGATGCCGTGCGGCCGCTTTCATCCCGCCGGCGATGGTGCTCTGCGACCCGGTCAGCAGGTATCCGGTGGGCTTCACGGAGAGCAGGATCTCGAGGTCACCGGCCGGATCGCCGGCGGGTGACGAGAAGTTGAGCCCGGTGACGAACGTCTCCGGACTGTCGTCGACGATGGGCTGGCGGGACCGCCAGCCCACAGAGATCTCGGGATGGTCGGAGAACGCCCGCCCGACGCCCTCCGCCGGGTACACCACCGGGATGGCGTGCCGTTCGAGTTGGGCGGCCGGCCCGACCCCGGAGACGAGGAGCAGGTGCGGCGACGCGATCGCTCCCGCGCACAACACGACCTCGTCGGCCTCGAGCACGCGGATGCCGTCCGTGGACTCGACCTCGAGGCCGACGGCCCGCCGGCCGTCGAACAGGATGCGGCGAGCACGGGTCTCCCCCAGGACGACGAGGTTCTCCCGGTCGCGGACCGGGTTGAGGTAGGTCATGCCCGTGTTCCAGCGGACGCCGTCGACGACATTCTGCGGCACAGGTCCCACACCCGGGGTCCCTGGCGCATTCTTGTCGGGCTCCTCGGAGAAGCCCAGCTCGAGGGCCGCCTCGCGGAAGGCGACCGCGGCCGGATTCTGCTGAGAGGCGCGTTTCACCGGCACGGGGCCCGTGCCGCCGTGCTCCCCCGTCTCGCCATAGTCGAGGTCGCGCTCGAGGGCGCGCATCAGCGGCAGCGTCCGCTCGTAGGACCAGTCGGGACCGCCCTCCGTCTCCCATCGGGCGAAGTCCTCCGGCCGGGCCCGAACGAAGTATCCCCCGTTGATGGTGCTCGACCCGCCGAGGATCCGGCCTCGGGCGATGGTGTACGGAAGGTCCGGCGTGAGGTTCCCCGTGTACGACCAGTTGGCCGGATGCCCGGGCATCGCACCGCGCACGGTGCCGCCGTCGAGCAGTTCGGCGGGGAAGGCATCCGTCGTCGGCGGCGTCGCCCCGGCCTCCACGACCACGACCCGACGCGACGCGTCCTCGCTCAGGCGGGCGGCGAGCGGCGCGCCCGCGGCACCCGCGCCAACGACGATCGTCACGGGCGGCCTCACGCCGAGGTGCTCCCCCGCGGCCAGGCGACATCCGTGCCGATGCGCGCATCGACGAGCGCGAGGCCCTGATCGAGGAGCGGGAGCAGCTCGCTCGAGTCGTCGCGGAGCCACTGCTCGTAGGCGGCGAGACACACGCCGAGACAGACCCACGCGATCGTCTGCGGCACCAGCGTGTCCTCCGCCACATCGAGCCGCCGGGCGACATGCTGGGCGACGACGTGCCGCCACGAGCTGTAGCGAAGGGTGGAGTGCGCCAGGAGCGTCGGCACGTTCAGCAGCAGCTCCATCCGCTGACGGTGATAGCCCCACTCGACCTCCGGCACGCGGTTGAAGTCGAGGATGGCCTGTCGCAGGCCCTCCATCAGCGGCACCTCCTCAGGCACAGCGGCGAGCTGGGCCTCCATGCGCGCCAGAAGGTCCTCGAAGTCTCCCCACGGCAGGTCGTTCTTCGACGAGAAGTAGCGGAAGAAGGTCCTGCGCCCGATGCCGGCGGCCTGCGCGATGTCGTCGATCGTGGTGTTGTCGAACCCCTTGTCGATGAACAGGCGGATCGCCGTGTGGCTGAGCTCGGCCTGCGTCGTCGAGGGCGCGCGCCCCATTCGCCGACGTTCCGCGGCATCCGGAGAGACTTTCACGAACCCCTCTTCCCTTTGGCACTCAGTGTCATTAGTATCGTGCTCATCACGGTGATCGCCAAGGGCGGCGGTCTTCACATGAGGAGCTTGTCATGAGCCGAAGTGAACAGTCGAACAGCACGGCGACGGATGTCGACGAGGTGATCGAGGCCGACTCCCTCGTCGAAGAAGTCTCGATCGACGGCATGTGCGGCGTCTACTGACCCGGCCATGGCTGGCATCGATCCCGGTTCGGCGTGGCGCCTGCATCCTCAGGTCTCGGTGAGACCTGAGCCGTTCGGCGCCCTGCTGTATCACTTCGGCACGCGCCGCCTGTCGTTCCTGAAGGACCGTACGCTGCTGCGCGTGGTGCAGGGGCTCCAGGATGCCACGGACGCGCGCGCCGCGTGCGCCGCGGCGGGGGTGAGCGACGATCACCTTCCGGTGTACCTGCGAGCGCTCGGGACCCTCGCCGAATCCAGCATGATCGTCGAACGCCCGGCGGGCGACCACGGAGCGGAGCACGCGGCATGACCATCGTCGAGGCAGCGCGGCCGCAGCCGATGCGGCTCGTCGATCATTTCGAGCTCGGGCTCGACGCCCCCATCTGCCTCACCTGGGAGCTGACCTACGCCTGCAACCTCTCCTGCATCCATTGCCTCTCGAGCTCCGGGCGACGCGACCCGCGCGAGCTCACCACCGAGGAGTGCAAGTCCGTCATCGACGAGCTTCAGCGGATGCAGGTCTTCTATGTGAACATCGGAGGCGGTGAGCCGACCGTGCGCAGCGACTTCTGGGAGCTCGTCGACTACGCGACCTCGCACGACGTGGGCGTGAAGTTCTCCACGAACGGCGTGAAGATCACACCGGAGGTCGCCCGGATGCTGGCGGCGAACGACTACGTGGACGTGCAGATCTCGCTGGACGGCGCCACACCCGAGGTCAACGACCATATCCGCGGTCCCCGCTCGTACGAGACGGCGCTGCGGGCGATGCAGAACCTCTCCGACGCCGGGATGACGAACTTCAAGCTCTCTGTGGTCTGCACCCACCAGAACATCCCGCAACTCGACGACTTCAAGGCGATCGCCGATCGCTACGGTGCCCAGCTCCGCCTCACCCGGCTGCGGCCCTCCGGTCGCGGCGCCGACGTGTGGGACGAGCTGCACCCGACGAAGGACCAGCAGCGGGAGCTCTACGACTGGCTCGTCGCCCACGGGGAGGGCGTCCTCACCGGCGACTCGTTCTTCCATCTCTCCGCCTACGGCCAAGCGCTCCCGGGCCTGGGGCTGTGCGGCGCGGGTCGCGTGGTCTGCCTCATCGACCCCGTCGGCGACGTCTACGCGTGCCCCTTCGCCATCCATGACCAGTTCCTCGCGGGCAACGTGCGCATGCCCGGCGGTTTCGCAGAGGTCTGGAAGAGCTCGGAACTGTTCGCGAGGCTCCGCTCCCCGCAGTCCGGTGGGGCGTGCAGCTCCTGCCAGTTCTACGACACCTGCAAGGGCGGGTGCATGGCCGCCAAGTTCTTCACGGGGCTTCCCCTGGACGGGCCGGACCCCGAGTGCGTGCAGGGCTACGGCGAGGAGCTGCTGAAGAATCGGACAGACAGGGTGGAGTCGTTGCCGAAGGCGTCGACCGACCATTCCCACCTCACCAGCCCTCCGCGGCCGCGGTCCGGCATGGGGCCGGTACGCCTCACGCTCCGCCGTCGCGAGGATTTCGACGCGCCGCCGGTCAGCGCGTGTGCCGAGGACCCGCTCGCAGGCTTCGCACCATCACGAGAAGGCGCCGATGGGCGCATCCAGGGAGGCACCGCCGCAGACCCTCGATGAGACCCTGCCCGAGTGACGACCGCGATGCCGCGGCCGGGTCTCGGCGTGCGTCTCCGGAGGGGTGTCCGGCGTGCCCGGAATCGAACACGGAGGAGACACCATGGGCAGAGTCGAAGGCAAGGTCGCTTTCATCACCGGCGCGGCTCGAGGTCAGGGAAGGAGCCACGCCGTCAGGCTCGCGGAGGAGGGCGCGGACATCATCGCGGTCGACCTCTGCGGTCCCGTGCCGGGCCTGCAATACTCCCATGCGACGGAGGAGGACCTCGCCGAGACGGTCCGACAGGTCGAGGCACTCGACCGGCGCATCGTCGCCCGGAAGGCGGACGTCCGCGACCGGGACGCGATGAAGGCGGCTCTCGACGAGGGCGTCGCCGAGCTCGGCAAGCTCGACATCGTCGTCGCTAACGCCGGCATCTGCATCATCGCACCATGGGACGAGGTCACGCCGGAGATCTGGAACGAGACCATCAGCACCAACCTCACCGGCGTCTTCAACACCGTGCAGTTGACCGCGGCGCATCTCATCGCGGCCGGTGGCGGGTCGATCATCCTGACGAGCTCGGCCGCGGGCCTCAAGGGGCTGCCGTTCCTCACGCCGTATGTCGCCGCGAAGCACGGCGTGACCGGCTTGGCGCGGGCCTTCGCCCACGAGCTCGCCGAGTACAGCATCCGCGTCAACTCCCTGCACCCGACGGGAGTCGCGACGGCGATGGGCGAGATGGGCGACGCCTACCCTCCCCTGCTGGAGAAGCATCCGAGACTCGGCGGGATGCTCGCCAACTCGCTGCCGGTGGACGTCACCCAGCCACGCGACCAGTCCAACGCCGTGCTCTTCCTCGCGTCGGACGAGTCGCGATACGTCACCGCGCTGGCCCTGACGGTGGACGCCGGCAACACCCAGTACTGACCCGGCCACACCCCGTGAGTTGCGGACATCCGCCCGTTGCGAGGCGGTTCAGACGGGCAGAAGTCCGCAACTCACGAAGAAGGACGAGGGACGAAGAAGGACCAGAGACGAGAGAGAGGAGAACACCATGGGACGCGTGGAAGGAAAGGTGGCGTTCATCACGGGCGCGGCCCGCAGCCAGGGGCGCAGCCACGCCATCCGGTTGGCGGAAGAGGGCGCGGACATCATCGCGATCGACGTGATGGAGCCGGTGCCGGGAGCACCGTACCCTCCGGCGACAGACGAGGACCTCGCCGAGACGGTGCGACAGGTCGAAGCGCTCGACCGCCGGATCATCGCATCCAAGGCGGATGTCCGCGACTACGGCAGCCTGAAGAAGGCGGTCGACGAGGGCGTCGCGCAGCTCGGGCG
>Ga0164243_10005452_pt1 | contig 19412 bp, 18 predicted proteins | sample OricompcompostOP_FD_108781 | JGI IMG/M metagenome (GOLD analysis project Ga0164243, IMG submission 108781) | Organic Plus compost microbial communities from Emeryville, California, USA - Original compost - Organic plus compost (OP) | ecosystem: Engineered > Solid waste > Mixed feedstock >... | reverse complement strand
TCCTCAGCCGTCTCGAGCGCGAGGTACGGGTTGACCGCGGTGGCGCCGTAGCCGATCAGCAGCGCGACGTGGTGCACCTCGCGGACGTCGCCCGTCTCGACGAGCAGGCCCGCCTGGGTGCGCAGCTTCTCGCGCACCATGTGGTGGTGCACGGCACCGGTCAGCAGCAGCGACGGGATGGGCGCCAGGTCGGCGTTGGAGTGGCGGTCCGAGAGCACGATGATGCAGGCGCCCTCGTTGACGGCCCGGGAGACGTCGGCGCAGATCTCATCGATCTTGGCCTTGAGTGCGGCGCCGCCACCGTGGACGTCGTAGAGGCCGCGGACGACGTGCACCGAGAAGCCCGGCATGTCGCCGTCCTTGTTCATGTGCCGGATCTTGGCGAGCTCGTCGTTGTCGACCACCGGGAACGGCAGCTGCAGCATCCGGCAGGAGTCCGCGCTCGGGGCCAGCAGGTTGCGCTCGGGGCCGATGGTGCCTGCGAGCGAGGTGACGACCTCTTCACGGATGGCGTCCAGCGGCGGGTTGGTGACCTGCGCGAAGAGCTGGCTGAAGTAGTCGAAGAGCATGCGTGGACGATCGGAGATCGCCGCGATCGGGGTGTCGGTGCCCATCGAGCCGATGGCCTCCGCACCGGAGCGCGCGATCGGCGAGATGAGCTTGCGCAGCTCCTCCTCGGTGTAACCGAAGACCTGCTGGCGGCGGATCACCGAGGCATGGGTATGCGTGATGTGCTCGAGGTCGGGGAGGTCCTCGAAGCGCACGAGACCGGAGTACAGCCACTCGTCGTAGGGGTGCTCGGCGGCGAGGTCGCCCTTGATCTCGTGGTCCTCGATGATGCGGTGCTCGTCGAGGTCGAGCAGGAACATCTTGCCCGGCTCGAGACGCCCCTTGCGCACGATCGTGGACTGGTCGAGGTCGAGCACGCCGGCCTCGGAGGCCAGGACGACGAGACCGTCGTCCGTGACCCAGTAGCGGCCTGGACGCAGACCGTTGCGGTCGAGCACGGCGCCGACCTGGTTGCCGTCGGTGAAGCACACACACGCAGGTCCGTCCCACGGCTCCATGACCGAGGAGTGGAACTCATAAAAGGCCCGCCGGGCCGGATCCATGTCGGCGTCGTTCTCCCACGCCTCGGGGATCATCATCATGACGGCGTGGGGCAGGCTGCGGCCGCCCAGGTGCAGGAGCTCGAGGACCTCGTCGAACGAGGCCGTGTCGCTGCCCTCGGGGTCACAGATCGGGAAGAGCCGCGAGAGGTCGCCGGGGATCAGGTCGCTCTCGAGCAGGGCCTCGCGAGCGCGCATCCAGTTGCGGTTGCCCCTCGCGGTGTTGATCTCACCGTTGTGCGCCACGAAGCGGAACGGGTGCGCCAGCGGCCAGCTCGGGAAGGTGTTGGTCGAGAAGCGGCTGTGCACGACCGCCAGGGCCGACTCCATCCGCTCGTCGAGCAGATCGGGGAAGAAGGCCTCCAGCTGCTCGGTCGTGAGCATGCCCTTGTAGATGATGGTGCGGCTCGAGAGCGAGGGGAAGTACACACCCAGCTGGTTCTCGGCGCGCTTGCGCAGCCCGAAGGCAAGGCGGTCGAGGTCGATCCCGCCGACCTCGGACGCCGCCGCGGACACGAAGAGCAGCTGGAAGGACGGCATGCAGTCGCGCGACATCTTTCCCAGGATCGTGGCGTCGACCGGCACCTCGCGCCAGCCGAGCACGGTGAGCCCCTCCTCGGCGGCGATGCCCTCGATCGAGGCGCGGGCCGAGGCCGCCTCGGCCTCGTCGATCGGCAGGAACGCCATGCCCGCGGCGTACGTGCCGGCGGTGGGCAGCTCGAAGCCGGTGACCGCGCGCAGGAACGTGTCGGGGATCTGCAGCAGGATGCCGGCGCCGTCACCCGAGTCGGGCTCGCCACCCACGGCACCGCGGTGCTCGAGGTTGCGCAGGGCGGTGAGGCCCTTCGCGACGATGTCGTTGCTGGGGACGCCGGTCAGGGTCGCGACGAAGGCGACGCCACAGGCGTCGTGCTCGTTGCGGGGGTCGTACAGACCCTGGGCGGAAGGGATAGCGCGCACGGGCGACCTCTTACTCACGTCATCAAAAGAAACACAGGTCGAAACCGGGGACGACGTTGGCCCTGGACAGCACCCTGAGTTTACACGACTGTTACGAGACACCAATCCAGCGAGCGGTGAGACCGATCACGAGATCGACTGCCCGACCGCCGTTCCCACCGCGAAGGTGAGCAACGCGGCCAACCCGCCCAGGGCGAGCTGCCTCAACCCGCCGAACCACCAGGGTCGATCGGTGATTCGCGTGACGATGGCGCCGCAGCCGAACAGTGCCGCGAGTGAAAGCCCGATGGTGGGCCAACTCGCGTTGATGCCCAGCAGCAACGGCAGCAGCGGGATGAGGGCACCTGCCGCGAAGGAGAGGAACGAGGAGACCGCCGCGAGTGTCGGCGAGGGGAGGTCGTCGACATCGACGCCGAGCTCCTCACGGGCATGCACCCGCACCGCGTTGTCGAGGTCGGTGTGCACCTGGGCGGCCATCTCACGGGACACCTGCTCGTCAATGCCCTTGTCGACGAACATCGACGCGAGCTCGGCCTCCTCCGCATGGCTGTTGTTCTCGATCTCGTCACGCTCGACGTCGACCTGTGCGAGGGCGTACTCCGACTGGCTCGCGACCGACGTGTACTCGCCGGCAGCCATCGAGAAGGCACCCGCCGCGAGCCCCGCGAGCCCCGCCAGCAGCACCGGCTTCGGGTCACTGCTGCCGCCGGTGACCCCCATGATCAGGGCAAAGTTCGAAACCAGCCCGTCCATCGCCCCGAAGACGGCCGGACGCAGCCAGCCGCCTGTCACGTCAGGGTGATCGTGCTCGACGACGTCGGGATCGGGCAACGAAGTGTCGTCGGCGTCAGCCATGCTCCGACCCTACGACGCCTCCGCCGATTCGGCATCGAAGGACTGGCTCTCCTTGGCACGCAGCGCACGGCGGCGCGAGAGCAGGAAGTAGGCCGTCGCCAGCACGAAGATGATGATCGACGTCCAGACGTTGAGGCGGAACGGACCGATGTCGTTGGCCGGGTCGATCCGCATCGTCTCGATCCAGAAGCGACCGGCCGTGTAGAGCATCACGTACAAGGCGAAGGCCCGCCCGGCGGTGAACCGGAACCGGCGATCGAGCACGACGATGAGCGCGGCCGCCGCGAGATTCCAGAGCAGCTCGTACAGGAACGTCGGGTGGAAGGTCGCGAACTGCTCGTAGCCCGACGGCCGGTTCGACGCAGAGATCTCCAGGCCCCACGGCAGATCGGTCGGACGGCCGAAGAGCTCCTGGTTGAAGTAGTTGCCAATGCGGCCGACTGCCTGGGCGACGAGCAGCCCCGGGGCGAGGGCGTCGGCCACCATGCCGAATCGCGCACCGTGACGGCGTGCGCCGATCCAGGCACCGAGCGCGCCGGCGGCGATGGCGCCCCAGATGCCGAGGCCGCCCTCCCAGATCTTGAGCGCGTTGAGGGCGTTGCGGCCCTCGCCGAAGTACAGCTCCGGATCGGTCGCGACGTGATAGATGCGCGCCCCGACGATGCCGAACGGGACTGCCCAGATGGCGATGTCACCGATGACACCCGGCTTGCCACCACGGGCGACGTACCGGCGTTCGCCGATCCAGATCGCGAGCAGCGCACCGATGATGATGCCGATCGCGTACGCCCTCAGCGGGAGCGGGCCGATCTCCCAGACACCCGACGAGGGGCTCGGGATGAAGGTGGGGAACACTCAGGTCCTTTCGACGCCTGCCCGCAGGTCGCGGGCCAGGGTGCGGATCGCGTCGAGGCCTGATGCCTCGTCCGGCGCGTCCAGGAGACAGCGTACGAGGGCCGACCCCACGATGACCGCATCGGCGAACGCCGCGACCTCACGAGCCTGCTCGCCGTTGCTGACGCCGAGCCCGACGCCGATCGGCTTGTCGGTGACCTTGCGCAGTCGCGCCACGAGGTCGGGCGCCAGGCTGCTGGTCTGCTCGCGCTGGCCGGTGACACCCATGACCGCCGTGGCGTAGACGAACCCGCTCGCGGCATGGGCCGTCATCCGCAGACGCTCGTCGGTCGAGGAGGGCGCCACGAGGAAGATCTGGTCGAGGCCGTTCTCGTGGGCGATCGACGTCCACTCTCCCGCCTCGTCGGGGATGAGGTCGGGGGTGATGAGCCCCGAGCCGCCGGCCTCTGCGAGCGAGGTCGCGAAGCGCTCGACGCCGTGACGCTCGACGAGGTTCCAGTAGGTCATCACCACCGTCGGTGCGCCGGCCTTGGCGCTCGCCCGTACGACGTCGAAGACGTCCGAGGTCCGCGTTCCGCCCGCGAGGGCACGCTCGGCGGCGGCCTGGATGGTGGGGCCGTCCATGACCGGGTCGCTGTACGGCAGCCCGACCTCGACCAGGTCGACTCCGCCCTCGATCATCGCCTCGATCGCGCGGATCGAGCCCTCGAGCGTCGGGAAGCCCGCCGGCAGGTAGCCCACCAGCGCAGCACGGTCTTCGCCACGCGTGCGCTCGAAGAGCTCTGAGACGGCGCTCACGTCGTGGCCTCCTCGTCGAGGAGTCCGAAGTACTCCGCGGCGGTGTGGACGTCCTTGTCGCCGCGACCGGAGAGGTTCACCAGGATCGTGGAGTCCGGCCCGAGCTCCTTGGCCAGCTCGAGCGCGCCGGCGATCGCATGGGCCGACTCGATGGCCGGGATGATGCCCTCGGTCTTGCACAGCAGGTCGAAGGCCGCCATGGCCTGGGCGTCGGTGGCGGGTCGGTAGGTCGCACGGCCCGTCTCGGCGAGGTGGGCGTGCTCCGGGCCCACGCCCGGGTAGTCGAGTCCGGCCGAGATCGAGTGCGACTCGATGGTCTGGCCGTCCTCGTCCTGCAGCAGGAACGAGCGCGCGCCGTGCAGCACCCCGACCTCGCCGGCGGTGATGGTGGCGGCATGGCGTCCGGTCTCGAAGCCGTCGCCGCCGGCCTCGATGCCGTAGAGCTGGACGTCGGGATCGCCGATGAAGGCGGTGAACAGGCCGATGGCGTTCGAGCCGCCGCCGACACAGGCCACAGCGGCGTCGGGAAGCGCGCCCGTGAGCTCGAGGCACTGGGCCCGCGCCTCGTCACCGATGGCACGGGTGAGGTCGCGCACCATCGACGGGAACGGATGCGGTCCGGCCGCCGTCCCGAAGAGGTAGGACGTCGTGTCGACGCTGGCGACCCAATCGCGGAGCGCCTCGTTGATGGCGTCCTTGAGCGTGCGGCTGCCGGTGGTGACCGAGACGACCTCGGCGCCGAGCATCCGCATCCGAGCGACGTTGAGCGCCTGACGCTTGGTGTCGACCTCGCCCATGTAGACGACGCACTCGAGGTCGAGGTAGGCGCATGCGGTGGCAGAGGCCACGCCGTGCTGACCCGCTCCCGTCTCGGCGATCGCCCGGGGCTTGCCGATGCGCTTGGCCAGCAACGCCTGGCCGAGCACGTTGCGGATCTTGTGCGCACCCGTGTGGTTGAGGTCTTCGCGCTTGAGCAGGATGCGGGCGCCGGCGACCTCGGAGAGCCGCGTCGCGTCGTACAGCCTGCTCGGCACGCCTGCGTACTCGCGCAACATGTGGTCGAGCTGATCGGTGAAGGTCGGATCGGCCTTCGCCTCGGTCCAGGCGCGGTCGAGCTCGTCGAGGGGCGCGATCAGCGCCTCGGGCATGAAGCGACCGCCGAAGCGGCCGAAGTGGCCGGAGGCGTCCGGCTGGGCATAGGTCATGAGCGGGGTTCCTGTGCAAGTGTGATGACGCGGTGGGACCGCGCACGGAGCGCGGGGACAAGATCTGGTGGTGCGGCGAGAGAGCGGCCCAAGGCCTGGTCGAGCAGGTGGTGAAGGGTCACCATCGGTGCTGGAGCGCCGGATGAGCACCAGCCGCCACGAGGTCTGCCACCGTGGCGCGGGGATCGTTGTCGCGCACCAGAGTCTCGCCGACGAGCACCACGTGAGCACCGGATCTGGCGTACTCGATGACGTCGAGGGGTCCACGGATGCCGGACTCGGCGACCCGCACGACACCCTCAGGGATCAGCGGAGCGAGGCGTTCGAAGGTCGTGCGGTCGACCTCGAGGGTCTTGAGGTTGCGCGCGTTGACACCGATGAGGTCGGCGCCGGCATCGACAGCTCGACGCACCTCGTCCTCATCGTGCGCCTCGACGAGCGGGGTGAGGCCGATCGACCGGGCTCGCTCGATGAGGCTCTCGAGGGCGTTCTGCTCGAGGGCGGCCACGATGAGCAGCGCCATGTCGGCACCGGCCGCGCGAGCCTCCCAGAGCTGGTAGGACGTGGTGATGAAGTCTTTGCGCAGCACCGGGATGCCCACCTGGGCACGGACGCTGCGCAGGTCGTCGAGGGTGCCACCGAAGCGGCGCTCCTCGGTGAGCACGCTGATCGCGGCGGCACCGCCGGCCGCGTAGTCGGCCGAGAGGGCCGCGGGATCCTTGATCGTGGCCAGTGCGCCCTTGCTGGGGCTGGACCGTTTGACCTCGGCGATGACCGACACGCCGTCGGCACGGAACGCCGGCATCGGGTCGAGTGCGGGATCCTGGCTCATCGCCTGGGCCTTGAGGTCGTCGATGGACGTCAGGGCCATACGGTCACGGAGGTCCTCGGCCACGCCACTGAGGATGTCGTCTAGAACGGTCACTGGGTCCTCCCCTCGTCGTCGATCACCTGTTTCAAGAGTAGACCCGGCGATTCTGATGCACCCCCGGGGTGCTCCGAACTCACTATGCTCTGGCCATGACAACGAACCAGCCGCCCCCGTACCCCGGTGACGACAGCTCGTCCACCAACGACCCGCCGGCCTATGGCTCGGTCCCGCCCGCCAGCGGCGACTACCCGCCCGGCGGGTACCAGCAGCCCCCTGCGCCCGGCGGCTACTACCCGCCTCCGGAGACCAACAAGAAGGCCTTGTGGTCGATGATCCTGGGCATCGTCGGCCTGATCTGCTGCGGCATCTTCGCCGGCGTCCCGGCCATCATCCTGGCCAACATCAGCAAGAAGGAGATCGCGACCTCAGGTGGCCGCCAGACGGGTGAGGGCATGGCCACGGCCGGGCTGGTGACGGGCTTCATCTCCGTCGCCCTCACGGTTGTCTCTGTTGTCCTCTACTCCACCGGCGTGCTCGAACTGCCTGATCTCTGAGGCCCGGCCGACGTCCCCGGTGAGCGGTGGCCTAGCGACCTATCCACGGTATCGATAGGTCGCTAGGCCACCGCTCCCCCTCAGGGTCGCAGCCAGCTGCCCCACGGGGTCAGGCGGAAGACGCCAAACGCCACCACCGCCACCAGCAGGACGGTGGCGCCACGAGCGCCGAGCGTGAACATCCGGGCATCGACGCCTCTGCCCCTCAGGGATGCCCACCGCAGCCACGCGCCCGCCAGGACGACGACGAGGACGACCGCCAAGGCGTTGCTGCTGACCGCGCCGGCGATGTCGCCTTGGGTGAGGTCGTTGATCGCCCGCAGGCCGCCGCACCCAGGACAGGGCTGACCGGTCACGGCCAGATACGGGCAGAAGCCGTACGCACCCGAGGAGTGCGGATCACGCAGATGCAAGAGCACGGCCGTGCCCGCCCCGGCGAGACCCACCAGCAGTGGGTCCCGCAGCGAGACGGAGCGAGTAGTCAGGCTCGCAGCGCCACTGCCCCCACGACCTTGTCGTGAAGGGTCTGGTTCTTGTCGTCCCACAGCGGCCAGAGTACGTCGATGATGGACACACAGGAGATCAGGCCGAACAGGAACGTGATCAGCCAGCGCAGGAAGCCAGATCCTGCACCGAGCAGGTTGCCGTCCTGCGCCCGGACGACGCGGATGCCGACGAGCTGCTTGCCGAGGCTCTGGCCCTTGGTGCCGACCCGCAGACCGCGGTTCCAGATGTCGATGGCCACGAAGACCAGGAAGCCGATGCCGATGATGACGAATCCGAGCGGATCGACATTGTGCACGTCGTCGGTGTAGGAGTCCACCCAGGCGTCCCTGAACGCGATCATCATGCCGATGATGACGAAGACTCCGAAGACTACGCCGCTGATGAGTCCGTCGATCACGGCTCCACCGACGCGGTGCCACCACCCGGCATAGGGCGACGGGCCGCCGGGGTAGGCCGGTCCGTAGGCAGGCTGGCTGTAGCCGGGAGGCTGGTACTGCCCCCACGGCTGGGAACCACCCTGTGGCGGGTAGCCCGGCTGCTGGGGCGGATAGCCACCGGGCGGCGGCGGGTAGTTGCCCTGCGGCGGCGGCTGTCCTCCGCCCTGCGGGTACTCGGGGTACTCGGGATACGGCGGCGGCTGGTCAGACATGCCGGTCAGTGCGACGAGGCGCGGTCGACACCCATGCCGGCGGCCGCCATTACCTTGCCGACGATGCCGGACAGCACCACGAGGCCGACACCGATGCCGAAGACGACCCAGTGGGGCTCGGGGACCAGGCCGATGCCACCAACCGTGAAGCCGGCCAGGCACAGCAGGACACCCGTCCAAGCGGCGGGTGAGGATCCGTGGGTCATGGTGCAGCTCTCCTTCGTCGGCTGTGCGACAGCCTACTGGGTGGGGTCGCGTCCCTCGTCCAACGCCTTCCAGATGTCGGCCTCGGTCTCGACGGGCTGCTGGGCACGGGCACCAGGAGCCTCGTAACGACGGCCCATGGTCGGCCAGGAACCCGCGTACCTGGTGACCAGGAGCCCGCAGCCAGCGGCCACCACGAACGCGACCAGGGTCGCGAAGGGCCACAGCGTGTCGTCGCGAGTGTCGGGCAGGGACCCTCCGGTGAAGGCCGGTGAGTCGTGGACGGCGGAGCGCACGGCGTCGTCGAGAGCAGATCCGTCGGTGAGCACGACGACGATCGCCGCAAGCGACACGAGCGCGATCAGGACACCCACCGCTCGGCGCACCCGCACCGACGCCGCGAGCACGGCCAGCGAGGATGCCACCACCACGAGCGCGAGCGCGGGCACCAGCGGCTGCGCGTCCGAGCCGGTGATGGAGACGGCATCGGCAGGCAGTCCGGTGGTGCTGATGTCGACGCCCGCCCACGACCGGCCGGCCGTGATGAACGCGGCGCCACCGGCTGCCAGGGTCAGCAGCACGACCGGCGCGTAGAGGCGCCGTGGGCTCATGTCAGCAAGCCGGCGTCGAAGCACGTCCGGTCGCCCGTGTGGCACGCCGGCCCTGCCGGGTCGACGAGGACCAGCACGGTGTCGCCGTCGCAGTCGAGGCGCACCTCGCGCACGGCCTGGGTGTTGCCCGAGGTCTCGCCCTTGACCCAGTACTCCTGGCGGCTGCGGCTCCAGAAGGTCGCGAGCTGCGTGGTGAGCGTGCGGTGCAGCGCCTCGTCGTCCATCCAGCCGACCATCAGGACGTCCTTGGTGTCGGCGTCCTGGATGACGGCGGTGACGAGTCCGGCCGCGTCACGCTTGAGGAGGGCGGCGACGGTGGGATCGAGGGTGCTCACGTCTCCAGTGTCCCTCAGGCCTGCGCAGGGTCGGTGAGCCGCCCGGACAGCTGCGCCTGGGCCACCCAGCTCGCGTGCAGGCGCTGGTAGGCACCGCCGGCATCGACGAGCTCGGCGTGGGAGCCGTCCTCGACGAGGTGCCCGGCATCGAAGACGAGCACCCGGTCGGCGTTCTCGGCGGTCGAGAGCCGGTGCGCGATCGTCACGCTGGTGCGCCCGTCGAGCAGACGATCGAGCGCGCGAGTGGCCCGCAGCTCGGTCTGCGGGTCGACGGCGCTGGTGGCCTCGTCGAGCACCAGGAAGGATGGATCGGCGAGGGCCGAGCGCACGAGGGCCACGAGCTGGCGCTCCCCCGCCGACAGCGACTCGCCGCGCTGACCGACCTCGGTGTCGAGGCCGCGCGGCAGCGAGGCGAACCAGTCGGCGAGGCCCAGCTCGTGGACCACCGACACCAGCTGCTCGTCGAGGGCGTCGCGACGTCCGTACCGCAGGTTCTCACGGAGCGTGGCGTCGAACAGGAAGCCCTCCTGGGGCACCATCAGCACGTGACGTCGCAGGTCGTCGAACGCCACGGTGGAGATGTCGATGTCGGCGAGCCGAACAGTGCCACCGGACGGGTCCATGAGACGTGTCAGGAGCTTGGCGAACGTCGTCTTGCCCGAGCCCGTCTCACCGACCACGGCGATGCGCTGGCGCGGCTGGATCGTGACGTCGATGTCGCGCAGCACCTCCGGACCTCCGGGGTAGGCGAAGCGCACCTGCTCGAAGGTCGCGCTAAGCGCACCGTCGGGGAGTGAGACGCCGTCGAGGCCCGGGTCGACGACATCAGCGGGGGTGTCGAGCAGGTCGATGACACGGCGCCACGACGCGATGGCGTTCTGGGCGTCGGTGAGCACCTGGGTGGCCGTCTGCACCGGTCCCACGAAGAGCCCGACGAGGAAGGCGAAGGCGATGACGGTGCCTAGCGAGAGGCCACCAGCCACGCCGAGCACGACACCGACTGCGACGACACCGGCGTTCGCGAGGCCGCCGGCCAGTCCGGCCGAGGCGAACGTGACGACCACGAGCTTCTGGGCGTGCACATTGGCGGTGAGGTTGCCCTGGATGCCGGCGTCGACCCGTTGCTGGGTGCGCTCCTCGACCGCGTGGGCGCGGACGACCGAGGCACCGACCACCGGCTCGGCGATGACGGCGATCATCTCGCCGACGGTGCGCCGGACGATGTCGTAGGCCCGGCTCAGCCTCTTGGCGAAGAAGCGCAGGCTGAACACGAGAGGCAGGAAGCACACCAGCACGACGAGGGTCAGCTGCCAGGAGTAGAAGGCCATGACGATCGTGGCGACGACCATCTGCCCGAGGCTGACGATGATCATGATGCCGGTGTTCTGCAGGAACAAGGAGACCTGGTCGATGTCGGACGTGACCCTCGACACGAGCACCCCCCGGCGCTCGGCGTTCTGCGTCAGCATCGACAGGTCGTGCACGTGCTTGAACGCGTCGATGCGCAGCTGGGAGAGGCCGCGTTCGCTGGCCACGAAGAGCCGCACCCGCATCCAGTAGGCCACGAGCGCCGTCACGACGATGAGCCCGGCCGCACCCGCAAGGTAGCCGGCGACGTCTGACAGCTCGGTGCGGTCTCCCTCACCGAGGCCCGAGTCGATGGTCACCTGGATCACGATGGGCACGACCGCTCCCCCGACGGTGCTGAGCACGGCGAGCAGGATCGTCAGCCAGAGGCCGTCCTTGATCGAGGGCGACAGCGCCAGCCCGCGGCGGATGATGGCGACGCCGGTGAGTCGTTCGGGGGCGCTCATGCGTCGGCTCCCCTCGCGACGTCGTAGGCATCGACGAGGGCGCGGTAGGCCGCCGACCTGGCCACCAGCTCGGCGTGCGAGCCCCGGTCGGCCACGACGCCGTCGGCCAGGAACACGACCTCATCGGCCAGCGCGATCGTGGCCTTGCGGTAGGCGACGACGAGCACCGTGGGTCCGTCGTCGCCCGCGGTGTGCGCCGCCAGCGCCTTGAGGATGCGCTGCTCGACCTCGGGGTCGAGGGCGCTCGTGGCGTCGTCCATCACGAGCAGGCGCGGGCGACGCACGAGGGCGCGCGCGAGGGCAAGTCGCTGGCGCTGGCCGCCCGAGAGGGTCGTGCCCCGCTCGCCCAGTTGCGCGCCGAGCCCGTCGGGAAGCGCCATGACGAAGTCGTGCGCCTGCACCGTGCGCAGCACGTCCCAGACCTCGTCGTCGCTGTGGCTGCCGCCCAGCGTGACGTTCTCGCGGACGCTGTCGTCGAACAGGAACGTCGACTGCGGCACCACGGCGACGGCATGGGCGAGGGCCTCATGGGTGAGGTCGCGGATGTCGGTGCCGTCGAGCTCGATGGCGCCTTCGCGGGGGTCGACCAACCGGCTGAGCAGCGAGGTGAGGGTGCTCTTGCCGCTTCCGGTGGCGCCGACCACCGCGACGACCTTGCCCGGCTCGACCGCGAGGTCGATGCCACGGAGGACGTCGCGTCCGCCATCGGCCGGCGCATCGCCGAACCCGAACGACACGTCGTCGATGACCAGGCCGACCGGACCGGAGCCCGCGAGACCTGAGTCGCCGTAGGCCATCGAGCCCTCTTCGTCGAGCACCGAGGAGACCCGGTCCCAGCCGACGACGCTCCGGGGCAGCTCGGCCAGCACCCACCCGAGCGCGCGAACCGGGAAGGCCACGACCGTGAACAGGTAGGCGACCTGGACGACGTCGCCGGGGTCGGCGCCGCCGCTGGCCACCCGCTCGATGCCGAGCAGCACGACCAGCAGGATCGCCAGGTTCGGCAGCGCCTCCAGCAGCGGGTCGAAGAACCCGCGGATGCGACCGACGCGGATGTTGGCGTCGCGCAGCTCCTGGGTGACGCGGGCGAAGCGTGCCGTCTCGTCGACCTCGCGACCGAGCGACTTGATGACCAGGGCTCCGTCGAAGGACTCATGGGCGACGGCGCTCACGGCACCGCGCAGCGACTGAGCATGGGTGACACGCGGCGAGAGCCAGCGCTGGTAGAACACGTTGATGCCGAAGAGGACCGGGAAGACGACGAGGCCCACGAGCGTCAGCACCAGGTCGGCGGCCAGCATCGCGACGATGGCAGCCAGGAGCATCGCGACGACACCGATGGCCATCGGCAGTGGCATGAAGATGGCCCATGCGGCCTCGACGTCGGCGTTGGCGTTGGAGAGCAGCTGCCCGGTGGGATGGCGGTGGTGCCACGACATCGGCAGCACGAGGTAGTGACGTGTGACCTTGCGGCGGTAGGTCGCCACGAGCCGGTAGTAGAGGATGCCGCCGATGAGGCGCCGGCCGACGATGCCGAGTGCTCGCAGCACCGCCACCGCGAGGAACAGCAGGATCGCGCCGACGAGCGCACCCGTGGCGACGTCGCCGCGTTCGAACGAGGGACGGATGACGTGGTCGGTGGCCCGGCCGAGCACCCAGGCGTCGGCGACCGTCATCGCACCGAACAGCAGGCTGCCGGCCACCGAGATCCAGAACAGCCGGGGCTGCTCGCGGATGCCGCGTGCGAGCAGGGTCATGCCCCGCCGCGTCACGCGGTCGTCGTCGCGGTTGCCCAGGTCGGAACGTCGGACATCGACATCGTCGGGCACGGGGTGCTGCGCGGTGGTGCTATCGGACACGGTGTCCAGCTGCTCGCAACGTCTCTTTCACCTGCTGGATGTGGAGGTCGCCGAAGTGGAACACACTCGCGGCGAGCACGGCGTCGGCACCAGCATCGATGGCGGGCGGGAAGTGGTCCAGCCGGCCGGCACCGCCGCTCGCGATGAGCGGCACCTGTGTAACACCGCGGACCGCCCGGATCATTTCCAGGTCGAAGCCCTGCTTCGTGCCGTCGGCGTCCATCGAGTTGAGCAGGATCTCTCCGACACCCAGCTCGGTGGCACGGTGCGCCCACTCGACGGCGTCGAGACCGGCGGAGCGTCGCCCACCGTGTGTCGTGACCTCGAAGCCGCTTGCCTGATCGGCGCTGCGACGCGCGTCGACGCTGAGGACGAGCACCTGGTTGCCGAAGCGCTGGCTGATCTCGCCGATGACCTCGGGCCGCGCGATCGCACCCGTGTTGATGCCTACCTTGTCGGCCCCGGCACGCAGCAGGCGGTCGACGTCATCGGCCGTGCGCACGCCTCCGCCGACCGTCAGCGGGATGAAGACCTGCTCAGCGGTGCTGCTGACCACCTCGAACGTCGTGTCACGGCTGTCGGAGGATGCCGTGATGTCGAGGAAGGTCAGCTCGTCGGCACCCTCGGCGTCGTAGACCTTCGCCATCTCGACCGGGTCGCCGGCATCACGCAGGTCGACGAAGTTGACTCCCTTGACCACCCGTCCCCGGTCGACGTCGAGACAGGGGATGACACGGACGGCAAGACTCACCAGGCGAGCCTATCCCTCCTCGAGATTTGGCGGGTAGACCACCATTCGAACCCCTCGTGGTGGTGGTTGGCCCAGCAAATCTCGGGGAGGAGGGTCAGCGGACGGCGGCGAGCGCCTCGGGAAGCGTGAACGCCCCGGCATAGAGCGCCTTGCCCACGATCGCGCCCTCGACCCCGAGGCCGGTGAGCGAGGCGATGGCACGCAGGTCGTCGAGGCTCGAGACCCCGCCGGAGGCCACGACGGGCTTGTCGGTGACCTCGCAGACCCGCCGCAGCAGGTCGAGGTTCGGGCCCTGGAGCGTCCCGTCCTTGGTGACGTCGGTGACCACGTAGCGGGCGCAGCCGTCGCGCTCGAGGCGCTCGAGCACCTCGAACAGGTCGCCGCCCTCCTCGGTCCAGCCACGTGCGGCCAGCGTGGTGCCACGGACGTCGAGCCCGACGGCGATCTTGTCGCCGTACGTCGCGACGACCCTGGCGCACCACTCGGGGTTCTCGAGGGCTGCGGTGCCGAGGTTCACCCGACGGCAGCCCGTGGCCAGCGCGGCCTCGAGCGAGGCGTCGTCGCGGATGCCCCCGGAGAGCTCGACCTGCACGTCGAGGCGACCGATGACGTCCGCCAGCAGCTCACGGTTGGAGCCCTTGCCGAACGCGGCGTCGAGGTCCACCAGGTGGATCCACTCCGCGCCGTCGGACTGCCACTGCAGCGCTGCGTCGAGGGGCGAACCATAGGACGTCTCGCTGCCGAGGGCGCCTTGGACGAGGCGCACGGCCTGCCCGTCAGCGACGTCGACAGCCGGAAGGAGCTCGAGGGTCACGACCGCGATCGTATCGGCCGTCCGCTGGGCCGGTCAGCCCGGATGCGCGGCGGCGCGTTCGGTGGGCGGATCGGGACGTTCGTCAGCTCCATGGCCCGGAACCAGGTGCCCGACGTCGGACAGCCGCAGCGGCTCGAACGACCCGTGGCCGTCCATCGTCAACGGCTCGGTGTCGAAGCAGACGTGGTCGCCGCCGTCGTCCATCAGCGTCGTGCGCCGCACGAGAAGCCGACGGTGGCAGTCGGAGATCATCGGGACGCCATCGAGCCCGGGCTCAGTACGAAGGCCTGCGAACTTGTCGGTGTCGTCGCCGGTGAGGGTGCCGAACCGCTCGGCGAGCCACATGTCGTCCTGCGACAGGAAGTGAACACCCAGATGCGACGACCGCAGCGCCACGCGGTAGGTGTGGTTGGCCTTGGAGAGCCACACGCAGAATCGCTCGGGATCGATGCCCGACTGGGTGTGGAACCCCACGAGGCACCCGGCGCGCTCGTCGCCGGTGCTCGCGGTGACGACGATCAGGGGCGGGTCGAGCGAGCCCATGATCGTGTCGAAGGTGTCATCACCCACGCGGCCGCGCCTCCCATGCACTGCGCACCATCTGCTCCACGGAGTGGCGCATCGTCCAGCCGAGGTCACGGGCGGCCAGCTCGCCGGACGCGACGATACGAGCCGGATCGCCCGGACGACGGGGGCCGATCTCGGGCTCGAAGTCGACACCCGTCACCTCGGCCACCGCTGTCATGACCTGCCGCACCGAGACGCCGTCGCCGCTGCCGAGGTTGTAGACCTTCTCCAGCTCGTCGCCGGCGACGAGCTTCTGCGCGGCCACCACGTGGGCCGCGGCGAGGTCGGCGACGTGGACGTAGTCGCGAACACAGGTGCCGTCGGGTGTCGCGTAGTCGTCGCCATGGATGACCGGCGTGCGACCGTCGTCGAGCGCCTCGATGACGAGCGGGAAGAGGTTGTGGGGACTCGAGTCGTAAAGCGACGCCACGGCCGACCCCACGACGTTGAAGTACCGGAGCGAGGTGTGGTGCAGAAGCATCGCCCGCGAAGCGTCGCTCATCAGCCACTCGCCGATGAGCTTGCTCTCGCCGTACGGCGACTCGGGGTGCGTGGGCGTCTCCTCGGTGACGAGGTCGACGTCGGGAGTGCCGTACACCGCAGCACTGGAGGAGAACACGATCTTGTCGATCTGCGCGGCCTCCATGGCCTGCAGCAGGCTGACGGTGCCCTGCACGTTCTGCTCGTAGGTGTGGAACGGGCGTGCCACTGACACGCCTGCGTACTTGAAGCCCGCGAGATGCACGACACCCTCGACGTCATGCTCGACCAGGGCCTTCGTGACCACCTGGGTGTCGAGGACGGAGCAGTCGACGAACGGGACCCCGTCCGGGACGAAGTCGCGGTGGCCGCTCGACAGGTCGTCGACCACGACAGCTGCCAGACCGGCCTCACGGAAGGCATGCACGACATGGGAGCCGATGTATCCGGCGCCGCCGGTCACGAGGAAGGTCACCCCACCAGCCTATCGGGACGACACGGATGTCTCCCGTGCGGCGACGTCGAGCCGGCGGAGGGCGGCGAGCGCGATCTCGCGGTCGGCGGTGCGCCACATCGGCGGCAGCGAGGCGGCCAGGAACGAGCCGTACCGAGCGGTCGCGATGCGGGGGTCGAGGAGCGCCACCACACCCTTGTCGGTGTCGCGGCGGATGAGACGTCCGACGCCCTGGGCGAGGAGCAGGGCCGCGTGGCTCGCCGCGACCGTCATGAACCCGTTGCCGCCCCGCTTCTCGACGAGGCGCTGGCGCGCGCTCATCAACGGGTCGTCCGGACGTGGGAAGGGGATGCGGTCGACGATGACGAGCTGACAGGTGTCGCCCGGCAGGTCGACCCCTTGCCACAGGCTGAGCGTGCCGAACAGGCATGTCGTGGGCTCGGCGGCGAACCGTCGCGCCAGCTCGGAGAGCTGGGCGTCGCCCTGGCACCAGATGTCGAGGTCGGGCAGACGCTCACGCACCGCCTCGGCAGCCTGCTCGGCCGCACGGCGTGAGGAGAACAAGCCGAGAGTGCGCCCGCCGGCCGCCTCGATGAGCGCGGTGATCTCGGCGAGCTGCTCCTCAGCGAGGCCGTCACGTCCCGGCGCCGGCAGGTGCTTGGCGACGTAGAGCATGCCCTGGCGCTGGTAGTCGAAGGGCGACCCGACGTCGAGCGACGTCCAGGAGTCGTCACCCGGGAAGAGGCCCAGCGTGCGTGCCACCGGGTCGAAACCGCCGCCGATCGCGAGCGTGGCGCTGGTGAGCACCACGGTCGAGTCGGCGAAGAGCTTCTCGCGCAGGCTCGCCGCGACGTCGATGGGTGCGATGTGCAGCTGTGGACCGCCACGCGTCTCGCCCAGCCAGAGCACCTCAGTCTCGCCGGCAGCGACCATCCGCTCGGCGATGAGCCGGGTCTCGTCGACGAGCCCCCGCGCCTGCTGACGTCCGGCATCGGGCTCGTCGCCGGTCTTCTCCTTCGGGAAGGCGCTCAGGCATGCCCGTGCGCTGTCGCGGACGAACGACAGTGCCTCGCGCAGCGGCTGGGCGAGCTCGTCGAGCCGGCCGTGCTCGGTGCGCGAGAGCACATCGGCGAGGGCGTCGGCCGCGTCGGTGAGGTCGTCGGCCTCCAGGCCCTCGACGTGGCTGCGGGCTCGGCGGGCCGCTCGTTCGACACTCACCGGGTCGAGCTCGGCGGTGGCCGCCTGGGTGACCCGGGTGGCGAGCTCATGAGCCTCGTCGACGATGACGATGTCGTACTCGGGAAGCATCGGCACCCCCTCGATGGCGTCGATGGCCAACAGCGCGTGGTTGGTGACGAGCAGGTGCGCCTCGGAGGCGTCCTCACGCGCACGCTCGGCGAAGCACTCGAGCGCGTGGGCGCAGCGCGAGGCGCCCAGGCACTCGCGATGGGTGACGCTGACCTGTCGCCAGGCGCGGTCGGTGTGCGACGGCGCGGCGTCACGGTCGGCGATGTGACCCTCGGTGGCCTGCTGCTCGGCCCACTCGCGCAACTCGACGACCTCGGCGCCGAGCGTCCCCTCGGGGACGTCGATGAGCACCCCCTGGTCGTCGGGAGCGCCTTCGCGCACACGGTGCAGGCAGACGTAGTTGCTGCGCCCCTTCACGACGGCGTGGTGCGGCACCTTGCCCATCGTCTCGCGGGCCGCCTCCTTGAGAGCGGGGATGTCGCGCTCGACGAGCTGGTGCTGCAGGTTCAGCGTCGCGGTGGCGACGACGACCCGCTTGTTGTGCAGCAGCGCGGGCACGAGATAGCCGAGCGACTTGCCGGTGCCCGTGCCGGCTTGCACCAGCAGGTGGCGTCCGTCCTTGAACGCGGCACTGACCGCCTCGGCCATCTCGATCTGGCCTGCACGATCGGCTCCGCCGAGGGCTTCGACGGCGGCGTGGAGCACGGTGCGGACGTCGGCAGGCATGCCGGAAGGCTACCGGGCCACCGAGGAGGCGCCGGGTGCCCGTCCACACCCCTCGCGCTGGGTCAGACGCCGAAGGGCTCGAGGGCGTGGGCGAGCTCGCCGGGCACCCTGGCAGTGACGTGCGTGCCGTCGCCCTCGTGGTCGATCGAGAGGATCTCGCCCAGAGTGTGCACCTGGTTGAGCAGGTCGCCGCGACCGTACGGCAGCACGACCTCGACCCGTGTCGAGGGCTGCGGCAGGTCGGCCTCGATCGCGTTGAGCAGCTCGTCGATGCCCTCGCCGGTGTGGGCGCTGACGACCACGGCGTGGGGCTCGCGGGCGAGCAGCGACTTGATCACGAGTGGGTCGGCCGCGTCGGCCTTGTTGATGACGATGATCTCGGGGATGCCGGTCGCGCCGATCTCGGCGAAGACCTCGCGCACCGCGGCGATCTGACCCGTCGGGTCGGGATGCGACCCGTCGACCACGTGCAGCACGAGGTCGGACTCGGCGACCTCCTCGAGCGTCGAGCGGAAGGCCTCGACGATCTGGTGCGGCAGGTGCCGGACGAAGCCGACGGTGTCGGAGAGCGTGTAGACCCGGCCGTCGGACGTCTGGGTGCGCCGGGTCGTGGGGTCGAGGGTGGCGAACAGCGCGTTCTCGACGAGCGCGTCGGCATCGGTGAGGCGATTCAGGATGCTCGACTTGCCCGCGTTGGTGTAGCCAGCGATCGCCACGGCCGGCACGTGGTTGCGGCGACGCTGGGCCTTCTTGGTCTCACGCGTGACGGCGAGCAGCTTCAGCTCACGACGCAGCTTGGCGATCTTGTTCTGGATACGACGACGGTCGGTCTCGAGCTTCGTCTCACCGGGGCCACGTCCGCCGATGCCCTCGCCGCCCGCGGCGCGTCCGCCCGCCTGGCGCGAGAGGTTGCCACCCCAGCCACGCAGGCGCTGGGTCTGGTACTGCAGTTGGGCGAGCTCGACCTGGGCCTTGCCCTCTTTGCTCTTCGCGTGCTGGGCGAAGATGTCGAGGATCAGCGCGGTGCGGTCGACGACCTTGACCTTGCAGCGGTCCTCGAGGTTGCGCAGCTGGCTGGGGGCCAGCTCGCCGTCGCAGATGATGGTGTCGGCACCGGTCGCCTCGACCGCCGCCGTCAGCTCCTCGACCTTGCCGCTGCCGATGTAGGTGGCCGGATCGGGCTTCT
>Ga0164243_10005451_pt1 | contig 19415 bp, 17 predicted proteins | sample OricompcompostOP_FD_108781 | JGI IMG/M metagenome (GOLD analysis project Ga0164243, IMG submission 108781) | Organic Plus compost microbial communities from Emeryville, California, USA - Original compost - Organic plus compost (OP) | ecosystem: Engineered > Solid waste > Mixed feedstock >... | reverse complement strand
AGACAGATAGGGCTGCTAATGAGCGTACGCCGCTCATCCAGTGGGCGGGACGAGGTGTCCGCATTGCGGGACGGATGTCTCGCGGAGGGGGCGCCGCCCGCCTCAGGAGCGGGCCCGAGGAGCGGGCCTCGGGAGCGAGCCTCGGGAGCGCGCCTCACGGGCCGGTGAGGTGCCCCTGGACGACCGGGGCCACCCGCGCGACGATCCGCTCCAGGTCGGCCGAGGCGATCGGCTCGATCTTGATGACGTACCGCATCATCGCGATCCCGACGAGCTGCGCGGCGGCCAGCTCGGCCCGCAGCTCGGCGTCCGGCGCGTCGATCTCCCCGGCGATCCGGCGCAGCAGCTGGCTGGCGACGAGGCGGCGGAACACGGCGGCCGCGACCTCGTTGGTGACGGCGGACCGGACGACCGCGAGCAGCGGCTTGCGGGTCGCCGGGTTCTCCCAGAGACCGAACAGGAAGCGGGTCATCCGCTCGCCGACGTCGTCCAGCGGTGCCACGAGGACGGTGTCGCGCGCCTTCAGGGCGGGGACGAGGGCGACCTCGACGGCCGCCTCGAAGACCTGTTCCTTGGTGCCGAAGTAGTGGTGGACGAGGGCCGGGTCGACCCCGGCGGCCTTGGCGATGCCGCGCACCGACGTCTTCTCGTAGCCCCGCTCGGAGAACTCCTCGCGGGCCGCGTCCAGGATGCGCTCGCGGGTGCCCGCGGACTCGGTGCGCGGGGGGCGGCCCCGGCGTCGCGTGCCCGGCCCGCCCGGGGCCGGTCCTGCGTCGGTCACGGCCGGGGCACCTTGACGGCGGACGCCAGGTGGAGCCGGGTGAAGGCGAGGGCCTCGGCGAGGTCGGCCTCCCGTTCGGCGCCGGACATCGCGCGCCGTGTGTTGACCTCGATCACGACGTGCCCGTCGAAACCGGTCTGGGCGAGGCGCTCCAGCACCTCGGCGCAGGGCTGGGTGCCGCGGCCGGGGACGAGGTGCTCGTCCTTGGCGGAGCCCCGGCCGTCGGCGAGGTGGACGTGCCCGAGCCGGTCGCCCATGCGGTCAACCATCTGGAGCGCGTCGCAGCGGGCGGTCGCGGTGTGGCTGAGGTCGATCGTGAAGTGCCGGTAGTCGTCGCGGGTGACGTCCCAGTCGGGGGCGTAGGCCAGCATCTCGCGGTCGCGGTAGCGCCAGGGGTACATGTTCTCGACGGCGAAGCGCACGTCCGTCTCGTTGGCCATGCGCCAGATGCCCTCGACGAAGTCCCGGGCGTACTGGCGCTGCCAGCGGAAGGGCGGGTGCACGACGACCGTGCCGGCCCCGAGCTTCTCGGCGGCGGCCTGGGCGCGCTGGAGCTTGGTCCACGGGTCGGTGGACCACACGCGCTGCGTGATCAGCAGGCAGGGGGCGTGGACGGCCAGGATGGGGATGCGGTGGTAGTCGCTGAGCCGGCGCAGCGCCTCCAGGTCCTGGCTGACCGGGTCGGTCCACACCATGACCTCGACACCGTCGTACCCGAGGCGCGCGGCGATCTCGAAGGCCGTCGCCGTCGACTCCGGATAGACCGAGGCCGTCGACAGGGCGACCTTCGCATCCGGGATGCGCACCACTGGATCTGCCACGAGGGACAGCGTACGGGGACTCACGCGGCCCGCGGGAACGGGATGACCATGTGCCCGGCGCCGTCGTACACAACCGGCCACCTGTGCGAACAGGGCTTTTGCGGGTCGGGAGGCGGCCTCCGGCTCCGGCAGGGATGTGGTGGGCTTCACGCGGGTGGTGCGGTGGACCGGCGGGGCGCGCGCCCCGGAGCCGGGCGCCTCCGGCGGGGGCGCGTGGGGGTGGGTCGGGCACCGCCGGCATGGGCGCGTGAGGACCGGCCGGGCACCACGGGCGGGCGCACCTGCGGGCCAGCCGGGCACCACCGGCAGAGGCACGCGAGGTCAGCCGGACACCACCGGCAGAGGCACCTGAGGGCCAGCCGGACACCACCGACCGACGCAGGCAAGGGCGACCCGAGCACCACCGAAAGGGCCACGCGCCCACCGCCGTCACGCCGTCACGCCGTCACGCCGTCATGTGGTCCAGCTTGCGCAGGATGACGCCCTCGCGCAGCGCCCAGGGGCAGATCTCCAGCGCCTCCACGCCGAACAGATCCATGGCGCCCTCGGCGACCAGCGCCCCGGCGAGCAACTGTCCGGCGCGGCCTTCGGAGACGCCGGGCAGTTCCGCGCGCTGGGCGGCGGTCATCCCGGCCAGCCGCGGGACCCACGCCTCCAGGGACTCCCGCTTCAGCTCGCGCTGCACGTACAGGCCCTCGGCGGAACGCGCGGCACCGGCGATCCGGGCCAGCTGCCGGAACGTCTTGGACGTGGCGACGACGTGGTCGGGCGCCCCGAACCGGCTGAACTCGCCGACCGTACGGGCGATCTCGGCCCGTGCGTGGCGCCGCAGCGCGCGTATGTCCTCCGGGTCCGGCGGGTCGCCCGGCAGCCAGCCCGCGGTGAGGCGGCCCGCGCCCAGGGGCAGGGACACCGCGGCGTCCGGCTCCTCGTCGATGCCGTACGCGATCTCCAGGGAACCGCCGCCGATGTCCAGCACGAGCAGTTTCCCGGCCGACCAGCCGAACCAGCGCCGGGCGGCCAGGAAGGTCAGCCGGGCCTCCTCGTCGCCGGCCAGGACCTGGAGCTCGACGCCGGTCTCGGCCTTCACGCGCGCGAGGACCTCGTCGGCGTTGACGGCCTCGCGCACGGCGGAGGTGGCGAACGGCAGGACCTCCTCGACCCCCTTGTCCTCGGCGGCCTGGAGCGCGTCGTGGATCACGCCGACCAGACGGTCGACGCCCTCGGTGCCGATGGCGCCCTTGTCGTCGAGGAGTTGGGCGAGGCGCAGTTCTTCCTTGTGCGAGTGCGCAGGCAGCGGGCGCGCGCCGGGATGCGCGTCCACCACCAGCAGATGCACCGTGTTCGAACCCACGTCGAGGACACCGAGTCTCATGTACGGCACGCTACTGCCAGCGGGGGCCCGCTCCGTCCTCGAAGCCGCAGGTCCACACGCCGTACCCTGGACCCGTGCCAAAGACGAAAAAGGCGAAGGACGACAAGACGGCCAAATCAGCCAGGGTTTCTTCGCAGGCGAAGGCAGCCGCGGTGGCGAAGCCTCCCAGGACGGCCCCGGAAGCGGACGAGAAGGGACTCGACTTCGCACGCGCGTGGGTGGAGTTCCCTGATCCGGCGGACGACGAGCAGGTCTTCCGCTGCGATCTGACATGGCTGACCTCTCGCTGGAACTGCATCTTCGGCAGCGGCTGCCAGGGCATCCAGGCGGGCCGCGCGGACGACGGGTGCTGCACGCTGGGCGCCCACTTCTCCGACGAGGACGACGAGAAGCGGGTCGCGGAGCATGTGGCGCGACTCACGCCGGACATCTGGCAGCACCACGACGAGGGCACCCGGAACGGCTGGGTGTCCGAGGACGAGGACGGCGACCGCCAGACGCGCCCCTTCAACGGGTCGTGCATCTTCCAGAACCGCCCCGGCTTCCCCGGCGGCGCGGGCTGCTCGCTGCACATCCTCGCCCTGCGGGAGGGCCGCGAGCCGCTGGAGACCAAGCCGGACGTCTGCTGGCAGCTGCCGGTCCGGCGCACCTACGACTGGATCGACCGGCCCGACGACACGCGCGTGCTCCAGATCTCGATCGGCGAGTACGACCGCCGCGGCTGGGGCCCCGGCGGCCACGACCTGCACTGGTGGTGCACCTCGGCGACCTCGGCGCACGGCGCGGGCGAGCCGGTCTACGTGTCCTACCGGCCGGAGCTGATCGAGCTGATGGGCAAGGAGGGCTACGACCGCCTGGTCGAGCTGTGCGAGGAGCGGCTGGCCTCGCAACTGCCGCTGGTGGCCCCGCACCCGGCGGACCCGCGGCACTGAGGTTCCGCCTACGAGTCCGACGGGCTCGGCTCGCCGCTCCCGTCGGACGGCGGGGTGGAGTCCGCCGGGCCGGACGGGTCCGTCGGGCCCGGTGTGGACGGGTCCGTCGAGGGAGGCGGCTCGGTGCCGGGGTCGCCGGGCGTCGGGTCGGTCGGCGCCGGAGTGCTGGGCGTCGGGTCGGGACCGGACGATGACGGCGGCGGATCGCCGGGCGTCCCGGGGTCCGTCGGCCGGCCGGGGTCCGAGGGGGTCGGCGCGGTGCCGTATCCCTGGATCGTGACGAGCGTCCCGGCGGGCGAGATCGCCAGACGCCCGCTCCAGAACCCGGACGGCTCGCGCAGATGGTCGACGAACACCTTGACCGTGGCCGACTCGCCGGGCGCGAGCGTGCCCGACGACCGGCTCAGATAGAGCCAGGGGGCGGAGGTGCTCGCGGACCAGCGCACCGGCGCGCGGCCCGTCGCCCGCAGCGTGACCAGCGTGGTGTCGCCGCTGGTGGCCGCCGACACCTCCAGCCGGCCGGCGTTCTTGCCGTCCGTGCCGCCGACGCTGACGACCTCCACGGAGACGTCCGCTTCGTCGTCGCGGCCGGCGAAACGGTCGTCCTGGCGGGGGCTGGCGTTGCCCGCGTTCTCGTAGCCGCCGTCCGCGCCCTGTCCGTCGAGGGCGCCGGGACCGTGCGCCGCGCTGGCCGAGTGGCCGTCGGTGGACTCGCCGGTCGGGGTGCCGCGGTAGGCGGCCCACAGGGCGAGGACCGGGGCGGCGACGACGGTGGCGACGACGGTCGTGGTGACGGCACGCGCGCGCAGGCGGTCCCGGCGCGCGGCGTGGTCCTTGGGGTCCATCGGGAAGCCGCGCCGGTCGAAGCGGGGTGTCGCGGCGCCCCGCGCGCGGGGGGAGTGCGCGAGCGCCATGTGCAGGGCCGCGCGCGGGGCGGGCAGGACGGGCAGCTCCGCGGGGGTGACGGCGGCGCCGGGCCACCGGCCGGGGACGGCGCGCTCGGCCGTGCGGCGGCAGCGCGGACAGTCGTCGACGTGCCGGACGAGTTCGCGGCGCAGGGCGGTGCCGAGGACGAGCTGCCGGTCGCCGGTGAGCCGGGCGACGCCCGGGCAGGTGCCGGTCTCGACGACGGCGAGGGCCGCGCGGGTGCGTTCGACCTCGCAGGCGGCGGAGGCGAGCAGTTCACGTGCGGCGGCGAGACCGAGGCCGAGGACGGCGGCGACCTCGTGGGCGGCGAGGTGGTGGCGCACGGCCAGTTCGAGGGCCTCGCGCTGCTCCGGGGTGGTGCCGGCGGCCTCCGGCCAGGCCAGCCGGGCGAGTTCGCGGCGCCGCTGCTCCTGGACGTCCTCGGGGACGGACGGGGCCGGCTCGGACCCGGTCCCCCGGTGGCCGTGGCGGCCCGCCGCGTGGCTGCCCTGACGTTTCTGCTTGGCCTCGGCCAGCTTGCGCAGGCACGCCCAGCGGGCCAGCGCGTACAGCCAGGGCCTGCGGTCGGCGGGGCCGGCCGGCATCCGCTGCCCGCGGCGCTCGGCGAGCGCGAGGACGTCGGCGAGGGCGGCGGTCGCCGCGTCGTGGTCGCACAGCACGGACAGGCAGTAGGTGAACAGCCCGTCCAGATACGGCTCGTAGCGCGCGGGCGGGTGCTGCGCCACCGTTCGCGCCGCCGCACGATCACGCGCTTCCCGATGCGCCCTGTGCGCGCCGGTGGTGCGGGTCGGGGTCTCCGGACTGCTGCTCATCATTGGGGGACCGTAGGCGGCCTGACCCGGCGCCTTCTGCCTGCTTGAGCACATTTAATCCGTACGGGTGAAACGATCCCTCAATGGGGTACAGGAGCCCCTGATTCCATGTCCTGTGCATGCCGAAAGCGGGCGGAACGCAGACCGACCGCAGACCGACCGCAGGCCGGACGCGTCCCGGAAGCATGCCGAGTCGCCTCGCGAGTCCTGTGCCGGGCGGTCCGCGGCCGGGGCGCTGTCAGTGGCCTCGGCTACGGTTCATCGCATGGCTGCCCGTACCAAGTCCACCAAGGACCGCCCGTCCTACCGCTGCACCGAGTGCGGCTGGCAGACGGCCAAGTGGCTCGGCCGCTGCCCCGAGTGCCAGGCGTGGGGGACGGTCGAGGAGTACGGCGCGCCCGCGGTCCGTACCACGGCCCCCGGCCGGGTCACCAGCTCCGCGCTGCCGATCGGCCAGGTCGACGGCCGCACGGCGACCGCCCGCACCACCGGCGTGCCCGAGCTGGACCGCGTCCTCGGCGGCGGCCTGGTGCCCGGCGCGGTCGTCCTCCTCGCGGGCGAGCCCGGCGTCGGCAAGTCCACGCTGCTGCTGGACGTCGCCGCCAAGTCCGCGAGCGACGAGCACCGCACCCTCTATGTCACCGGCGAGGAGTCCGCGAGCCAGGTGCGGCTGCGCGCCGACCGCATCGGCGCCCTCGACGACCATCTGTACCTCGCCGCCGAGACCGACCTGGCGGCCGTGCTCGGGCACTTGGACGCGGTGAAGCCGTCCCTGCTCGTCCTCGACTCCGTGCAGACGGTGGCCTCCCCGGAGATCGACGGCGCCCCCGGCGGCATGGCCCAGGTCCGCGAGGTGGCCGGCGCCCTGATCCGCGCCTCCAAGGAGCGCGGCATGTCGACGCTGCTCGTGGGACACGTCACCAAGGACGGCGCCATCGCCGGTCCCCGCCTCCTGGAGCACCTGGTCGACGTGGTGCTGCACTTCGAGGGCGACCGGCACGCGCGCCTGCGCCTCGTCCGGGGTGTCAAGAACCGCTACGGGGCGACGGACGAGGTCGGCTGCTTCGAGCTGCACGACGAGGGCATCACGGGCCTGACCGACCCGAGCGGCCTCTTCCTAACCCGCCGTGACGAGCCGGTGCCGGGCACCTGCCTGACGGTCACCCTGGAGGGCCGCCGCCCCCTGGTCGCCGAGGTCCAGGCGCTCACCGTCGACTCCCAGATCCCCTCCCCCCGGCGGACGACGTCCGGTCTGGAGACCTCGCGGGTGTCGATGATGCTGGCCGTGCTGGAGCAGCGCGGCCGGATCAGCGCGCTCGGCAAGCGGGACATCTACACGGCGACGGTCGGCGGGGTGAAGCTCTCCGAGCCCGCGGCCGATCTCGCGGTGGCCCTGGCGCTGGCCTCCGCCGCGAGTGACACACCTCTCCCCAAGAATCTCGTCGCGATCGGCGAGGTGGGCCTCGCGGGCGAGGTCAGACGGGTCACGGGCGTGCAGCGCAGACTGGCCGAGGCCCACCGTCTGGGCTTCACGCACGCCCTCGTCCCGGGCGACCCCGGAAAGGTCCCGCCGGGCATGAAGGTGCTGGAAGTGGCCGACATGGGGGACGCCCTCAGGGTCCTTCCGCGCTCGCGTCGGCGAGAGGCCCCACGGGACGACGAGGACCGCCGGTAGACTTTGCCCAGGTCTCGCCCGTCCGTACGAACCGAATGTGCGAAACGGGAGCGCCTTGGAACCTGCGACCGGAGGAGTGCAGTGGCAGCCAACGACCGGGCAGCAGCTCCCGGAAAGGCCGGCGGGAGCTCCGGTGCCGATGGCCTGATGCGCGCCTCACTGAGCGCCGTGGCACCGGGCACGGCGCTGCGCGACGGCCTGGAGCGGATCCTCCGCGGCAACACCGGCGGACTCATCGTGCTCGGCTCCGACAAGACCGTCGAGGCGATGTGCACGGGCGGATTCGTCCTGGATGTCGAGTTCACGGCGACGCGTCTGCGTGAGCTGTGCAAGCTCGACGGCGGCATCGTGCTCTCGTCCGACCTGTCGAAGATCCTGCGGGCCGGCGTCCAGCTGGTCCCGGACCCGACGATCCCCACGGAGGAGACGGGCACCCGGCACCGCACGGCGGACCGGGTCAGCAAGCAGGTCGGCTTCCCCGTCGTCTCGGTCTCCCAGTCGATGCGGCTGATCGCGCTGTACGTGGACGGTCAGCGCCGCGTCCTGGAGGACTCGGCGGCGATCCTGTCCCGCGCCAACCAGGCGCTGGCGACCCTGGAGCGCTACAAGCTGCGCCTGGACGAGGTCGCGGGCACGCTGTCGGCGCTGGAGATCGAGGACCTGGTGACGGTCCGGGACGTCTCGGCGGTCGCGCAGCGCCTGGAGATGGTCCGGCGCATCGCGACGGAGATCGCCGAGTACGTGGTGGAGCTGGGCACCGACGGACGGCTCCTGGCGCTCCAGCTGGACGAGTTGATCGCCGGCGTGGAGCCCGAGCGGGAGCTCGTCGTACGCGACTATGTCCCCGAGCCCACCGCCAAGCGTTCCCGCACGGTCGACGAGGCGCTCTACGAGCTGGACGCACTGTCCCACGCGGAGCTGCTCGAAATGCCCACGGTCGCCAAGGCGTTGGGGTACACCGGCTCCCCGGAGGCGCTGGACTCGGGCGTCTCGCCGCGCGGCTTCCGGCTGCTGGCGAAGGTGCCGAGGCTGCCGGGCGCCATCATCGACCGGCTGGTGGAGCACTTCGGCGGCCTCCAGAAGCTGCTGGCCGCCAGCGTCGACGACCTCCAGACTGTGGACGGCGTCGGCGAGGCCCGCGCGCGCAGCGTCCGCGAGGGCCTGTCCCGCCTGGCGGAGAGCTCGATCCTGGAGCGGTACGTCTAGCCGGACCACCACCACCTCAGGGACCGGCTGCTGGTCCCCGCCGGGCACGGACGCCACCAGTCCTTGCCGGGCACGGACGCCACCGGTCCTTGCCGGGCACGAACGTCCCCAGTCCTTGTCGGGCACGGACGCCACCGGTACTTGCCGGGCACGGACGCCACCAGTCCTAGCCGAGCACGAACGCCGCTAGTCCTTGTCGAGCACGAACGACGTCTGCACCGTGCCGAAGCCCGGCGTCTTCGTCTCCACCAGGTAGGTCCCGGCCTTGGCGGCCCCGGCCTTCGGGGTCGCGCACTGCGGCGCGCTCGCCTTGCGGTCCCACTTCACGGTGTACGTGATGCTCGCCTTGGCGGGCACCCGGAACTGCAGATTGCCGGCGCCCTTGGGGCAGTCGGCGGAGGACCAGAGGTCGTCGTCGGCGCCGGCCTGCGTGATGGTCGTCACGGCGTTCTTCGGGCCGAGGTCGATCTTGCAGTCGTAGCCGGAGGTGTTCGCCGCCGTCAGCCGCAAGGTGGGCTGCTGGCCGGGCGCGTAGGAGTTGCGCAGGCTGCGCAGCGTCAACTTCACCTGTCCTGCGACGCAGTTGGGCAGCGAGGACCCCTCGGCGACCGTGTCGCCCGCGCCGACCGCGGTGCCCGGGCCGCCGCCCGCGGAGCCGCCGCCGGAGCCGGCCTCACCGCCGGAACTCCCGCCCTCACCGCCGCCGGAGCCCGATCCGGAACCGTCGTCCGGGTCCGAGCCGCCGGAGTCCGAGCCGCCGGGCGACTCGTCGCGACCGCCCGGCGCCTGGCTGATGGCCGGACCCGAGCCCGACGGGCCCGGAGTGATCGTCGAGGGTGAGGGGTTCTTGCCGTCGGACCCTCCGGCGTCGTTCTTGCCGCCGCCACCGCCCGAGGTGACCACCCAGGTGACCAGGAGGGCCAACAGGGCGACCACGGACAGCATGACGGCCCTCCGTCGCCAATAGATGGAGGAGGGAAGCGGCCCGACCGGATTGCGCAGAGATCCCACGGCGCAAACTGTACGAGAGATCGGGGCCCGACCCGGCGTCACCCGCCGCCGAGACGACAACTTTTCCGGATCATCATCCCGGACACCTTCCGGAACGCCCCCTCGCCGCCGAACTGGCCGGACCCGGACGGCACTTCACGGCGGCGTCCCGGGCGCCGGGCACGGGCGGCCCGCCGCCCGCCCTCCGGCGGGAAACGCACCGAGACCGCCGCCTCCCCTTCCCGCCGCCCCCGGCATGGCAGGATCGGAAGGCCATGACTGCGCCCACGAAACCCCCGCACAGCCACTCCGCCGCGCCCCGTTCCGACGGCCCCCTCGGTCAGCCGCTGCACGGCGCCGTCATCGACTGGTTCGAGGAGAACGCACGCGACCTCCCCTGGCGGCGGCCCGACGCCGGCCCCTGGGGCGTGATGGTCAGTGAGTTCATGCTCCAGCAGACACCGGTCAGCCGCGTCCTGCCCGTCTACGAGCAGTGGCTGGCCCGCTGGCCCCGCCCCGCCGACCTCGCCAAGGACACCCCCGGCGAGGCGGTCCGCGCCTGGGGCCGGCTCGGCTACCCGCGCCGCGCGCTGCGGCTGCACGGTGCCGCCGTCGCCATAGCGGAACGGCACGGCGGCGACGTACCGACCGACCACGCCCAGCTCCTGGCGCTGCCCGGCATCGGCGAGTACACGGCGGCCGCGGTCGCCTCGTTCGCGTACGGGCAGCGGCACGCCGTCCTGGACACCAATGTCCGCCGGGTGCTCGCCCGGGCCGTGACCGGCGTGCAGTACCCGCCGAACGCCACGACGGCCGCCGAGCGCAAGCTCGCCCGCGCGCTGCTCCCCGAGGACGAGCGCACCGCCTCGCGGTGGGCGGCCGCGTCGATGGAGCTCGGCGCGCTGGTGTGCACGGCGAAGAACGAGGCGTGCCACCGCTGCCCGATCGCCGCGCAGTGCGCGTGGCAGCTGGCGGGCAAGCCGGAGCACGACGGCCCGCCGCGCCGGGGGCAGACGTACGCCGGGACCGACCGGCAGGTGCGCGGCAAGCTGCTCGCCGTGCTGCGCGACGCGCACGCGCCGGTGCCGCAGGCCGCGCTCGACCGGGTGTGGCACGAGCCGGTGCAGCGCGCCCGCGCCCTGGACGGTCTGGTCGCGGACGGTCTGGTGGAGCCGCTGCCGGACGGGATGTACCGTCTGCCGGCGAGCTGACGGCCGCCCGGGGGGACCGGTCCGTGTCACAGGAACCGGGCTCCCGGGCCTCGTACTTCACAGCCGCCCCTCAGCCCGAACCCGGGCGAATCACCACACAGCACGCCCAACCACCCTGGTCGTTTCGCCCGTTTCCTGCTTCCGTTACACAACCGACGGACAGCCGAGCGTTCCCCGCAGGCTGCCTCGGACAGCCCCGTGACAACGCCTCCGTAGCTTCTTTCCCGTACCCGGCAGACGGGGACGACCACGAAGCACAGGCAGGAAGACCGGCGGCGAACGGGCCGCCGGTGACGGGGAATCAGGAGGCGGTCAGCATGGCGCAGGGAGAGGTGCTCGAGTTCGAGGAGTACGTCCGTACGCGGCAGGACGCGCTGCTGCGCAGCGCCCGCCGGCTGGTCCCGGACCCGGTCGACGCCCAGGACCTGCTGCAGACCGCGCTGGTGCGCACGTACCACCGCTGGGACGGCATCGCGGACAAGCGCCTCGCCGACGCGTACCTGCGCCGCGTGATGATCAACACCCGTACCGAGTGGTGGCGTGCGCGCAAGCTGGAGGAGGTGCCCACCGAGCAGCTGCCCGACGCCTCGGTCGACGACGCCACCGAGCAGCACGCGGACCGCGCCCTGCTGATGGACATCATGAAGGTTCTCGCTCCCAAGCAACGCAGTGTCGTGGTCCTGCGACACTGGGAGCAGATGTCCACGGAGGAGACGGCCGCCGCCCTCGGCATGTCGGCGGGAACGGTCAAGAGCACGCTGCACCGGGCGCTCGCCCGGCTCCGCGAGGAGCTGGAGAACCGCGATCTGGACGCACGCGCGCTGGAGCGTGAGGAGCGGGAGCGTTGCGCGGCGTAGGCACGACGACGGGCGGCACCGGGCGCTCGGACGACGGCGGTCCCGGCACCGAGCCGGACGCCGAGGACGACGAACCGGCGGTCCGGGGGAATCTTCAGGCGGCGTTCACGGCGGTGGCCGTGGTCGTCGCCCTCGCCCTTTTCGCCTCCGCCTGCGCCACCGGCGGCACCGGCGCCCGGGACGAGGGCCCGGCGCGCGCGGAGAGCGTGGGCAGTTCGGCGTACACCTCGCCGGGCCTCGCCTCGGCCACCCCCACCCCGGTCCCGGACCGCCGCGCGGCCGTGCGGCTGGTGCTGGCGGACCCCGAGGTCTCCCGGCAGGTCAAGCGGGCGCTGAAGCCGTGCGTGTCCGACGAGTACCCGGTGGACGTGTCGTACGGTGACCTCACCGGAGGGCCGGCCGACGACATCGTGGTCAACGTCCTGTCCTGCGGGGACGCGGTCGGGGTCGCCTCGTACGTGTACCGGGAGCGCGACGGGGCGTACACGAACGTCTTCAAGGCCGAGGAGCCTCCCGTCTACGCCGAGATCGACCGGGGCTACCTGGTGGTGACCGAGCAGGTGTACGCCAAGGACGACGCGCTGTCGAACCCGTCGAGCGAGAACGTCGTGTCCTACCGGTGGCGGTCCGGCCGGTTCGTGCGCGAGTACAGCACGCACACCGACTACGGCACCCTGGACGACGGCCAGGACACGCCCGCGCCGGCCGGCTGAGTGGCGCCGCCCACGGCGGTGAACGCTTCGCCGGACCCACGCGTCTGTCAAGTGAGCACGTCCGACGCACCCCTGACCGCACACGAGGACTGAGAGCACCTGGATGGCAGAGCAGACCCACGTCCTGTTCGTCGAGGACGACGACGTCATCCGTGAGGCCACCCAGCTCGCCCTGGAGCGGGACGGCTTCGCGGTCACGGCCATGCCCGACGGGCTGTCGGGGCTGGAGGCGTTCCGGGCCGACCGGCCCGACATCGCGCTCCTGGACGTCATGGTCCCGGGACTGGACGGCGTGAGCCTGTGCCGCCGCATCCGCGACGAGTCGACCGTGCCGGTGATCATGCTGTCGGCCCGCGCGGACTCCATCGACGTCGTGCTGGGCCTGGAGGCGGGCGCCGACGACTACGTGACCAAGCCCTTCGACGGTGCCGTGCTGGTCGCGCGCATCCGGGCGGTGCTGCGCCGCTTCGGGCACGCGAGCGGAGGGGACCGCGCGGAGGACGACGGCGCCGGGGCGGCCGGCGGGCTGCTGACCTTCGGGGACCTGGAGGTCGACACCGAGGGCATGGAGGTGCGCCGGGCCGGGCAGCCGGTGGCGCTCACCCCGACCGAGATGCGGCTGCTGCTGGAGTTCTCCTCCGCGCCCGGGACCGTGCTGTCCCGCGACAAGCTGCTGGAGCGGGTGTGGGACTACGGCTGGGGCGGCGACACCCGGGTCGTGGACGTCCATGTGCAGCGGCTGCGCCAGAAGATCGGCCAGGACCGCGTCGAGACGGTCCGTGGCTTCGGCTACAAGTTGAAGGCCTGAGCGGGGCGTCATGCGGGGGTTGTTCGGACGTACGGCCGCGTCGGGCGCGGGGAGCGCCGGGCTCGCCGGGCCGGCCACGGGCGGGGGCCCGGGCGCCGGCGGTGCCATGGACCTGGACCGGCCTGGGGGCGCGCGCATGACGGGACCGACGCGGGGGTTCCTGGCCGGTCTGCGGGGCCGGGTGGCGATCCGCACGGGCCTGCGCTGGAAGCTGAGCGCGGCGATCGCGCTGGTCGGCGCGCTCGTCGCGGTCGTCCTGAGCCTGGTCGTGCACAACCAGGCCCGGGTCTCGATGCTGGACAGCGCGCGGGACGTCGCGGACGAGCGGGTGCAGATCGCCCAGCGCAGCTTCGAGCAGTCCAAGCGGCTGAACTTCCCCAACGCCACGATCGACGACCCCGAACTGCCCGCCGCGCTGCGCGACAAGGTCGAGGAGGGCCGCCGGGCGACCTACGTCACGGAGACCGCCGGCGGCGCGCCCGACATCTGGGCGGCCGTACCGCTGAGCAACGGGCATGTGCTGTCGCTGCGGACCGGCTGGACCGACCGCAGCGAGCAGATCCTCAACCGGCTCGACCAGGCCATGATCATCGGCTGTATCGCGGTGGTGCTGGGCGGCAGCGCGCTCGGGGTGCTCATCGGCGGGCAGCTGTCGCGCCGGCTGCGCAAGGCGGCGGCCGCGGCCAACCGGGTCGCGAGCGGCGAGCCGGACGTCCGGGTGCGGGACGCCATCGGGGGTGTCGTACGGGACGAGACCGACGATCTCGCGAGCGCGGTGGACGCCATGGCGGACGCGCTCCAGCAGCGGCTGGAGGCGGAGCGCCGGGTCACCGCCGACATCGCGCACGAGCTGCGCACACCGGTGACCGGGCTGCTGACGGCGGCCGAGCTGCTGCCGCCCGGGCGGCCCACGGAGCTGGTCCTGGACCGGGCGAAGGCCATGCGCACGCTGGTCGAGGACGTCCTGGAGGTCGCCCGGCTGGACAGTGCCTCGGAGCGGGCCGAGCTTCAGGACATCCTGCTGGGCGAGTTCGTCGAGCGCCGGGTCGCGGTGAAGGACCCCGCGATCGCGGTGCGGGTCGTGCACGAGTCGGAGGTGACGACGGACCCGCGGCGCCTGGAGCGCGTGCTGTTCAACCTGCTGGCGAACGCCGCCCGGCACGGCAGACCGCCCATCGAGGTCACCGTGGAGGGGCGGGTCGTCCGGGTGCGCGACCACGGCCCCGGCTTCCCCGAGGACCTGCTGGCCGACGGTCCCAGCCGCTTCCGCACCGGCAGCAGCGACCGCGCCGGGCACGGCCACGGGCTGGGGCTGACGATCGCGGCGGGCCAGGCCAGGGTGCTGGGCGCCCGGCTGACGTTCCGCAACATCCGCCCGGCGGGCTCGGCGGACCATATCCCGGCCGAGGGCGCGGTGGCGGTCCTGTGGCTGCCGGAGCACGCGCCGACGAGCACGGGCAGCTATCCCCTGCTCCCCTGACGCCCTGCGCGAGGGCCCCCGTTACGGCGATCCGTACGGGGGCCCTCGTGTGCGTGCGGCGATGTGCCTACTCCTTGGCGGCCGCCGCCTCCGGTCCGGTCCCCTTGAGCGGGACCTCCTTCACGAACACGGCCGTCACCAGGGACAGCACGGCGACCACGGCGCCCAGCAGGAACGCGGAGTGCGTCCCGGACGACACCGCGTGCTGGTACGCGTCACGGGCCGCCTCCGGCAGCTTCGCGAGGCTGGCCGCGTCCAGCTGCGCCGACTGCTCGGTGATCTTCGCGCCCAGCGCGCCGGCCCGCTCGGACATGACGTCCTGCACCCGGTGGTTGAACAGCGCGCCCATGATCGCGACGCCGAAGGAGGAGCCGAGCGTGCGGAAGAGCGTGGTGGAGGAGGACGCGACGCCCATGTCCTTCATCTCGACGCTGTTCTGCGCGACGAGCATGGTGATCTGCATCAGGCAGCCCATGCCGAGGCCGACGACCGCCATGAACACGCCGGAGGTGAACCGGCTGGTCCCGGTGTCCATGGTCGACAGCAGGTAGAGGCCGACGACCATGAGCGCGCTGCCGACGACCGGGAAGAGCTTGTAGCGCCCGGTGTTCGTGGTCACGCGGCCTGCGACCATCGAGGTGACGAGCATCGCCCCGAGCATCGGGAGCAGCAGCAGACCGGAGTTGGTGGCCGAGGCGCCCTGCACGGACTGCTGGTACAGCGGCAGGAACAGCGTGGCGCCGAACATCACGAAGCCGGTGATGAAGCCGATGAGGGACATCAGGGTGAAGTTCCGGCTGCGGAAGATGTGCAGCGGCACGACCGGCTCGGCGGCCTTGGTCTGCCAGAACACGAACCCGACGAGCGCGACGACGCCGATCGCGACGAGCTCCATGATCACCGAGGAGGTCCAGGCGTACTCGGTGCCGCCCCACGTGGTGACCAGCACGATCGCGGTGATGCCCACGGTCAGGAGTCCGGCGCCCAGGTAGTCGATGCGCGCCTGCGCCCGCTTCTTCGGCAGGTGGAGCACGGCGCTGATCGCGGCGAGCGCCACGACACCGAGGGGCAGGTTGATGTAGAAGGCCCAGCGCCAGCCCCAGTGGTCGGTGATGGTGCCGCCGACGAGCGGGCCGCCGATCATCGCCAGCGCCATGACGCCGGCCATCATGCCCTGGTACTTGCCGCGCTCCCGGGGCGGGATCAGGTCGCCGATGATCGCCATGACGCCGACCATCAGACCGCCGGCGCCGAGGCCCTGCACGGCCCGGAACCCGATGAGCTGGCCCATGTCCTGGGCCATGCCGCTGAGGGCGGAGCCGACGAGGAACAGCACGATCGACGACATGAAGACGCCCTTGCGGCCGTACATGTCGCCGAGCTTGCCCCACAGCGGCGTGGAGGCCGCGGTCGCCAGCGTGTACGCCGTCACGACCCACGACAGATGCTCCAGACCGCCGAGCTCACCCACGATCGTCGGCATCGCGGTGCCGATGATCATGTTGTCGAGCATCGCCAGCATCATCGTGATCATCAGCGCGAGGAGGACGACGCGTACGCTCCTCGGCTGTTTGCCGGCCTGGTCCTCCTGACCCGCCGGCCCGGTGTCCACCGTCAGTGTCTCGGCCATGATCCCCACTCCCCCAGCTACTTACTTGCCGCCCGGCTAGTTGTTTACACTCAGGGAGCAAGGTAGAGAATGAACTAGCCGGGCGTCAAGTAAGTTTTACCCGAGGGCCGAGGAGTACGAGGATGGGTGGCACCATGGACGGCACCAAACAGCGGCGCCGCGGGAACACCCGCCAGCGCATCCAGGACGTGGCCCTGGAGCTCTTCGCCGAGCAGGGATACGAGAAGACCTCGCTGCGGGAGATCGCCGAGCGTCTGGACGTCACCAAGGCCGCGCTCTACTACCACTTCAAGACCAAGGAAGAGATCATCGTCAGCCTCTTCGAGGATCTGACGAAGCCGATCGAGGAGCTCATCGACTGGGGCCGGCAGCAGCCGCACACCCTGGCCACGAAGCAGGAGATAATCCGCCGCTACGGCCAGACCCTGACCGACGCGGCCCCGCTCTTCCGCTTCATGCAGGAGAACCAGGCGACGGTCCGCGAGCTGAGCATCGGCGAGATGTTCAAGTCCCGCATGCTCGGCATGCGGGACATCATCATCGACCCGGACTCCGCACTGGTCGACCAGGTGCGCTGCGTCAGCGCGCTGTTCACGCTGCACGCCGGGATGTTCGTGCTCAGAGACCTCGAAGGCGACCCCGAGGACAAGCGGGAAGCCGTCCTCGAGGTCGCCATCGATCTGGTCACCCAGGCGCACGAGGGCGCCCGGACGTCGCAGTAGGTCAGATCTTCAGACCCTTGGACTGAAGGAAGGCGACCGGGTTGACCGCGGAGCCGTAGTTGGGGGTCTTGCGGATCTCGAAGTGCAGGTGGGGACCGCTGGAGTTGCCGGTGTTGCCGGACTTGGCTATCTCCTGGCCGGTCTTGACGACCTGGCCGATCTTCACCTCGATGCGCGACAGGTGGGCGTACTGGGAGTACGTGCCGTTGCCGTGCTTGATCACGATGGCGTTGCCGTACGCCGGACCGTCACCGGCGCCGTTGCCGCCGGCCTTCACGACGGTGCCGCCGTGCGCGGCCACGACCTGGGTGCCGCTCGGCACCGCGAAGTCCTGACCGCTGTGCTTGTGGGCCCAGCGGGCGCCGTTCTGCATGAACGAGGCGGACTTCGTGTACTTCTTCACCGGCACCACCCAGGACACGGCCTTCTTGGCGGCGGCCTTCTTGGCGGCGGCGCTCTGCGCCGTGACGGCGGCGGCGGCACCGGTGCCCGAGTTCATCTCGGCAGCGACCGCGCCTCCGGCGCCCAGCACGACCGAGGCCCCCAGGCCGGCGGCCAGCACAGCTGCACGGGTGCGGAACGCGGACGTACGGGGCGAACGGAGAGAAAAGCGCGGGGACATTCGAAACCTCACGGGGAAGACGACGGGGAAAGCCATTCGGCACATGAGCCGCACCGGATGGCGCCATCCCTTGGTAACCCCTCTTCCGCCCCGCCCCAAAACGCCTTATCTACGGCCCTCCCTAGTACATGCCTGTAAAAACCAATGAATCTTGGCAGAGCACTCAATACGGACGAACCAGGTCAGACGCCTTGACAGAGGGCCCCACAGCCCCCTCGTGGACCGTAATGTCCGTTTTGCGCATTAGGGCGAGCCCACTATTTCCCTTAGTACGTGACGTACCTCGCGTGCCCCAAGTCACCGGCCACCCCCTCTCAGGAACCCCTGAATGTGACCCGCGCTACGCGAATGCACCCGCCTTTCGGTAACAAATTCGCGCCTGCCTATGTGAGCCACGCCTCTCCGTCGGCTACCGTCCGGTAACCCGCGGGATTCCCGCGGGTCACTACGTTCCACGACCATGCACGCGACCATCCAGCGCACATGACGTGAGAGGACCCTCCAGATGACGCTTCGCCCCTGGGCGCGCCGTATCGCGGTCGGAGCCACCTCCGCCGCCGCTCTCGTGGCCCTCGCGGTCCCCGCCGAGGCGGCGGCCCCCGCGACGACGTCCACGGCCGCCACGACCGCCGTGACGGCGGCGGCCGACGTCGACTACGCCACCTGGCAACGGGACTGCCAGGCGGTGATGGATCAGGCCCTGCCGTATCTGAAGCAGCGGATCGCCGATGCGCGGCCCGGTGAGAAGCAGGCCATCGTGTTCGACATCGACAACACGACCCTGGAGACGGACTTCGGCTTCAGCTTCCCCCAGCCGGCCAACAGACCCGCCCTGCGCGTCGCCCAGTACGCCCAGGACCACGGCGTCGCGCTGTTCTTCGTGACGGCCCGCCCGGGCATCATCGCCGGGGTCACCGACTTCAACCTCGAACACGTCGGCTACGAGGTCTCGGGCCTGTACGTCCGCGGGTTCCTCGACCTCTTCAAGAACGTGGCCGACTACAAGACGGCCCAGCGCGTCGACATCGAGAAGCGCGGCTACACGATCATCGCGAACATCGGCAACAGCGCCACCGACCTCTCCGGCGGCCACGCCGAGAAGACGTACAAGCTCCCCGACTACGACGGACAGCTCTCCTAAGGGCTGTCCCGCAATTCCCGGTGGGTCAGCCCTTAGGGGGACGTCCGGGCACGCCGAAGGGGCCGGTGCTCGTCGCACCGGCCCCTTCGGGTGGGTCGTGAGGCTTACGCCTCCTTGCTCAGGTTCGGGCCCGTCCCACCGGCGGCCTGCTCGATCGGCGGGACGTCCGGCAGAGCGGACTTCTCCTCGCCGCGGAAGGTGAAGGTCTTGCTCTCACCCTCGCCCTCGGTGTCCACGACCACGATGTGGCCGGGGCGCAGCTCGCCGAAGAGGATCTTCTCCGACAGGGAGTCCTCGATCTCGCGCTGGATGGTCCGGCGCAGCGGCCGGGCGCCCAGCACGGGGTCGTAGCCCTTCTTGGACAGCAGCTCCTTGGCGGACTGGGAGAGCTCGATGCCCATGTCCCGGTCCTTCAGGCGCTCGTCCACCTTGCCGATCATCAGGTCGACGATCCGCAGGATGTCCTCCTGCGTCAGCTGCGGGAAGACGACCACGTCGTCGACGCGGTTGAGGAACTCGGGGCGGAAGTGCTGCTTGAGCTCGTCCGACACCTTGTTCTTCATGCGCTCGTAGTTGGTCTTCGTGTCGCCCGAGGCCGCGAAGCCCAGGTTGAAGCCCTTGGAGATGTCCCGGGTGCCGAGGTTGGTCGTCATGATGATGACCGTGTTCTTGAAGTCCACGACCCGGCCCTGGGAGTCGGTCAGCCGACCGT
>Ga0164243_10005450_pt1 | contig 19417 bp, 15 predicted proteins | sample OricompcompostOP_FD_108781 | JGI IMG/M metagenome (GOLD analysis project Ga0164243, IMG submission 108781) | Organic Plus compost microbial communities from Emeryville, California, USA - Original compost - Organic plus compost (OP) | ecosystem: Engineered > Solid waste > Mixed feedstock >... | reverse complement strand
CTTCACCTTGGCAACCTGGACTCGCTTCGCGATTGGGGCCACGCACGCGACTATGTCAAAGCTCAGTGGCAGATGCTGCAGCAGCAAACGCCCGACGATTTCGTCATTGCGACCGGGGAACAGCATTCCGTACGGAAGTTCGTTGAGAGTGCCGGCGACGAGCTTGGAATGCGTATCGAATGGCGGGGCGCTGGCGTCGATGAGCAAGGGGTCGACTCGAACACCGGCAGAACGATCGTGAAGGTCGATCCGCGGTATTTCCGGCCGACGGAGGTGGATACCCTGCTCGGGGACCCTTCCAAAGCGCGCGAGAAGTTGGGATGGCGTGCGGAGACCAGCTTCGCGGACTTGGTCAAGGACATGGTGAGAGAGGACCTGGCCACGGCTGAGCGCGACGCCCTCGTCGCGCGCGAAGGCTATAGGACGTTCAATCACCATGAATAAGGACGCGGCGATTTTCGTCGCCGGCCACCGCGGGTTGGTCGGTAGCGCTCTTGTTCGGCGGCTGCGGGAGACTGGCTTCGAACATCTTCTCTTGAAGACGAGTGCCGAGCTGGATCTTCGCGATCAGGCTGCTGTAGAGCGGTTTTTCATGGAGCAGCGGCCGCAGTATGTATTCCTCGCCGCGGCCAAGGTTGGGGGAATCCATGCGAACGACACCTATCCGGCCGATTTCTTGCGCGACAACCTGCAGATCCAAACGAACGTGATTGATGCGTCGTATCGAAGCGGAACCCGCAAGCTTCTGTTCCTGGGCTCCAGCTGCATCTACCCGAAGTTTGCGCCACAACCAATTGCCGAGAGCAGCTTGCTGACCGGCTCGCTGGAGCCGACAAACGAGTGGTATGCGATTGCCAAGATCGCGGGATTGAAAATGTGCCAGGCGTATCGGCGTCAGTACGGATTCAATGCCATTGCTGCGATGCCTACTAACCTTTACGGACCGGGTGACAACTTCGATCTGCAAAACTCGCACGTTCTGCCTGCGCTGATGCGCAAGTTTCACGAGGCAAAGGTCGGTAAGCGGGCTTGCGTGCCTCTCTGGGGCACCGGAGCGCCAAAAAGAGAATTCCTTCATGTAGACGACCTCGCTGATGCGTGTCTTTATCTGATGTCGAACTACGATAGCGAGGAGCTCATCAACGTCGGCTCGGGTTCAGACGTGTCGATTGCCGAACTCGCTGAAATCGTTGCAAACGTCGTCGGATTTGACGGACAGATCGAATGGGACACGAGCAAACCAGACGGGACACCTCGGAAACTCTTGGATGTGTCACGGCTGCGGTCGGCGGGATGGTCGCCTCGAATCGATCTGGTCCAGGGCATTTCCGCAACGTACGAATGGTACCGCACGCACATAACCGAGCTTCGGATGTAGACCCGCACCTCCGTTGCGCAATCGGGATCGCGCATGATGCAGTCGCTGTGTAAACTTCCTAGCTTCGTCGCACGGACTACGATTTTTCAAAAGCGACCCCGAATGTTTAGATCGAAGACGTCTGGCCGATATCTGCGGCTGGCAGGTTGGTTGCTGTGCTTTGCGCTCGGGGCAGGCATCCAAACTCGCGCGCACGCTCAAGCTCCCACAGCTGAGCAGATGGAGATGTACCGCAGCCTTCCGCCCGATCAGCAACGCGCGATACTGGAGACGCTTGGCATTGGCGGCGGAAATGCATCGGGCGCGGCTCGGGAGCGGACGGATCGGCAGCTCAAGTTTCCGGAAACAGTTGCCCCGCGCGCCGCGCGCGAAGAAGACCCGGACGATTTCATCGAGGAAACCGACCCATTCACTGGGCAAAAGCGCCGTGTTCGCAGGATTCGGCTCAAGGCCGATGACACCGTTCTGCTCACGATCGAAATCCGCAAGCGCGAAGGGCAGGAGCTTCCCAAGCACGACGACGATCAAGCTTCGCAAGCGCGAAGGTCACAAATCGACTTCAGGGCGCAGCCACCCATCCCAGGCCAGCAGCCGCCGCAGGCTGCGGAACCTCTCGGTGCGGAGATTCAACGCACCGACGACGAGATCAGGAGGCTCGAGGACTTTCGCGATCGCGTGCTGCGAAGAAACCCATATAAGCTGGACAAGTGGGGCATCCTGAACGTGCCCGAGCTCGGCCCAATTCCCCTGTTGGGCCTTTCGGCCGAGGACGCAACTCGTCGTCTGCAAGCTGAGACGGCATTGCGAGACTTCCTGGTCGAGGTGACGCGTCTGCCTCTCAAGCCCGTCGGCACGGAGGCGCTCAAGCCGTTTGGTTATGATTTATTTGCCGGCTCGCCCTCGACCTTCGCACCGGTTTCGGACGTACCGGTCCCATCCGAATATGTTGTCGGTCCGGGCGACACGCTCGAAGTGCAACTCATTGGAAACACGAAAGGCCGTTACGCTCTGGTCGTCGGTCGCGACGGTCAGGTCAATTTCCCAGAGCTCGGACCGATCGCCGTGGGCGGACAGAGATTCGACGACGTGCGTACATTGCTCGAGGCACGGGTGCGAGATCAGATGATCGGCACTCAAGCAAGCGTAAGCATGGGCGAATTGCGCTCGATACGTGTCTTTGTGCTGGGGGATGCTGAAGTTCCGGGCTCTTACACCGTCAGCGGTTTGTCGACGATTACTAACGCGTTATTTGCGAGCGGCGGTGTCAAGGACATTGGCTCGCTCCGAAACATCGAGCTGAAGCGTAACGGCAACACAGTCGCGCGACTCGATCTCTATGATCTCTTGTTGCGAGGCGATAGCCGGGCAGACGTTCGGCTACTCCCCGGCGATGTGATCTTCATTCCCCCCGTCGGGGCCACCGTTGGGCTTGCTGGCGCGGTGCGTCGGCCGGCGCTCTACGAGTTGAAGAGCGAGGGGACGGCGGCGGACCTGATCCGTCTCGGCGGAGGGTTGACGCCTAAGGCGGATTCGACACTTGCCGTGCTCGAGCGCATCCAGGACCGCCAGCGAATTACCGTGGATCTGAATCTGGCGTCGGAAGCAGGATTGAATCATCGCTTGCAAGCAGGCGATGTGATCCGGGTACCGGAGATCCGGCCGGTGCTCGAAGAGTCGGTGGCCATCTCTGGCCATGTCTATCGGCCTGGTGAATTTCAGTATCGGCCCGGGATGCGATTGACCGACTTGATTTCCAGTCTCGATGAGCTCAAGCCAGGCGCCGATCAGAACTACATTTTGATTCGCAGGGAGCTGCCTCCTGAGCGTCGCATCACTGTTTTCTCGGCGGACCTGGAGCGCGCGCTGCGGAACCCGTCGTCGCCGGCGAATTTCGAGCTTGCGCCGCGCGATCGCATCGTTGTCTTCGATCTCGAGTCAGGGCGCGACCGTGTGATCGAGCCATTGCTTCGTGAGCTGCGACTGCAGTCGCAGTTCGACGAGCCTACGCGAGAAGTCAGTGTCGCAGGCAGAGTCAAGGTGCCTGGCAGGTATCCTCACGAGCCCGGCATGACGCTCATGGACCTGATTCGCGCAGGTGGCAACCTCGACGAGTCCGCTTACGGCGTGACGGCTGAGCTCGTCCGCTATGCCGTAGTCAATGGCGAGGCTCGCAATGCTCAGCTGATCCAGGTCGATTTGCAGCGCGCGCTCGCCGGCGATGAGAGCGCAAATATTCAGCTGCAACCATTCGACTACCTGGTCATCAAGGGCGTTCCGCTGTGGGCGGCCACCGAAGAAGTTGAGATTCGCGGCGAGGTGAAATTTCCGGGTCGCTATCCAATCCATCGCGGGGAGACATTGCGATCTGTGATGGAGCGTGCCGGAGGATTGACGAATTTCGCGTTTGCCGAAGGCGCCGTGTTTACCCGCATGGAGTTGAAGGAACGGGAGCGCAAGCAGCTGGACGCGCTCGCAACCAGAATGCAAAGCGATCTGGCGCAGCTTTCGCTGCAGGCGGCTACCGAGACGCGAGGAGACGCCGGGCAGGCGCTCGCTGTCGGCCAGTCTCTGCTGGCGAATCTGAGATCGACGCAGGCAGTGGGGCGCCTCGTCATAGATCTCGATCGCGCTATGTCTGCGCGAGCGGGCGGCGAGGAAGACATTGTGCTGAAAGGCGGCGACACGTTGCTAGTGCCTAGGGTGACTCAAGAGGTCACCGTGTTGGGCGAAGTGCAAAGCGCAACGTCGCATTTGTATCGGGCGGATCTCGGACGCACCGATTACATCAACATGAGTGGTGGTGTCACGACCCGAGCGGATCAGGATCGAATCTATATCGTGCGAGCAAACGGCAGCGTTGTGAGCGGCTCGCGGAATACATGGTTCAGCGGCGCCGACGTTGCAATCAGGGCCGGGGATACGATCGTCGTGCCACTCGATACCGAGAGGATGAGGCCGTTGCCGTTCTGGACGGCGGTCACCACGATCATTTACAACCTCGCAATTTCCGTCTCGGCAATCAATTCGTTCAATTGAAGCGGGCCGTGATAGCCGCCATCTTCCCGATGCTCGCCAATGTTCGGTGATGATCCAATGACGACGCCCATTGTCGTGAGAATTGAGCCGCCCGAGGGACTCGGACAGCCGAGCCGTGTGTGGCAGGCAGTCGTTCGTCGGCGTTACCTAATTCTGGGATTCGTGATTGTTTGTGCTGCGCTGGGTGTGACGCTGGGTTTTGTTGTCGAGCCGACCTATAAGGCAACAGCCGTCGTCAGTGTGCGACAGGGCGGTTCTATGTCGAGCTCACTGCAGAGCCTTGGTTCGAAACTGGGCGGTTTGGGAGCGCTGGCTGGGTTGATGTTGCCCGCCGACGAGGCAGGCTCGTCGGCCCGCTCAATGCTGGAATCGAAGCTCGTTGCCTCACGAATCATTGACGAGGCGAAACTGATGCCGCTGCTCTTTCCGCGGCGCTGGGACGCTAAAGCAGGTAAGTGGAAGGATGATGGGAGCAAGGTGCCCACGATTGCCGACGGCGTAAAACGGTTCCAACGCAAAGTGCTGAGTGTCGACTACGACAAGGCCTCGGCGCTCATCTCGGTGAGTATCGTCTGGCAAGATCGCCTTCAAGCGGCGGAGCTTGTCAACGCAGTGGTTCGCGAGGTCAACGAAACGTTGCGCGCCCAGGCATTGCGTGATTCCGAACTCAGTATCCAGTATCTGGAGAAGGAGCTTCTCAAGACCGAAGCGCTCGGGCTGCGCAGCTCCATCTATTCCGTCATGGAACAGCAAATGGAGAACGGCATGCTGGCAAAGGTGAGGGAAGACTTCGCCTTGCGCATCATTGACCCGGCGATGGTGCCCGACGACGACGATATCCATTGGCCGAAGAAATGGGCACTCGCGTTCACCGGCGCTTTCTCGGGTCTCATTGCGGGACTGTTCTGTTGTTTTCTGCTCGTTCTGCGCGAAGGTCGGCAAAATGCAAATCGCGAGCGCAACAGCGAAGAGGACGAACATCCGCGTGAGCAATGATGCTGTGCGGACGTTCATTGCCATTGTCGCTGCGGGCACGCTTCAAGCTCTGGGAGCAGGGCCCTTCTGGGCGATTCCTCGTCCTGCTTGACCAATCGATCTATACCGGTACCAACTTCAGTTTGACGGCGCTACTGGCCCTCTTGGCTGGGGTGCTGCCGCTCGGTCATTACGCAATCATTGCTTCGATTGCCGCGCTGTTGAGCAGCGTATTCGTCGGTCTGGTGCTGGATCCCTTGATCGTGTTCGCGTCCGCTCCAGCTGCGCGGCGTGTGCGCTTCGCATTACTCAAGCTCTCAGCCGCGATATCGATGACCGCGCTGGCCGTCGCGGTCGGATTAGAGATCTTGAACCGGCTGTTCGTGTTGCCGGCATTGGCCGACATCGCCTTCGCGACTGTCATCTTTGCCGGTCAGAGCGTGGTGTTGTGTCACAAACGAAACGCCTACATCAACGGTCAGGTGCTGAGCAGTCTGTATTCCTCGATCCGGTATGCGGCAGCTGCGTTCCTGGTCGTGGCACTCGTCTGGTTGGTTGCGGCGGTAGAGGTCTGGACCGTCGTCGTGGCAATCGGCGCTGCCAGCTGCGCCTCGTCGCTGGTCTGGTTTCGATCGATCTTACGCATCCCAACTCGTGTTCTGACTTATCTGATGAAAGCGCCGGGTCTGGTCCGGTACGCGCTGTGGAGCTCGGTGATTAGCGTGCCGTCGGCCGTTGCCGTGCAGAGCATCTACTGGATCGCCGATGTCCAGGCCGGACGATTGGCCGTCGGACAAATAAAAGTTCTCGAGCAATTGATGGTGCCATTCGTGCAGATCATGCAAATGCTCTCGTTGCCAGATCAGGTTGCAGCTTCCAAGGCGTTCAGTCGCGGGGACGTTTCGGAGCTTATTGCGCTGTCAGGTAGACGGACAGGGCAGCAACTGAAGTACTGCCTCCTATATTGCTTGGGACTGGTCGCTTTTCTTTCCGCAGCGCAGGGAATCACGGTTCAGGCAGTGCCCTTGACTGCTGCAATCATCTACTCTGTCTGTGTCATTGCACAATCGGTCGCCATCCCTCGCAACGTCGTATTGCGCGCGGCGCGACGTCCCAAGTTCATCGCATTCGGGTATGTCGTCATGGTCATGGTCATGATCGTTTCGGGCATCTTGGCGGTGCCTAGCACGGTCATCGGTGCCGTCGCAGCCCTGAGCTGCGCGTGGGCGGCGAATGTGTTCGTATTGCAGTTAGGGCAGAACAGCCTTATCCGAGCACACGGATTGAAGGCGTAATGGAGACGCTGCTCCTGCTTTTCTGTTACGGACTGTTTGCCGCGTCGCTGCTGGGTGTGGCGATCTGGTCGGTGGGCGTTTCTCGTCCCGCCTTAGCGTTGTGCGCATTCTTCTGCTTCATGTATCTCGCAGTCCGACCGCTGATGCTATTGAGCGGCATACATGGTCGTTTCGGTTTGTTACACGTCGGAGCGCAACGATTTGCGCCGGCAGATCTCTGGATCGTGCTGGTTCTTTCAGTGTCGATGATCATAACGGTGCTGCTCGGTTATTTTGCGTTTTCGTATCGTGCAGTGACGGCGCGGACCTTCAACGTACTCGTGGAGAGTTCGCTTGATTCGCGTCTGTGGATGCCGATATGGCTTGCGTGCCTAGCGCTGTATGTTTGCGGCTGGCTCGTCTCGTTCGATGGATTCACCTACCTCTATACGATCATCATCGCCGGCTGCTGCTACCTTCTGAAGACGGGCCAGCTGCTGAAGCAGCGTTGGCGGGTCGTCGCAACGATCTTGGTGACAGGGATTGCGCTCGTATGCACCGAGGAGCGTCGCGACTGGGCGGTGGCAATCATCGCGCTTGGCTGGCTGGCGTTTTTCTTCCGCTCGCGATCAATTGTCAGGAAGGTATTCTTCGGGACCGTGATGTTTGCGGCGGTCGCCGTCGCGGCCGTGGGTCTACGCACCGAGGACGGCCTGGGCAAGCGATTCGAGAAAGCCGATGCGGAACTCGTTCTCTCGGTCGTTGAGCTCGAACTCGATTTCCCCCTGGTATTCGACGATATCGTCATTCTGTTTCAACGTCTCGACGGGACGGATTCACTGCTTTACGGCCAAAGTCTTAGCAAGCCGTTCTATTCCTGGGTACCGCGCACGCTCTGGCCCACGAAGCCCGAGACTCTGAGCCGCGAGTTCTCAAAGCAATTCAACGAGCACTTCTACGCGAATGGAGGCAGCGAGCCGCTCACATTCCTCGGCGAGCTCTATTGGAACTTCGGATGGTTCGCCTTGTTGTTCACTTTCCTGTTGGGCGCAATGCAGCGGGTACTCGATGACGTCTACAATGCGGCATCTCTCGCATCATTGGCTGCGCCGATTCAGGGAACCTATCTTCTGTCCGTGTCGATCACGCTGGTCGCAATGAACTTCTATACGCTGCGCGGCCCCATTGACAATGTCTGGATCAACTATTCCGTCCTCCTCCTGATCTGCGCGCTTACAGCGCGGATCGCGCGACGGGGGCCATAACAAAAGGTCGCGCGCATCTGTCTGCTGCGGGGATTCTGATCAATGAGGCTAATGATTGTTGAACCGGTGTTGGCGCACTACAGGGTGGCGTTGTTCGAGAAACTGGCGGGCATCCGCGACATCGACGTCTCGGTGTGCGCCAGTCGGACCTTTCCCGGTGCACCAGACTCGGTCATCGACCCACCGCCATGGGCAGACCTGAATCACGAGTGCTTGGGCTTGATGGGCGGCCGATTGCAATGGCAACGCGGTTTGCGGCTGCCGAGAGCGTTCGGTCGAGGTGACGTCCTCGTAGTGGACAACAATCCGAGGATTCTGAGTAACTTCCCGCTGGTGAGTCGTGCATTCGCAAGTGGCGCCGGGGTGGTTCTCTGGGGCCATGGCTGGTCGCCGACCTCAACTCCCTCGCGCGCGAGAATCCGTTATTGGCTCATGAACCGAGCCGACGTACTCATGGTGTACACGGAAAAAGAAGTACGGGACCTGCGGGAACAACGGCACTGGTCGCCGCACATTTTTGCCACGAACAACGCTCTCGATCAGCGCCCAATTGCGAGCGCCGCCGCCGTGCAAACGAGCGAGAGTCTGCTGCGTTTCAGGCGTGACCACGGGCTGGCCAATAAGCGCATCATCCTGTTTTGCGGAAGGCTGCGTCGCTATCCGTCGACCGGACTCGACGTTGCCATCAAATCCTTGATCCATCTCGACCAGCAATTCCAACTCGTGATCATCGGGCGAGGAGATGCCGAGCAGGAGCTACGAGACCTGTCGCGAGCACTTGGCGTATCGGATCGTATCCTCTGGATCGGTGAGCTCTATGGCGAGCCGCAGCTTGCGCCTTGGTTCCTGAACGCAGAGTGTTTCGTATATCCGGGGTCGATCGGTCTCAGCGTCCTGCATGCATTTGGATACGGCGTGCCGGTCATCACGCATGACCAGCGTCGGCTTCACAATCCTGAAATCGACGCATTGATCGATGGGGAGAACGGCTTGCTGTTCCCCTTAGGGGACCCACAAGCGCTCGCAAGACAAATCAATTTCCTGGCGAGCGACTCGCAGCGCCGCGCACGCATGGGGCGCGCTGCCCAGACGACGGTGAAGTCGATGTTCACGATAGACGGTATGGCTGCCCGGTTCGAGGCGGCTGTGCGTCTGGCATCGACGATTGCGCGCAAGAGGCGGGGCGTCTGACGATGGACCTATTGCGCCGCATACGTCCGGCGAGGCTGCAGGGCAGCGGCCAGACCGAGCGGACTCCAGGCGCGCAGAATCTGCGATTGAATCGAATCGCGACCGTCGACCAAATTGCGCCGCAAGAAGTAGCGAGCGCGTAGAGCAGTGTCGTCGATAATCCCGCGCTGAGTCGTGAAGGCAAATTGCAGTCCACAATTTTGGACACATTCGGCGACTTCCGCGGTTGCAGCGCCACTAGGATAGGCGAACGTCTTTAGTCGACGGCCAATCAGTTCATGGAGTATTTGCTGGGCGCTCTCTAGCTCCCTCGTGATCTGACTGGTGCTGCGAGCGGGCAGAATCTCGTGAGCATTGGTGTGATTACCAAATGTGACGAGCGGATGATTTGCGAGTTGTCGGACCTCGGACGCAGTAAGCGGGCGGTCAGCATCGCTGCAAGGCGTGAATACCTCCGTGCCGAATTCAGCAACGAGCTGCTCATCTACGGTGCGGCGAGAGAGGCGCTTCATCGATTCCTGCCGACGTCGAATCTGTTCGAGTGAGCTGCCGCGACGCTTCATCTCTGTGAAGACCACATCCCACCAGAACCTACGGGATTGAGTGACATTCTGCGCGGTCAAGAAGATGCTGATCGGTACCTGCAGTTCTTCGATGATGGGCAGAGAGCGGACGTTGTTAAAGTAGCCGTCATCGAACGTGATCAAGGCGTAGTCACCGTGCAGCTCGCCAGGCAATTCCAGTTCCTCGAGGCTCAAAAAGCGAAAGCCATAGCTGCGTAGGCTGAGAAGGAAGCTCCGGAAATATTCGGGGGTCGTTTCCTGCTGCGGGTCGACTTTGCCTGCGTGCATTTCCTCCCGCGTCAAAAGCGCGTGGAACAGGAATGAAACGATGCGAAACTTTCCCAATCGCTGACGAAACACAGGATGGAGAGTCGCAGCAACCGCCGTGTCGAGTGCAAAGAGTGCCTTGCGGGTAAGAGATCTCATGCCGTGCAGCGGCTCGCGCCGCCCTGAGTGCGGGCGTCGAGAGCCGAAGCGAGCACGAATGAGAATTCCTCGCCGGTGCTTGAGACGCTGTAAAGGAGATAGCCAAGATTGCGAAGGTGGGCTACGGCGCGCTTGGTGGCGGAAATACCCACTCCGGTAAACCGATGGTGGAATTCGACGAGCAGCTGCCTCGGAGCGGTCTCGGGCTGCAAGGCTGCGATGACCCCGTACTCTGCTCCTTCAACATCCATCTTCACCAAGTCGACGCTCTGATGGGACAGTTCCGCCATGATCGTGTCCAGTCGCTTGGCGGGGACTACGATGGAGTCTTGCGACGAAACGTGCTGACTGCCGGCGACGTTGCTGTAAGAAACGTGGCTCGGATTCGCCGGAGGGAACAACCGCAAAGTTCCGTCCTCGCTGGCGAGCGCACAGCCGTGGATGACGAAGGGCTGTGGCAGGGTCTGCGTTCCGATCCACTCCAGTGATTTGGGCGTGGGATCGAAGGCATGCACGGTTGCACCGAAGCGTTCGATCAGCGCGAGATCGAAAGAGATGTCTTCGCCAACGCCGAATGAATAGATGACGCTGTTCGTGCTGAGCAGGTGAGGAAGGATTGTCCAGCCGCCATACTCAGATCCGAGACGTACGGTTTCACCTTGGTAATCCGTGGCTGGATACCACGCGACCCCGCGAAGCACATTCGCAATTTGTCGAAACTTTTGTGCGATTTTCATGTTGTGACCGCTGCTACTCCGGTTCGGCCCAGCCCCTGACGATCTGCGCTACGCGCTCGCAATACGCGTCCGCGCGGAAGTGTTGACGCGCGATGGCGTGGTTGCGCAACCCAATCGTGCGGTGCCGGCCAATATCGACTACGAGCGTGCGAAGCTTCTCGGCAAGCAAATCCACGCTGACGTTCAGACTTTGCGGTGCGCTGACGTAGAATCCGTTGGCGCCGTCCTCGAAAATGTCGACGATACCGCCGTTGCGCGATGTCAGGACAGTACAGCCGCTCGCGTAAGCTTCCAGAATCGATATGGGCTGTCCCTCGAAGCGGATTTCGGAAGGCAGGCAAAACACCTGGCATCTGTGCAACAGCTCGCGTTTGCGATCACCGTTCACGACGCCGTGAAAGATCACATCGGAATGCGATGCACAGACTTCATTGACATACGTCGCTATCGCCGCCGTGGCCGGCAATCCGGCGAGATGCAATCGGGCGGAGCTGCGGATCGCCCGTGGCAGGCTGAGGTAGGCATCGATCAATTTCTCGAAGCCCTTGCCCGGCATTAGATTGCTGAGAAACAGAATCTCGACCGGTTGAACGCCGTACTTTCTCTCGATATCCGCTTCGCTAGCCTCCAAGCTCGGGTCATAGCCGTTTGCTACCACACGGACGCGTTCGCGAGGCACGTATCCATCGAAATTGTCCTGAACGGAAGGCCCTAAAACGATTGCAGCGTGAATGTCCCGCAGTAACTTCCGATTCAGACAACGGATCAGCCAGGGAGCCGACTGCATGCAGCTCTTGAAGTTGGAACCGTGCAGATGAATCGTGGTCCGGGAGCGTAACTTGCGACCGAGTGCCAGGAGCAACGCCAAATCGCGGAGATTGCCGAGCCGAGAGGGCGCGATCACCAAGTATGCGGAGACTTCGTTCCCGCGCGCGCGCTTGACGCGAATCGCCAATAGCCGCGCAACGATCTGCAGCACCCTTGCGATCTGGTCCCAAGTGGCATTCCCAGCGAACGCTACCTCGGGGCGCTGGAGAGAGTACGTCCGTACCTCGGCGATCTTATGCATGTAGTCGACGGCCAGCTGGGACGCGGCGCTTGCGCCGGTCACAGGCGGCGGAATCGGGGCGAGGCAAATGATCATCACTACGCGTTGGGTGCCGTGACGATTTCACGAAACGCGAATCCCAATCTGCAGCCGCGATACCAAGGATGTGCTGGATCCTCCATAAAGCTGAGAAAGTGAAATCCCTGGTTGGTGCAGAAATCGGCGAATCCCTGGCTGAACCAGGTGGTCATCACAATGCTGCTGGATTTCAGGGTGTGGCCTAGCGAGCTCAGTTGCTCCCGCACGTGCGCGTCATCGTTTGCGGTGTCGTGAATGAACAAGTCCACCCCCTGCGAGAACGCTCGCAGAAATTCCACACTGGATAGGGTGTGCAAGGTGCCATATCGCGCGTATGGCCCTGAGAACAGAAATCCAGCCTCGGGATTGAGGTCGATAGTGTGCAGATGTCCTGCGTCTCCTTGTTCGCTTTCATTGCGGGCGAGTGCACTTGCGATGAGAAGTGAACCCAGCCCGCGATCACAACCTGCCTCGACCACGACGCGTGGTTTCATCACACGAACGAGCAGGTAATAGATGGATTGTCTGGATAGCCGCATCTGCGCATCGACTACATTGCGATAACGCGGATCGCGCGCGATGCGCGTGTAATGAGCTCGCAGCTGAAGATCGTCGCGCAGCTCCTCGCGAAAACGCTGGACCTGCTCCCGTCGCGCCCCGCAAAGCAGTGAAACCAGTTCCACCGCTGAGGCTTCTCCCAGGGGTGAATAGTCATACGTGTAGTTGGTGAACTCGCGAGACTCCAGCAACCATCGCCATAGTTGACCAGACCGTCTGGTCGTGCCCATCAGAGCCTGGCGCGCCCGGTACGGAATGAGCAAGTACCGTCCCAAGTCCGTACGAATCAGCGCGCGCAACGTAGGATTCATGATGCCCATTCCAATTGTGCAGCTCCGAATCGTAACATGCCTACTACACACGCGTTGCATGGGCGGTGAGTATCGGGGAGTTGCACTTCGTCCAATTTGCCGTCGCTCGCGCCATCAGCATGTAAGGGGTCACCTCGTATGAAGGGTTCCGCGTGAGCTTCGCTAAAACACCTCGGTTTCTTGCAGCAGTGCATCCAGAGCTTGGCGCCGGAACCTATTTGGCGCAGGACGGAACTGTAGAATTTTATGGTCGTGTACGCGCCGTCACGTCGCCGGCAGCAACCATACTCGACTTCGGCGCTGGTCGCGGAGCTTGGTATAACGACGAGGACTGCTCGTACCGCCGTTCACTGCGTGATCTCAGATCTGTCGCGGCCAAGGTCATAGGATGTGACGTCGACAAGGCGGTATTGGAGAATACATCCGTTCATGAAGCCGTGACTTTCGAGCCGGGGCAGCAGCTGCCGTTCCCCGACCAGATGTTCGACACGATTGTCTCCGATTACGTTTTTGAGCATATCGAGGATCCGGCTTGGCTCGCGGCGGAGCTTACGCGAATCATAAAACCTGGCGGTTGGATTTGTGCGCGCACACCCACGCGCTGGAACTATGTTTCCTTGGCTGCACGATTGGTCGCGAATATCGCTCACTCACGAGTGTTGTCGATCGTTCAACCCAATCGGAAACCTGAAGATGTGTTTCCAACTTGCTACTTGCTCAATTCGCGTTCCGCCATCAGGAAAAATTTCGAGCCCAGACTCTTCGAGAACTGCTCTTACGTGTACTCCTGCACGCCCCAGTACCATTTCAATAGCATGCTTGCGTATCGAGCTCTGCAGATAGTTCACCGAGCAACACCGGCTGCCTTGCATGGCAATCTATTTGTCTTTCTTCGCCGCCGGACAAGTTGATCGAAACCTAATCTCACTTCAATGGCACAGGAGGGCGCTGTGATATACGAAGATGGCCGGGGCGATGGTTGGTACGACAGCTAGTGCCGTGGCGCGAAGTGCATACTGCAGATAGCCGAACAGCGGCCTTTGGTACAACAGCAGTGGCAAGGAGCTACCGGTAACCAGTTCACGGTCGACCGTCAGTCCGCACGTTTGCACAAGTCTGCGAATCGTTTTCGGCGTGTAGAAATTGATGTGTCCGACTGAATCCGCTGTGAAATCCCGCGGCAATCGGATCGTGTGTTCGCAGGGCACCTCGAGAAAAACATGCTTGGCTACTCGCCGCGCTTCGCGGATCAGTACACGAGGATACTCAAGGTGCTCCACGACGTGAGAGAGCACAGCCAGATCAAAGTGTCCCTCCAGGACGGGAATTGTCGCGCCGTCGAACACATCGAACGTGGTATTCGCGATGTTTTTACGGCGCGCGTCACTGATAGCAGATTGCGAAATGTCCACGCCGAAGCGGTTGACCGCGAAACCTCTGAGCGCGAGCGCATTGGAAACCGCACCATCTCCGCAACCTATGTCGATCAAGGTCCTGACCCCAAGATCGCCGCACAGGGCTAAAACGTTCTGTGCTTTGTCGATCGCGCCGAGAGATCGCCACCGGGCGAGGCGAGGGTCTCCATAATAACTGTCATAGTGAGATCGGATCTCTTCGCTGACATGCAGCATGGATCGTACTCGTTGGTTCGCGAAGACCTCTTCGCAAGTTCGGTCGATGTAGAATCAAGTTCCGCAAAGATGGTACGGAAGGGCAAATGTCACCAGCGACTCCGCGGAGGTTATGTTGCGCGCGAGAGAGACAACCGTCTAGAGCCGTAGACCGAACACTGTGCGTGCTTGTTCGTCGCGCTTGTGCTGCCGATGATCCGTCAAACAATGAGACTGCCTTGTGATGCGGCAATGCAATGTTGGACTGATGGGCTGTCCAAAAGTCACGATCATAACCGTCTGCTACAACAGCGAAGCCACACTGCGCGACACGATCGAGTCGGTGCTCTCGCAGGACTATCCGAACATCGAATATGTGGTGATCGACGGCGCTTCCAGTGATCGCACGTTGCAAATCCTCGCGGACTATCGCGATCGCATCGATGTGGTCATCTCCGAGCCCGATAGGGGCATCTACGATGCGATGAACAAGGGAATTCGACTAGCCAGCGGTGAGTTCATCGGCATGCTGAACTCGGACGATTTTTATATCGACAGGCGCGTAATCTCGGATCTCGTGTGCGCGGCTCAGGCGGCCAACGTCGAGGCGGTATTCGCCGATCTTGTATATGTCGACCCGGTCGACACTACCCGCGTCCGTCGCTATTACGATTCGAGCAAATGGTCTCCGGCCCGATTTCGATTCGGCTGGATGCCGGCACACCCGACGTTCTTCATTCGCCGAGAGTGGTACACGCGTTGCGGCCTCTACTCTCTCGAGTACCGCATCGCCGCAGATTTCGAGATGCTCGTTCGCCTGCTCCATTGCGGGGGCGCGAGCTACACGCGGGTAAACAGGCCTGTCGTTCGCATGAGACTTGGAGGTATCAGCACGCGAGGGTGGCGGCACAGCCTGCTCATGAATAGTGAGATCGTACGGGCGTGTCGCACGAACGGCATCTGGACCACGCTGCCGCTCGTGCTGCTGAAAGTGCCCGCGAAACTTCTCGAGTTTGTACGACGTGGTCGCGACCATGGATCATCACGGCCCGATGAGGCACCTGGTCGTTGAAGTCAGAAATCGGACCTCTTCAAGTCGTGCCAATGAGTGTGCGTGTGCCGGTAACGTCTTCTGGCGCAGCGCGAATACGATCGGAAAAGAAGAAAATAGGATGTCGTGGAAACCAGACAGCGCCCACAAGTGGAGCCATAGCGCGGCGCTGTGTAAACTCGCCGAGCTTTGGCATCGAAGGAACTAACACTTGCTCGCGGCCATATGGTCATGTGGTTTTTCCGCGAGATCACAATCGGACTGGAAATATGGGGACAGTCGTCCACTTTGGATTGCCACTTCTCGTAACGATCCTCTTCATGTTTGCGCTGCGGCCGATCGCTCGGGGCGTGGGTTTGATCGATCGACCCGGGGGGCGCAAGATGCACACGGGCGAGATCCCTGTGATCGGGGGCCTGGCGATGGCCGGCGGCTTGGCAGTTGGCAGCCTCTATAGCCATACCGCCATTCAGGGCTTTCCATTCTTTGTAACTGCAATGGGATTACTGGTTTTGGTCGGCGCGCTCGATGACCGATATGACTTGCCTCCCTCTGTTCGGTTTCTTGCTCAAATCTGTGCGACGCTCCTGATGGTGGCGGGCGCGGACGTCTTTACTCGGGACCTAGGCAGAGTCTTTTTCGGCGACTATGCGCAACTGAGCTGGTTCTCTGTCCCGTTTACGGTGTTGATCGTCCTCACGGCGATTAATGCGTTCAACATGTTCGACGGAAGCGATGGTGTTGCGGGCATCCAGGCGCTCATCGCGATCGTGTTTCTTGCCTTCGCGTGTGTAATGGCGGGGGCAATCACGCGGCTTCCGCTCCTTGCGGGTCTTGCCGGTTCGATCTTCGGCTTTTTGATGTTCAATTGGCCTTCGCAGCGAACACGCAATGTTCGCGCATTCATGGGAGATGCCGGCAGTACCATGCTGGGCTTCTCTCTCGCGTGGATCAGCATCGAATTGTCGCAAGAGCCGGTGAGAGCGATCAGTCCGGTCGTCATTCTTTGGGTGTTTGCCCTGCCAATTTTCGATCTCTTCAGCAGCATGATTCGCCGCCTTTCGCAGGGCCAGTCTCCATTCCATGGCGATTCCGAGCACTTGCATCACGTGTTGAAGCGTTTCGGATACTCGTCCCGCAAGGTCGCACAGCTGGTCCTGCTCTCAGCTGCCGTATGTGCCGGAATCGGCGTGGGTGGCTATCTCAATGGAATGGCCGACGGGTGGTTGTTCGTTCTGTGGCTGGTATTAGGCGCGGCATATCACGTCGTATTTGGCAGTGGTCTCGTCATCAAGCGCCGGAAGGACAAGCGCGAGGAGGGTGGTGCGATTACTGGGAGGTACTGGTCTATATGGAAACAGCGCTAGAGTTGGGCCGTAACTTGGTCTTGTAGACGCACTCATCGGTGCGGCGTTGTGGACGCATTTCTCTGCGAAAATCTTAGGAACTCAGCGCACGGGGCGAGTCGCCTTGGTCTATGCTTCCTTTCACACGGGCAACGGACTGCGCGTGTAGCGATTGGAGCCACCTCCGGTCGCGGGCTCAAGGGACTGAAAACTCTTGAGAAAACTGAAAGCCGCGGAGCACAGGATGTGACCGCGGCTTTCGCCTTTTCTGATGTCGAATTGCCAGATCGATCGCGGAGTGGGTGAACAGAAAGCCTTGCGGGAAGGGCGAACAGAAAGAACTTCTGTCGGTAGTGGGATGAAAAGAAGGTCTGCAGGCCCCGCTCATCCTTGAGCGGAGGTTTCGTGCCATCGTCCTTGATGTTGCACTCGACCCGCGCGATCCCTGCGCGGCCTGCATCCTCCTGAAGGAGCGATACAGTGTCCGCTGTGCATTGCGCGCAGCGGGCTTCATTGAGCTGCTGAAAGGGGTTGCAGGCTGACCGTCCTTGGTCGCGATCGGCCGCTTCTCATCCGTGAGAATTGAACCATCGTCACAATCCTTGCGAGCCTGCACCTCCCAGTGGGAGCCGCCGGATCCGTCCCTGATCCTTTAGTGGGGTCCCATAGAGAGAAGCGACATCCGTCAGGGTCTTCCCTCGTAGAGTGTGACGAAATTTGCAAAAAAATTTGCGATATGGAAAAAGCGGCACGGATTATGTTGTGGCTGCGCTGCACCAGTCGGCGCGCCGCCGGAGTGACGCTTCGTTCGCGGCCGCCTCAGCGGATGGAACTCGCACGCGCCACGGCGGATTGGTGCGAAGCGTTCGAGATTCGAGCCGCGACGATACTCGAAAACACTGGCACTTTCGGTTGCTTTACCGATCGCAGGTCGGCCGGTAAGCTCCAAGCCGATTTTTTCTTCCTTATTCGAAGGTTACAGGTGCGTCTCACTATCTTTGGTTCGGGTTATGTCGGCCTCGTCACCGGGGCGTGCTTTGCCGAAGCCGGCAACAACGTGCTCTGCGTCGATGTGGATGAGCGCAAGGTGGAACGGCTCCGGCGCGGCGAATCGCCGATCTTCGAGCCAGGGCTCGAAGAGCTGCTCAAAAAGAACCTCGCAGCGGGACGCATCAGCTTCACGACCGACGCCGCTGAAGGCGTAAAGCACGGCCTGTTCCAATTCATCGCCGTGGGCACGCCGCCCGACGAAGACGGCTCCGCGGATCTCAAGTACGTGCTCGCGGTCGCCGAGGCGATCGGGCGTCATATCAACGAGTATCGAGTCGTCGTCACGAAATCGACCGTCCCGGTCGGCACCGCCGACAAGGTGAAGGCGAAGATCGATGCGACGCAGCAAGCGCGCGGTGCAGCAGTCGAGTTCGACGTTGTCTCCAACCCCGAGTTCTTGAAAGAAGGCGCCGCGATCAGCGATTTCATGAAACCGGACCGCATCGTCGTCGGCACCGACAATCCCCGCACGGCCGAGCTGCTGAAGGCGCTCTACGATCCCTTCACGCGCAACCGCGAGCGCATGATCGTCATGGACGTGCGCTCCTCGGAGCTGACCAAATACGCCGCGAACGCGATGCTCGCGACCAAGATCAGCTTCATGAACGAGCTCGCGAACCTTGCCGAGCGCATGGGCGCCGACATCGAGAAAGTGCGTCTGGGCATCGGCTCGGACCCGCGCATCGGCTATCACTTCATCTACCCTGGCTGCGGCTACGGCGGCTCATGCTTCCCGAAAGACGTGCAGGCGCTCGAGCGCAGCGCGCGGGATCATGCATTCAATGCGGAATTGCTGAGCGCCGTCGAGGCTGTGAACCGGCGTCAGAAGAGCGTCGTGTTCGAGCGCATGAAGCGCTATTTCAAGAACGACCTCGCCGGCAAGACCATCGCGCTGTGGGGACTCGCGTTCAAGCCGAACACCGACGACATGCGCGAGGCGCCGAGCCGCACGCTGATGGAGGCGCTGTGGGCTGCCGGCGCGAAAGTGCGCGCCTACGATCCGGTCGCCCGCGAGGAGGCCGAGCGCATTTATGGCAAGCAGTCGAGCCTCACGCTCGTCGACAGCTCCGCTGACGCGCTCAAAGGCGCCGATGCGCTCGCGATCGTGACGGAGTGGCAGGAGTTTCGCAGTCCGGACTTCGAGACGATCAAGAGCGAGCTCAAGCATCCAGTGATCTTCGATGGCCGCAATCTCTACGATCCAGCCTTCGTGAAGCGTTTCGGCTTGACCTACTACGCGATGGGACGCGGCGACAGCGTCGCTGCCGCAGCGGGTTGAGCGCGACTGCTCGAGCGGTTCGCGCAGTTGAGCGGGCGCGAGCGAGTTAGCTCGCCGACGTCCCTGCCTGTAAGCTTGCGCGCTTCCCAAGGATTTCGACCATGCATACACGTGAGGCAACGTCTTTGAACGCGTGCCGCTGCTACGGAGCCGTCCGATGCTGATTCCAGTGATTCTTTCCGGCGGATCCGGTACCCGCTTGTGGCCGCTGTCGCGCGAGCTCTATCCCAAGCAGCTGCTG
>Ga0164243_10005447_pt1 | contig 19423 bp, 14 predicted proteins | sample OricompcompostOP_FD_108781 | JGI IMG/M metagenome (GOLD analysis project Ga0164243, IMG submission 108781) | Organic Plus compost microbial communities from Emeryville, California, USA - Original compost - Organic plus compost (OP) | ecosystem: Engineered > Solid waste > Mixed feedstock >... | reverse complement strand
TCTGGCTCGGCTTGAAGGTGTATGGCCCCACCGTGAACTTCGCATCCTCGCTCTGCTCGTGCTGGCGCATCTGCGCGCGGATACGCGCAAGCAGCACGGCGAAGCGGAACGGCTTTGTCACGTAATCGTTGGCGCCCGCCTCCAGGCCCAGGATCGTGTCGGAATCGGTGTCCTGTGCGGTGAGCATGATGATCGGCGCACGGTAGCCCCCCTTGCGCAGGAGCTTCACCGCTTCGCGCCCGTCCATGTCCGGCAGGCCTACATCCATGATGGTGAGGTCCACCATCGAATTGCGGGCGGCCTGGATGCCTCTTGCCGCCGTTCCTTCCTGCAGCAGCTCGAATTCCTCGTAAAGCGCCAGTTGTTCGACCAGCGTCGCGCGCAGGTCGTCGTCATCATCGACAATAAGGATGGTGCGTGGCGTCATGTCAAATCCGTTGATCCATACCAGATGGCGTTGAGCAGCCCCCGCTTGGCAGAACAACCCGTTTATGCGCAATAAGCCGACTATGAAAGCCTGTCATGATTCTTCGCTCGATAACACAATTATACTCCAGAAATGGCAGCGGGCCACTCTCTCGCCCCGTCCACCTCGCCAGGGCGCGCTTTTATCGGTGCGGCCCCGTCCCGGAAACCCGTCGCAAGGCCTTCTGACCATAGGCGGCACCGTCTTTCCCTGCGCGCTCGGTCGATCGGGAATCCGGGCCTTGAAACGCGAGGGCGATGGCGCAACCCCGCGCGCCTGCATGCATCCCCTGCGGATCTATTTCCGGCCGGACCGCCGGCGCGCCGGCATCGGTCCCGTGCTTCTTCCGGCAATTCCGATCCGTAAAGATCTCGGCTGGTGCGACGCACCGCTTGACGCCAATTACAACCGGCCAGTGCGCCTGCCCTTTTCCGCCAGCCACGAAACCATGCTGCGCGAAGACCGGCTCTATGACGTCTGCGTGGTCCTCGATTGGAACATCCGGCCCCGCCGGCGCGGCGGCGGCAGCGCAATCTTCCTGCACATAGCCCAGCCGGGGATGAAGCCCACGGAAGGCTGCATCGCCGTTTCACCCCGCACCATGACACGGCTTCTGCCCCTGCTTTCGCGCCGTGCCCGGATCGTGGTGCATCCCTGAGAAGCACTCAGCGGGCCATGGCGTGATATTCCTCGTTCGGCCGCATGTCGACTGCCGCCGCGACGCGATTCGACATGTTGAAGAAGCCGGCAACTGAGGCGATGTCCCAGATATCACGTTCGGAGAACCCGGCCTGGCGCAGCGCCTCGCGATCCGCTTCCTCGATCTTGGCAGGCTCTTCCGTAAGCTTCACGGCGAAGTCGAGCATGGCCTTCTGGCGCGGCGAAAGCGGTGCGGCGCGATAGTTCATCGCGATCATCTCGCCCAGCGCGGGGTCGCCCGAAAGCTGGCGCACGGCAGCTCCGTGAGCGGTCAGGCAATAATAGCAGTGGTTCACGCTGGAGACGGCCACGGCGATCATCTCGCGCTCAAGCTTGCTGAGGCCGGAAACGCCCAGCATCAGGTCGTTGTACATCTGCGAGAAGGCGCGCAGCTTCTTCTCGTCGAACGCATATGCGAGCAGCACGTTCGGCACGAGACCAAGCTTCTCACGGCACTTTGCGAAATATGCCTCGGTTTCTTCGCTAAATTGCTCAGGGAGAGGAATTTCGAGGGCGGTAACCCGATTTGTCACGATTATTACACCTTTTCCGGGGAAAGACGGGGAATTAGGCCGACGCCCGGCGCGGGTCGTCAACACGGCTCCAGAAGCATACGATAGAGCAATTTTTCATCGAAGAGGTTTACGAATGACGGCTAAGGCGAAGACCGTGAAGGCCGCGGAGAGGTTGAGCGGAGCGGATGTGGAGAATCTGCGCGAGATCCTCATTTCGCGGGCACCGGAAGAGGACATCGCGACCTACAAGCCTGCCGCCCTCGATCGTGCCGTTGAACTGGCTTTGGCCGCGCTCAAAAAGCACCGACCGGGCGAAAGTGTCATCGCCATTGAGGTCAATTCGGGGATCGAGCGGGATGGCCGCGCCATCACGGCCTTGACAGTCGTCAACGACAACATGCCCTTCCTCTTCGATTCGGTCATGGGCGAGATCACGGAAACGGCGCCCGAACCCACTCTTGTCGTGCATCCGGTGCTTCTGGTGCGCCATGACCAGGAGGGTGTGAGCGAGATACTCGGCGAGGCTGCCCCCAAGCCTGCCCGTGAGGCCGAAAAGGTGAGCCTCATTCACGTGCACCTGCCGCGCATGTCCGCGGAGGAGTGCGAGGAACTCAAGAATCGGCTTGCCCGTATTCTGGCGCAGGTGCGTGCAGCCGTCACGGATTGGCGGCCGATGCTTGCCCGCCTCGACCAGGAAATCACGCAGCTGCGCTACGCGCCGGTGCCGCTCGACGAGGAGGAGGTTCAGGAGGCCATCGCCTTCCTCGAGTGGCTTCGCGATGACAATTTCATCTTCCTCGGCATGCGCGAGTTTAGCTACAGCGGAGGCGAGGAGAGCGGCACGCTCGACCGTTCCGACAAGAAGGGCCTGGGGATTCTGGCCGATCCGGAGGTGCGGGTGCTGCGTCGCGGGGACGAGCCCGTCGCCACCACGCCCGAGATCCGCGCCTTTCTGCACGGGCCGGAACCGCTGATCGTCACCAAGGCCAATGCGAGGTCGGTTGTCCACCGGCGCAGCTATCTCGATTATATCGGCGTCAAGACGTTCGATGATCAGGGAAAGCTGTCCGGAGAACTGCGCATCGTCGGCCTCTTCGCCTCGACCGCCTATACCAGCTCGGTGCTGAAGATCCCCTATCTGCGCTCCAAGGCGCAGGCTGTCATCTCCCGCTCCGGATTTGCGCCGACGGACCATTCCGGCAAGGCGCTTATCAACGTGCTCGAATCCTTCCCGCGCGACGAACTGTTCCAGATCAGCGTTTCGCAGCTGCGCAAACATGCCGAGGCGATTCTGGCCTTGGGTGAGCGGCCAAAGGTTCGCGTGCTCTATCGCATCGATCAATTCGACCGCTTCGTTTCCGTTCTGGTCTTCGTTCCGCGTGACCGCTACGATTCCTCTGTGCGGGAGCGCATCGGCGACTATCTGAAAACGGCGTTCGAGGGTCGGCTTTCGGCCTACTATCCGGCATTTCCCGAAGGCTCCCTTGCCCGCGTGCATTTCATCATCGGCCGCTCCAGCGGCAAGACACCGCGCATCGACGCGAAAGTGCTGGAAGCTGCCGTCCGGGAGATCGTGCGCACCTGGGACGATGCATTGCGCGAGACGGCCGAGGATGAAGGGGCGGAAAGCTCCATCGTCGCCATCGCTTCCCGCTTCCCGCAGGATTACCGGAACAGCTTCGAGCCCAAGACGGCCATTCTCGACGCGTCCCGCGTCTGCGGGCTTTCGGCGGAAAATCCGATTGCCATCGATTTCCACCGTCATCCCGAGCAGAACGAGCATCAGGCGGCGCTGAAGATCTATCATTTCGGCGCGCCCGTCGCCCTCAGCCGCCGCGTGCCGCTCCTTGAAAACATGGGGTTCCGCGTCATCAGCGAGCGCACTTTCGAGATCGACGCGCTCGGCGGCAATCCCGTCTTCCTCCACGACATGGAGCTCGAAAACGCCTTCGGCGAGGCGATCGATCTTTCCGATGACGGCGCTCTCTTCGACGAGGTCTTCCTCGCCGTCTGGCGCGGAGAGCAGGACAATGACCGCCTCAACGCATTGGCGCAGCGGGCGCGGCTGCGTGTCTCGGAAATCGGGGTTCTCAGGGCTTACAGCCGTTATCTCCACCAGGCTGGCATTCCCCAAAGCCAGGGCTTTATTGCCGATACGCTGAACCGCTATCCCGATATCGCCAGGAGCCTGTTCGGCCTTTTCCTCGTCCGCTTCGACCCCGACCGTGGAGGCAATGCGGAAGAGGCAGCGAAAAAGCTGGAGGAAAAGATCCTGACGGCGCTCGAAGGCGTGCCCAGCCTCGATGACGACACGATCATCCGTCGTTTCTTGAACCTCATCCAGTCCACGCTTCGCACCAATTATTTCGCCGAGGCCGGGCGACGCTCGCTCGCCTTCAAGCTTGATTCGCACAAGGTCGAGGGGCTGCCGCAGCCGCGGCCATGGCGGGAAATCTTTGTCTATGGCCCCGAGGTGGAGGGCGTGCACCTGCGTTTCGGACCCGTGGCGCGCGGCGGCCTGCGCTGGTCCGACCGGGCGCAGGACTACCGCACCGAGGTGCTGGGCCTCGTCAAGGCGCAGCAGGTGAAAAACAGCGTCATCGTGCCGGTGGGTGCCAAGGGCGGCTTTTATCCGCGGCGGCTGCCTGCGGGCGACCGGCAGCAGGTCTTCGAGGCCGGGAGGCAGGCCTATGTCAATTTCGTCTCGACGCTCCTTTCGGTGACCGACAACCTCGAAGGCGATCAGGTCGTTCCGCCCGATCGGGTGGTGCGGCACGACGGCAACGATCCCTATTTCGTCGTCGCGGCAGACAAGGGCACGGCCACGTTCTCCGACACGGCCAACGAGATCAGCCAGGCCCACGGCTTCTGGCTGGACGATGCCTTTGCCTCCGGCGGCTCGGCCGGCTACGACCACAAGAAGATGGGGATCACCGCCCGCGGCGCCTGGGAGGCGGTGAAGCGGCATTTCCGCGAGATGAACCGCGACATCCAGACCGACCCCTTCACCGTCGTCGGGGTGGGCGACATGTCGGGTGACGTCTTTGGCAACGGGATGCTGCTTTCCCCCTGCATTCGCCTGGTGGCCGCCTTCGATCACCGCGACATCTTCATCGATCCCGATCCGGATCCGGCGGTCTCCTTTGCAGAGCGCCGGCGCCTCTTCGACCTGCCGCGTTCGAGCTGGCAGGACTACGACAAGTCCAAGCTCTCGAAGGGGGGCATGATCGTCTCCCGCACGCAGAAGCAGGTCACGCTCAGCGCGGAAGCCGCACGGGCGATCGGCTTCGAGGGCACCACCGGCTCGCCGGCCGAGATCATGCGCGCGATCCTCAAGGCGCCGGTCGACCTCCTCTGGTTCGGGGGTATCGGCACCTATGTGCGCGCTACCGACGAATCCAACCAGGAAGTGGGTGACAGGGCCAACGACGCGATCCGCGTGCCCGCCAGGGAGGTAAGAGCCAAGGTCATCGGCGAAGGTGCGAATCTGGGCATGACCCAGCGCGCACGCATCGAGTTCAACCTGAAGGGAGGTCGCTGCAACTCCGACGCCATCGACAATTCCGGCGGCGTCAACTCGTCCGACCTGGAGGTGAACATCAAGATCGCGCTGGCCGCCGCCATGCGCAGCGGCTCGCTCACGCGCCCCGCCCGCAACGAGCTGCTCGCAGCCATGACGGACGAGGTCGCAAAACTCGTGCTGCAGAACAATTATCTGCAGACGCTCGCCATCTCCCTCGTCGAACGGCGCGGTCTCGCGGAGCTGCCGCACCAGGCGCGCATGATGAGCCTTTTCGAAGCCCAGGGCCATCTCGACCGCGCGGTCGAGTTCCTGCCGGGTCCCGAGGCGCTGGCCGAGCGCCAGAGCCGGGGCGAATCGCTGACCCGGGCCGAGATCGGCGTGCTGCTTGCCTACGCCAAGATCGTGCTCTTCGACGAACTTGTCGCAAGCCCGTTGCCCGACGAGCCCTATTTCGAGGCCGACCTTCTCGGCTATTTCCCCGAGCGGATGCGGAAGAAATATGCCGCGGAGATCCGTGGCCACAGGCTGCGCCGGGAGATCATCGCCACCGAGCTTGCCAATGACATCATCGATCGCGGCGGTCCCACCTTCGTGACCCGTCTGCAGGACATGACAGGCCGGCCCTCCTCCGAGATCGTGGAGGCCTATGCCGTGGTGCGCGGCGGTTTCGACCTGCCTTCGCTTTTTGCCGCCATCGATGCCTTGGACAACAAGGTGGACGGCCAGATGCAGCTTGCCCTCTACAGCCGCGTTTGGCGACTGATCCTTGACGCAACCGCATGGCAGATCAAGAACGGCTCGGGCCGGGGGTCGGTCGGTGAGCGCATCCGCCACCTGAGCGAAGCGCGCGCAAAGCTGGAGCCCGAGCTGAAGACCCTTCTGCCCCGGGCCCATGCCGAAGGGATCGACATCGTCGCCAGGCAGTTCGAGGGGGCGGGCGTTCCAAAGCCCCTTGCCGAGCGGCTCGCTTCTCTCGATGCCCTCGCGCTTGTTCCCGACATCGCACTTGCCGCCGATACGGCACAGGCGGATCTTTCGAGAGCCGCAAGCGCCTTCTTCGCCATCAGCGAGGCTTTCCGTCTGAGCCGCATAGAGGTCACGGCCGGATCCCTCACGCCGTCCGATTATTACGACGGGCTGGCGCTCGCGCGCGCCGTCGGCACGATCGATAGCGCGCGGCGGGGCATCACGATTGCCGCGCTCTCGGCCTATCGGGGCGATGGCGATCCCGCCAAGAGTTGGATCGATGCCGGCGGCGCGCGGGTGGCGGAGGTGCGCGAACGCCTCCAGTCGCTCACCGAAAGCGGCGATCTCACCGTGTCGCGGCTGACGGTCGCCGCCGGCCTCATGGCGGATCTCATCGCTTGACCGAGACTGCCGCCACCCCGGAAGCCGTGCCGCGGGCCGTCAGCCGCCGCGGCATCTGGGGCTGGATGCTGTTCGACTGGGCGCAGCAGCCGTTCCACACATTGGTGATTACCTTCGTCTTCGCGCCCTATTTCGCCTCCGCCGTCGCGCCCGACGCGGCGCGGGGGCAGGAGCTGTGGGGCCTTGCGACCGGGATTGGCGGGCTCCTCATCGCCCTCACCTCGCCGGTGCTGGGCGCCATCGCCGACGCTTCCGGCCCGCGAAAGCCCTGGATCTTCGTCTTCTCCGCCATCGGGGCCATTGCATGTGCTGCCCTCTGGTTCGCAACGCCCGGCATGGACAGCCTCGGACCCATCCTTGTCGCCGTGGCGCTTGCCGTGTTCGGCATGGAGTTCGCCGCGGTCTTCAACAATGCCATGATGCCGGACCTCGTGCCCCGCGCGGAGCTTGGCCGCCTTTCCGGATCCGCCTGGGGGCTCGGCTATGTGGGCGGTCTCCTCACGCTGATCCTGATCCTCGGCTTCATGGCCGCCTCGCCGGAAACCGGCCGCACCCTTCTCGGCCTCGATCCCCTTTTCGGCCTGGATCCGGCTTTACGCGAGGGCGACCGCGCATCGGGGCCGCTCGCCGCGCTCTGGTATGTCATCTTCGTCCTGCCGATGTTCCTCTTCACCCCGGACCAGCCGCGCCGGAGCGTATCGGGTGCCGTGCGGCAGGGCCTCCGGCAGCTCGGATCGACGCTCCGCCGCCTGCCTTCCGAGCGCAGCTATTTCAGCTTCCTGATGTCCTCCATGTTCTACCGCGACGCGCTCAATGCGCTCTATGCCTTCGGCGGCATCTACGCTGCGGGCGTGCTCGGCTGGAGCATCATCCAGATCGGCAGCTTCGGCATCCTCGCCAATGTCACGGGCGCGCTCGGCGCGTGGCTCGGCGGCCGCATGGATCAGTCCTACGGTCCGAAGGCCGTCGTCAACGCCTCCATCCTGCTCTTGAGCTTCTGTTGCCTCGTGGTGATCTCCACCACCCGAAGCGAGGTTCTCTTCCTGTCCGTGCCGGAAGGCTCGTCGCTTCCGGATATTCTCTTTTTTGTTGCCGGCGCGCTCATCGGGGCAGCGGGCGGATCGATCCAGGCATCCTCGCGCACGCTGCTCGTCGACCAGGTGCCGCGCAGCCAGGTGACGGAAGCCTTCGGCCTTTATGCTCTTTCCGGAAAGGCCACCACCTTCATCGGCCCGCTTGCGGTGGCCGCGGTCACCGCATGGTCCTCGAGCATTGCCTTCTCGCCCGAGAACGCGCAGCGGCTCGGAGTAACGCCCATCCTGATCCTCTTCCTGATGGGCCTTGCGCTCCTGCCGATGGTGAGGAGCCGGGTAGAGCCGTAGCCTCGGAGCGTGTTTGGCCTAGACTAGTGCCGGAAGTGCCGCATTCCGGTGAACACCATGGCGATGCCGTGTTCGTCGGCGGCCCTGATCACCTCGTCGTCACGCATGGAGCCACCCGGCTGGATGACGGCCGTCGCCCCGGCCTCGACCGCCGAAAGCAGCCCGTCGGCGAAAGGAAAGAAAGCGTCCGACGCCACCGCCGAGCCTTTCGTCAGCGGCTCGGGAATTCCCGCTGCTTCGGCCGCATCCTGCGCCTTGCGCGCGGCAATCCGTGCCGAATCGACGCGGCTCATCTGGCCCGCACCGATTCCCACCGTAGCCAGGTCCTTTGCGTAGACGATGGCATTCGACTTCACGTGCTTGGCCACACGAAAGGCGAATTTCAGATCCGCCATCTCCTTCTCACTCGGTGCGCGCTTCGTCACCACCTTCAGATCCAGATCGTCTATCGTGCCGTTATCGCGCGTCTGCACCAGGAGGCCGCCTGCCACGGTCTTTGCGGACAGCCCGGGCTGGCGTGGATCGGCCACGCCGCCGGTCAGAAGCAGGCGCAGGTTCTTCTTGGCCGCAATGATGGCCTGCGACTCCTCGGACGCGTCGGGCGCGATGATCACCTCGGTGAAGATCTTGGCGATTTCCTCCGCCGCTTCCGCATCGAGCGGCATGTTCAGGGCCACGATGCCACCGAAAGCCGAAACCGGGTCACAGGCGAGTGCCTTGCGATAGGCTTCCGCCAGCGAGGACGCTTGCGCCACGCCGCAGGGGTTGGCGTGCTTGATGATGGCAACCGCCGCGCTCTTGGCCGGGTCGAACTCCGAAACGAGCTCGAAAGCGGCATCCGTATCGTTGATGTTGTTGTAGGAGAGCTGCTTGCCCTGCACCTGGCGGGCGGTGGCGACGCCCGGTCGCTTGTCACCGGTGACATAGAAGCCCGCTTGCTGGTGCGGGTTCTCTCCGTAGCGCATCACCTGCGCGAGCCTGCCGCCGAAGGCGCACCATTCCGGCTGCGATATGGAGAGGCTCTCCGCAAACCACTGGGAAATGGCCGCATCGTAGGCGGCGGTCCGGGCATAGGCTTTTGCCGCCAGCTCCTGCCGCAGCCGATAGGGAAGCGCGCCCTGGTTTTCGTTGAGTGCGGACAAGACCCGCTCGTAATCCGCCGGATCGGTGACGACGGCCACATAGGAATGGTTCTTCGCGGCGGCCCGCAGCATCGCCGGTCCGCCTATGTCGATGTTCTCCACCGTGGCCGCATAATCCCCGCCGCCGAAGCGAACTTCCTCGAAGGGGTAGAGATTGATCACAACGAGGTCGATCGGACTGATCGCATGCGCCTCCATTGCTGCCCGATGCTCCGCATCGTCGCGGATGGCAAGCAGGCCGCCATGCACCATGGGATGCAGCGTCTTCACGCGCCCGTCCATGATTTCCGGAAAGCCGGTGAGCTCCGATACATCGCGAACCGGCAGCCCTTCCTTCGCAAGCGCTGCAGCTGTGCCGCCGGTGGACACAAGCTCGACACCCCGGCCCGCAAGCGCGCGGGCGAAATCGGCGATCCCGTTCTTGTCGGAGACGGAAAGCAGCGCCCGTCGCACGGGCACGAGATCGGGTACGGGAATGTTCTTCGCTGAAACGGCCATGGGCTCTTGCTCCCTCGCAAGCCAGGCGCCTGCCTGACGACGGATCTCTGCTCGACCCGCCGCTTGTGGCAGAACACCATTGCGGCGGTTGGCGGCGGCTATGCAGGCGATGTCTCTGTCCGGCGGAGAAGCGATTTCCGGTTAGCGGAGCTAAGCCTCTGGAAATCGCCGGAAAGGGGTTTTGATCAGACCTGCCGGGCAGTCCCTAGCACAGGCCCCGCCCAAATCAAGCCGTCTTCAGGCAGCGCCTCGGCTTGAATTCGGTTATGGCGTCTTGTCGGTCGCTCCCATTCCTGCCGGACCGCCGTCTAGATCATTTCAGTGTTTCCTACTTTTTCTGGAGTTGCTCTATTGCAGAGACGTGTCGGCCGGTATGTCCGCGGCTGCGTGGGTGCTGTGCTCACCGATCGCGGATTCGGTGTCGACGCTCACGACGACGGACATGCCGGGGACAAGGCGGTCCGCCAGTTCCTGGCCGGGATCGATGGCGATCCGGACGGGTACGCGCTGAACCACCTTGGTGAAGTTGCCGGTGGCGTTGTCCGTCTTGATCACGCTGAACTCCGAAGCCGCCGCCGGCGAGAATCGCTCGATTCTGCCGGTCAAGCGGCGGTGCTCCAGCGCGTCCACGGTGAATGTGACGGGCTGCCCGACCTCCATGTGGGGGAGTTGAGTCTCCTTGAAATTGGCGACCACCCATACCTTCTCGGGCACCAGCGCCATCAGTTGCGTGCCGGCCGACACATATTGCCCGACCCGCGCGCCGACCTCGCCCAGGCGTCCATCCTGCGGAGCGACGATGCGCGTGTTCTGCAGGTCGATCTCGGCCAGCCGCACGGCTGCTTCCGCCCCCTCGACCGCGGCCTCGAGCGACTGGCGGTTGACAAGCGTGGAGGCGAGATCCTGCCGGGCGACGTCCATGGCGGCCTGGGCCTGGCTCAGGGCGGCCCTTGCCTCATCGAGGCTTGCCCGCGCCTGATCTGCATCCCTTTGCGTCGCGATGCCTCGCTTCACCAGGGGCTCTACCCGCTTCCAGTTGGCTTCGGCGGCTTTCAGGACGGCCTCGGCGCTCTCGACTTGCGCCTGGCTCAATCTGATCTTGGCTTCGTCCGACCGGCGTTTCTGCTCGGAGTTGGCCAGCGCCGCCTTCTGTTCGGCAAGCGTGGCTTTCGCCTGCTGGAGCTTCTGCTGGTATATGCGATCGTCGATCCTGACCAGCAGCTCTCCGGCCTTGACCTTCTGGTAATCCTGAACGGCGACTTCGGCCACATATCCGGTCAGCTGCGGGCTGATGATGGTCACCTGCCCGCGCACATAAGCGTTGTCCGTGGTCTGCACGGAACTGGTGAACGGCGGCAGTCGCCACGCGTACAGAATGAGCGTCAGGCCGATGAGCCCGACGACGGCGGCAACAATGGTGGCGGTCGACCTGAGTAACTTGAGCATGGCTTCGAATAAAAGTGAGTTGCTAGGCTGCAGAAGGTTGGGGCGCGTCTGAAAAGCGTTTACGCGCGGCAAGAATGGTGACGTGGACGAGCAGCGCCGCCAACGCGAAAAGCGCGAGCAGGGCGAGCGCCAGGAAAGCGTCGTTATAGGCGAGGATATTTGCCTCGCGCGTGATCTGCTGGTTGAGCAATGTCAGCCCTTGCTGGCTCATCAGGCTGCTGTCGGTGAGCACGCGTCCATAGGCGCCGGAAAGCTGGCTCAGACGTTGCGCGACGACAGGATCGGTCAAGGTGACGTGCTCGATGAGCGCCCGATAGTGGAACCTGGAGCGCAAGGTGACAAAGGTACCCACAACAGCCGATCCGATTGTGCCGCCGATGCTCTGGGTGGTGAGAAAGACGATCACGAAACTCAGTATGTAGTTCGGCCCTTTCTTGAGCGCGGACGTCAGCCCGGATGCCATCGCAGGCGGAAGAAACAGCGCCCCGGCGAAAGCCACCATGGTCTGGCTCAGATACATTTGCGCCGGACGGGTCAGGTTGCTGGCATGGCTGTCCATGAACGCGCCAACGGCCAGCAGAATAAGGGCGACGAGGTGAATCGCCGGCTCCCGCCCGGGCTTCAAGACGGCAGCACAGATCAGTCCCCCGGCAATGGTTGCGCCAAGCATGATCCAGTACAGGGTATGCATCTGGTCGTTCTGCAGGCCGAGAGACTGGAAGAAGCCATAGGCACCGCTGGTCTGCTCCGAGAGGACGATGCGGAAGATCAAGAGGGCGGCGGTGAAGTGCAGGACTTCCTTGCTGGTGAGCCAGCGCACGTCGAGCAGGGGATTTGCGCGGTTGAGCTCGATCACGGCGGCGAAGGTGATGGCGGCGATCGCTCCGGCGAGCATCAGCCCAAGCCAGGGAGCTTCGAACCACCAGTAGTAACGGCCAACGGTCATGACCATAGCCGTCAACCCGAAACCGACTGCAATGAAGAGATAGCTGACGACGTCGAGGAGTTGGATGACCTTGGTGCGGGGTTGATGGGACAATGGCAGCAGATAGACGGCAGCGAAAGCCACCATGGCGACGGCGATCTCGAAGAGGTAAAGGCCATGCCACTGCCCTATGTCGAGGAGGCTGGGCGAGATCAGGCGTGCCACGAACGGGCCAAGCGACAGATTGGTAAGGGAAAGGCAGAGCCCGACATTCAGTTTCTTCGCCGGCGGCAGCGGCTCCAACATGTAGAGGAAGCTGAGCGCCGACAGCGGCGCGGCCACGATGCCGCTGAAAAAGCGCACGATGATTGCCGATTGAAGGTCGTCGGCATACAGGTGCATCAAGGCGACAGGAACAAAGGCCAGAATGCTCAGCTCGGCGAAGTTGCGCAGGCCGTACTGCGTCCTCACCTTGATCAGAATCAACGAGAGGCTGGCATAGGGAGCCATGTAGGCCGCCATCAGCCACATGGCTTCATTGGTGGTCGCGCCGAGCGACCCCTGGATCTGTGGCAAGTTCACCGCCACGAGGTTCATCCCGAGGCCTTGGGTCTGGGCAAGGAATACGGAAGCCAGCATGTAACCGGCCGCACGTAGTGGCGGCATAGGTGCCGGGACGGCTTGCGGTTGCTGTTCCTGGCTTGGGGACGGTTCTTCTTCCGCCGCCCCCACGCTGGAAGGCGTTTGCTCGGCTTGCGCGTTTGCTGCGGCGTTGTTCATTCCGAGTCCGACTCGCTACCGGCGACGGTTGGTATCTTCTGGATGACTGTGCGCAGGACCTGGCTGGCCATCCTCAAATCCTGTTCCGGAATGCCCGCAAGAACCTCCTCCCGAATCTCGTTGCTCAGAAGATTCAGCTCCGCTGCGAGCTTGCGCCCCTCCTCGGTGAGGATGATCTGCTTTGCGCGGCGATCGCCCTCCATGGGCCTGCGTTCGATCAGATCTTGTGCTTCGAGCCAGTCGAGCAGGCGGCCCGCGGTCGGCGCTTCGATTTCCAGCATCTCGGCGAGCTCGATCTGGAGCATTCCGTCCTTGCGGCTCAGATAGATGAGCGTGCGGGCCCGCGCGAGCGTCAGGCCTCTGGCCCTTACGCGCGCATTGAACAAGGTGCGCAGCCTGCGGCTTGTGACGGCCACTTCCTCGACGAATTGTGCGCGCAGGGCGTTTAAGGATGATTTATTAGTCACAATATAATAAGCTACCTTTCTATATGGTGCCTATTTAAATGCGGACGCTCGATTGTGCAAGTGCACAATCTTCTGAACTGTGGCTGGAAATCCGTTGAGGCGTGACCGGGGGCAGGACCGCTTTGAGCGGGATCCTGCTACGCCCTCTTCAGGTCCGCGACAGGATGCTGTGGGTGCGCACGAGTTGCCAACGCACCTCCGGCATCTCGTTTGCGCTGAAATGCAGCACGATCTGGCGGCTTCGGCGCGGGCCGGCGATGGTGGCGAAGAAGATGGATTCCTCGACCACCGGCTCTACGCCCTTGCAGGAGAAGACCCAGGTATCGGTGGCCTCTCCCGCCAGGATCAGGAGCCCGTTGTCGTCCCGATAGATTTCGATATCGGGGTGGAGATGGAAGCGAACCGCCACCGCTACGCGCTGGTCCGGTGCCGAACCGCCGGGCCGCAGAAAGCGGTCCGCGCCACGCACCACCGTCCCCTCGTGCATGAGTACGAGCTCGCGCTCGTGGGAGATGCCGAAGCGCGAGACGTAACCGTCGTGACTGGCTACGAATCCTAGGGACCGGTCGGAGTCGATGCGTCGGCACTCCACCTTGCGCGGGCCGCCGACGAGCGGTGTGCCGACCCAGTCGTCCCAGCCTGCGGGCAGCGCGAAGCGGGCCTGAGAGGTGTCGTTTACCGTTGCCGTGGAATGTGCGGCGGTGGCGCGCGCCAGCGGGCGGAAAGCTTCGGCCCCGTAACTGTCGATGCCGCAATTGACGATGAACTGGTGCCGTCCGGAGGAAAGCTCGAAGGAAAGGCAACCTGCATGAGCCATGTTTGACAGCTCCACCGGCGGCGGCGCGGCCGTGTCGGCGATGATCGTCGTGCTGCCCATCGAAAGCCGCTCGTAACCGGAATGCCGAGCATGCGAGAGCGGCGCGCCGCCCGCATCGTCATGACGCAGGATCGCGGCCACGCGGTCGTGGATGGTGACACCCATGCCGTTGAAACGGGCGAGGCTGCCGTCCTGGTGTCGGAAGAAGCGCAACGCCGGAAGCATGCGTTCCACCGCGCCCACCAGCGCATCCGGGGGCGGCTCGGCCTGGATGCCGTAGGTCTGCCGCAGCGGGAGGAGGTCGGCCAGGAGCTCCATGACGGCGCGCGGGTTGCGCGAGATATGGCCGCCGTCCGGCAGGATCTGCCGCTCGAGTTCGATGCTCAGGTTCCGCGTGGCGGCCCGAAGCGTGGTAACCGAGGTCGGAAGGGAAAGCGCTGCGAAGGCGAGCGCGATGCGCGCGCGCAGCTTTTCCTCGCCGTCAGGCATTTCCGAAACCATCGAGCGCAGGTAGCGTATCTGGATCGCAAGCAGCTTCAGATATTGCCGGTAGGAGGCAAGGTCCGCACCCTGCAGCACGACCGCGGAATGCTGCAGCCAGGCAATGATGCGCCGCGCCGTTACCGCCGGCTGCCATGGAATTCCGGCGATGCGCCCGCCGTAAAGCTCGATCCAGTCGAACACGAGCGCACGGGCATTGGCGGCGGCAAGCTCGGTCTGGGCAGCATGCAAGTGCCGCAGCCAGCGGAATCCATGCAGCTCCTCGAGCCAGGCCTGGTTCCGCACCTCGATGTGGAACGGCGACTCCCCGCCGGTCTCCACCAGTTGTCCGGCAAGCAGGTAGCGTCCGTGATAGATCTCCCGCGCGACGTGCGGGTCGGCGAGTCTCAGATCGGGAGGAGCGATGAGCAGCCGCTCCGGCGTTCGCCCGGTGTAGCGCCAGCGGTAGGCCGGGCCCGCGCGCAACCTGCGGCGCAGGCGCTTCCACGCCTGCCGTAGCGCAAGGTCCCACAGGAGCGGACTGATGCCGCTGGCCATCCTCAGTACACCACTATTCACGATGATCGCCCTCCAGCTTCGCAGGGAGGGGTTCCCCAACAAAGACTCTAGATGATTCAAGAATTTGTGCGAAGGATAAAATCCGTCACGTCACAAAAGCCTTAACCGCGCGGCGAAGAAGCCGTCCACGTGATCCAGCCGCCCTTCGCCGCCCATGCTCGCAGGCGTCGTGCGCAGGAATCCCTGCGGGGTGACGAAATGCTCCGCCCCCGGCAATTCCTGGGGCAGGATCGGATCGAGGGCCACATCCCGCCGCTCCGCGAGCAGCCGCTGCACAAGATCCTCTCCCTCCAGAGGATCGAGCGAACAGTTGGAAAAGACCACCACTCCGCTCTTGTGCACGAAGCCGAGCGCACGCTCGAGAAGCTTCCTCTGCAGATCAGCAAGCTTGGCCACATCCTCGGGCGTTTTCGTCCAGGGCACGTCCGGGTGACGGCGCACGGTGCCGGTCGAGGAGCAGGGCGCATCGAGAAGCACGGCGTCGAAAATCCGGCCTGGTTCCCAGGTCAGCACATCTGCCTTGACGACTTCTGCGTCGAGCTGCAGCCGGCCAAGATTGGCCTTCAGCCGCTTGAGCCGGCTGGCGGAAAGGTCCACCGCCGTGACATTCGCGCCGGCCAGCGCAAGTTCCGCTGTCTTCCCGCCCGGCGCCGCACAGAGATCGGCAACGGCCAGTCCCTGAACATCGCCCAGGAGCCGTACGGGAAGGCTCGCGGCGGCATCCTGCACCCACCATTGCCCTTCGGCGAAGCCAGGAAGTTCCGGCACCGGCGCGGCCAGGCGCTCGACTCGCACGGAGCCGTTGGGCAGCACGCGACCACCGAGCCGTTCCGCCCAAAGCCCGGGGTCGGATTTCACGGTGAAGTCGATCGGCGCCTCCAGCCTGTGCGCCCTCAAGATCGCGTCCGTTTGCTCCGATCCGTAGACGGCCTCGAGCCGATCGGCAAACCATGCCGGTGCATCCCGCGTGCTGGCCAGGGCCTTGGGCAGTGCCTTGTCCTTGTGTCGCGCCATGTTGCGCAAGACGGCGTTGATGAGGCCCGAAAACCGCGTCGCGCGCGGGTCGGCCTTGGCTTGTGTCACCGCGAGGTCGACGGCGGCACTGTCGGGCACATCGAGGAAGAGAATCTGCGCCGCGCCCACATGCAGGATATGCGAAAGCGAATGTGCGTTGGGCGGCAGGGGACGCTCCAGCCGCTCACCGATCAATTTCTCGATCGTGCAGCGGTGGCGAAGTGCGCTCACCAGGATGGCGCGAACCAGAGCGCGATCGCGCGGCTCCAGCGCCAGGAATTGAGGGTGGCCGTGCTCGTTGTCGGTCAGCGCATCGAGCGGCGTGCGCGCGTCGATGACGGCGCCGAGCAGCCTCGCCGCCGTCCTGCGGGCGGCAAGGCCGGGCTTGTCTTCCGGTTGCGGCCGGTTGCCTGTCTTCCTTGGACGCGCGCCTTCCTGCGCCTCGCCACGCGTCACGACCAGGGGCCTCTGCGGCCACGCCCGGCGTTGCGGCCCCAGGGACCATCGGCCCCCGGCTCGTCAGCCTGGAACGCCGGCGCAGAGGTGCCGAACTCGCGCGCCATCGCCTGAAGTGCGGCAATCCGGTTTTCGGTGTTGGGGTGGGTGGAGAACAGATTGTCCATGCGCTGGCCGGAAAGCGGATTGATGATGAAAAGATGAGCCGTCGCCGGATTACGCTCCGCATCCACATTGACGATCTGATGCGCGCTGCGCGCGATCTTGTTCAGCGCCGAGGCAAGCCACAGCGGCTGGCCGCAGATTTCCGCCCCCCGGCGGTCCGCCGCGTATTCGCGCGTGCGGCTGATCGCCATCTGCACGATCATCGCCGCCAGCGGCGCGACGATCATGGCAATGAGGATGCCGATGAAGCCGAGCGGGTTGTTGTTGTCGCGGTTGCCGCCGAAGAAGAAGGCGAAGTTGCCCAGCATGGAGATCGCGCCGGCGAGCGTCGCCGTGATCGTCATGGTCAGGGTGTCGCGGTTCTGCACGTGCGCAAGTTCGTGCGCCATAACACCGGCCACCTCTTCCGGCGTCAGGCGGTGAAGCAGGCCGGTTGTCGCTGCCACGGCGGCATTCTGGGGGTTGCGGCCGGTGGCGAAGGCGTTCGGCTGCGGATTGTCGATCACATAGACGCGCGGCATGGGCAGGCCCGCGTTCCGCGCGAGATCGCGCACGATGCCGTAATATTCCGGCGCGGTCCGTTCATCCACCTCCACCGCGTGGTGCATGCTGAGCACCATCTTGTCGGCGTTCCAGTAGCTGAACAGGTTCATGGCCGCGGCTATGAGAAAGGCGATCATCATGCCGCCCGAGCCGCCGATCAGATATCCGACGGCCATGAACAGCGCCGTCATGAACGCCAGAAGCATTGCCGTGCGAATCAGGTTCATCCGAGTGGCTCCATTCTTCCGCGGACCGCCTCCCGAGTGACTCGGGCGATCCGATCGCCTATATGATGGGAACAGAATATTCCATATTCAACAAAAGTCCGCGCCCCCGGCCCTGGAGCGAAAGTTGGACGAAGAGACAAGCAAGACGGCCGCCCCGGCTCGCAACATCGAAGACCTGCCGCCGGCAGCGCAGCGCGCCCTGCGCGAAGCCGAAGAGCGCCGCAAGCGCTATGCGGAAGGAGAGGCAAAGGCTCCGCGCGAGATCGGCGGGCGCAAGGGGCTCGATCCCGCCCGCTACGGCGATTGGGAAGTGAAGGGCATCGCCACCGATTTTTGAGCGCCGGCTGTCCCTCGCAAGGTGGCGGATTGGAAAGCCGAGCAGCATTGCGGCTGCTGCGGCGCTTGCGATCGAAGACTTTCTGCTGGTTCCCTCTACCACCATCGGATGATCCCTGATCGCGTGGCCCATCGCTTGCGCGAGGCGGAACATAGGAATAATATCCTATGCATGCTGAGTCGCTGTCCTTTTTCCTCCTGCATCGCCCTTTTGCTCTTCACCACCGCCGCAGCCCCGGCGGGCGAGGTGATTTCCGGCCCGGTCGAGGCGCGGGTGCTGCGCGTCATCGACGGTGACACGTTTGTGGCCGAGGCGCATGTCTGGCCGGGCCAGACGGTCACGGTGAGCGTGCGCATCCGCGGCGTGGATGCGCCGGAAATCAGGAGTCGCTGCGGGACGGAAAAACTGGCGGCGCTAAGATCGCGCGACGCGCTCGAAGCGATGATCGGCAATGCCTCGGTGAGGATCCGCAACATCAGCGGCGACAAATATTTCGGCCGTGTCGTGGCCGACGTCACGACGGCAGAGGATGAACCGGTCGCGGAGAGCCTGCTCGTGCGCGCGCTCGCCCGTTCCTATGCGGGCGGTGCGCGCGTCAGCTATTGCGGTTAGAAGGCGAGGCCGTCTTATTCCTCGTCCTCGTCCGTTCTGGAGCGAAGCGAGGAGAGCTTCGCGAACACGGCATCCGCGTCGAGCTCCTTCTCCTCCGGCTCCTCGTGCCCAGCCTCTTCCACGGGCAGCTTCTCGGTCTCCGAGGCCGGCAGAAGCGTATCGCCCGCGGGCTGAGGCGGAGCATGCCGCGCCGCCCGGCTCACCTCCAGATCGAGATCGATCTGCGAGCAAAGCCCGAGCGTGACCGGATCCATCGGCACGAGGTTGGCCGAGTTCCAGTGCGTGCGGTTGCGGATCTGCTCGATGGTCGACTTGGTCGTGCCGACGAGGCGCGAAATCTGCGCATCCTTCAGCTCGGGATGGTTGCGCACCAGCCAGAGGATGGCGTTCGGCCGGTCCTGACGCTTGGAGAGCGGGGTGTAGCGCGGCCCCTTGCGCTTGGTCTCGGGCACCCGCACCTTCGGCTCCGAAAGCTTCAGGCGGTAGTTCGGGTCCGCCTCGCCGCGGGCGATTTCCTCGCGGGTGAGCTGCCCGGTCATGACCGGATCCATGCCCTTGATGCCCTGCGCCGCGTCGCCATCGGCGATCGCGCTCACCTCCAGCGGGTGGAGCTTGCAGAACTCGGCGATCTGATCGAAGGAAAGCGCCGTGTTGTCCACCAGCCAGACGGCGGTTGCCTTCGGCATGAGAAGCGTATTGGCCATCGCAAAAATTTCCTGTGTTCGCCCGCTTCCCTGTCGCGGGCGGTGGCTGCTACCACCGATGTATGGGAATGCGGTTTATATAGTTGCATTCACCAGGGGAGGCAAGAAAACTATTCGTCCGATCGGCGCGCAATCGTCATCGGAGTGTCATCGTCCCGTCATGCCAGTGCAATCCTCGTCTTCCAATAAGCGGCATTTCCAACCGATGAGGGAGATGGGGTATGGGCCGTCCTTCGCTGCTTTTGACACTTGCCGCAACGCTTGCGCTTTCCACCGCG
>Ga0164243_10005445_pt1 | contig 19427 bp, 19 predicted proteins | sample OricompcompostOP_FD_108781 | JGI IMG/M metagenome (GOLD analysis project Ga0164243, IMG submission 108781) | Organic Plus compost microbial communities from Emeryville, California, USA - Original compost - Organic plus compost (OP) | ecosystem: Engineered > Solid waste > Mixed feedstock >... | reverse complement strand
GCGCGGGGAGCGCGGGGAGCGCGGGGAGCGCGGGGCGCGAAGGCGCGAAGGCGCGAAGGGTGGACAGGTCGGGCGGGGCCGGGCGCGCCGGGCGGTCTCTTCACACGAGGTCGGGTGGCTACGCGAGTACCGCGTCGTTCCAGGTGAAGGCGGGTGGGGAGGCGACCAGGTCGCTTAGTGCCTTGGCGGTGGCATCGTCGTCGGGGAGGTAGACGATGATGCGGATGCCGGGGTGGTCGAGGGGGGCCAGGTGGGTGGCCGTCAGGGTCAGGAGGCCCGCTGCCGCGTGGTGGTAGCGCTTGGTGCGCGTCGCGGGGCCGGTGACCTCGTGGCGGGCCCACATCTCGCGGAACTCCGGGGAGCGGTCGGACAGGGCGTTGACCAGGCCCTGCCAGGACGGGTGGGCGAGCTTGTCCATGTCGGCCATGGTGGCGCGGAACTGGGCGACCACGCGGCGGGTGTCGCCGTCCCAGTCGGTGAGCAGGGTGCGCCACGTCGGCTCGGTGAACAGCAGCCACAGCAGGTTGCGGCGCTCGGGCGGCAGCAGGGCGTAGTCGCCCATCAGGGCGGCCTCCGCCGCGTTGTGGGTGAGGATGTCCCAGCGGGGGCCGAGCGCGCACGCGGGGTGCGGCAGCGCGGCGACCGTGGCGCGGACCTCGTCGGGCAGGTTGTCGGTGGTCTCGGGGGCGACCGGGTCGGTCATCTTGGCCAGGCTGAACAGGTGCGCGCGTTCCACCGGGTCCAGGCGCAGCGCGCGGGCCACGGCGTCGAGCACACGGGCCGACGTACGGATCGGCCGGCCCTGTTCCAGCCACGTGTACCAGCTGACCCCGACGCCGGCCAGCAGCGCGACCTCCTCGCGGCGCAGCCCGGCGGTACGGCGGCGCGGGCCGCGCGGCAGGCCGACGTCCTCCGGGCGCAGCCGGTCGCGCCGCGACTTCAGGAACGACGCGAGCTCCTTACGGCTGCTGCTCTCCGGGTCGGCCGCGGCTTCGTTTCGTCCCGGTGCTGAGGGCATAGGAAATACCTGCGCGATATGGCCGTACGTAAACCGATCCCAGGATGGTGGTAGTGCCGAACATAGGTTGAATTCGGTCTTGGTGGCCGCGCGCCACCCCCTGAAGCTGGGAACATGAACGTGACGACCAGAACCCGCGGCCAGGGGGACGCGACGTCCACGCGCCCCCCGTGGGCCGCGCTGCCCGTGATGCTCGTCGGGACGTTCCTCTTCGCCACCGACGCGTTCATCGTCAATGTCGCACTGCCCACCATCGGGCGGACGCTGCACGCCCCGCCCGCTCTGCTCGAGCTCACCGTCGCCGGTTACGTCGCGGCGTACGCGTGCTGCCTGGTCGCCGGGGGGCGGCTGGGCGACGCGTTCGGCCGCCGGCGGATGTTCATGATCGGCATGACCGGCTTCGTGATCGCGTCGGCCGGATGCGGGCTGGCGCCGACCGCGGAGCTGCTCGTCGGCGCGCGGCTGATCCAGGGGGTCACCGCGGCGGCCATGGTGCCGCAGGTGCTGGCCACCGTGCAGGCGCTGTTCCACGGCCCGGACCGGCAGCGCGCGCTCGGCGTGTTCGGCGCGGTGATCGGCTCGGCGACGGTCGCCGGGCAGGTGCTCGGCGGGGCCATCGTCTCCGCTGACATCGCCGGTCTCGCCTGGCGCCCGGCGTTCCTGATCAACGTGCCGATCGGCCTCGTCGGGCTGGCGTTCGCCGCCCGGCTGATCCCGGAGACGCGTGCCGGGCGCGCGCTGCGCCTGGACCTGCCCGGCGCGGCCCTGCTGGCCATGTCCGTACTGCTGGTGCTGCTGCCCATGTCGCTGGGCCGCGACCTCGGCTGGCCGCCGTGGACGTGGGCCGCGCTGGCCCTCGCGCCGTTCGCGTGGGCCCTGTTCGTCTACGTGCAGGCCCGCATGGAACGCGCGGAACGCGGCCCGCTGCTGCCGCCGAGCCTGCTGGCGCTGCCCGGCATGCGGCGCGGGCTGATCGCCGCGCTGGCGTTCTTCCTCCAGGTCGGCGGCTTCATGATCACCACGGCGGTGACGCTGCAGTCCGGCCTCGGCCTCGCGCCGCTGGCCGCCGGGCTGATGCTCATCCCGTACGCGCTGGGCTTCCTCAGCGGGTCGCTGGCCGCGCAGCGGCTGGCCGCCCGGATCGGCCGGTGGATCGTCACCGGCGGCGGTGCCCTGCTGGCCGTCGGCCTGCTGGCGTTCGCCGCCGAGGCCTACACCGGGTACGCGGGCCTGTCGGAGACGCGGCTGCTGGTGCCGCTCGTGCTGATCGGCGTCGGGCAGGCGTCGGTGATGATCCCGCTGTTCGGCGTCGTGCTGACCGGGATCCCCGGCGACCTGGCCGGGGTGGCCAGCGGGGTGCTGACCACCACGCAGCAGACCGGCATCGCGCTGGGCACGGCCGTGCTCGGCACGCTGTTCTTCGGCGTCGCCGACCCGTCGCTGCACCACCCGGACTGGGGTCCGGCGACGGTCGTGGTGCTGTGCGCCGAGGCGCTGCTGGCCGCGATCACCGCCGTGCTCGGCCGGTTCCTGCCGACGGAGGCGCAGCGATGACCACGCGGATCAGCGACACGACCGACCTCACCGGACAGGTGGCGCTGGTCACCGGCGGCGCCCGCGGCATCGGCGCGGCGACCGCCCGCGCCCTCGCCGGCGCGGGCGCCGACGTGGCGGTGGCCGACCTGCTGCCGACCGGCGACGCGGCCGCGTCCGTACGGGCGCGCGGGCGGTCGGCGTATGAGCTTGAGCTCGACGTCACCGACCGGGACGCCACCGCCCGCGCCGTCGGCGACCTGGCGGACCGTACGGGGCGGCTGGACGTCCTGGTCACCTGTGCGGGCCTGCTCGGCGCCCAGCCCGGGGCCGAGGACGCGCTCGACACGCTGGACGACGCCGTCACCGGGCGGGTGCTCGACGTGAACCTGAAGGGGACGCTGTGGAGCGTGCGCGCCGCCATGCCCCATCTGCGGCGTACCGCGGGCCGCGCGGTGTGCGTGGCGTCGCTGGGCGGCCGGGTGGGCGGCATCGTCTCCGGGCCGCACTACGTCGGCAGCAAGGGCGGGGTGATCTCGCTGGTGCGCTGGCTGGCCCGGTACGGCGCGCCGGACGGCGTGCGGGTGAACGCGGTGGCGCCCGGCTTCGTCGTGACCGACATGAGCCGCGACCACCTGGCGCCCGCGTCGTACTGCCCGCTGGGCCGGCTGGGCGAGCCGGACGACATCGCCCACCCGATCGTCTTCCTCGCGTCGCCGGCGTCGGCGTACGTCACCGGGCAGTGCCTGGACGTCAACGGCGGCGCCTACATGGCGTGAGCGGCGGGCCAGGCGTCGACGAGCTCGGCGGCCTGCGCCGGGTTCAGCCGCGGGTCGCAGAGCGTGGTGTAGCCGGCGTCGAGCTCGTCCTCGCCGGCCACCGGCCCGCCGACGCACTCGGTGACGTCGGTGGAGGCGACCTCCAGGTGCAGGCCGGCCGGGTGCTCGCCGTGCGCGCGCAGGATCGTACGGAAGGTCTCCGCCTCCTCGGCGATGTGCCGCAGGTGCCGGGTCTTCATGCCGCGGCCGGCGGTCACCGTGTTGCCGTGCATGGGGTCGTTGAGCCACGTGACGGGGTGCCCTGCCGCGCGTACGGCGCGGACCACGGGGGGCAGCGCGCCGGCGATGGCGTCGCGGCCCATGCGGATGATCAGGGTGAGGCGGCCCGGTTCGCGGCCGGGGTCGAGCAGGGCGCACAGCCGCGCCACCTCGTCCGGCTCGGCGGTCGGGCCGATCTTGCAGGCGACCGGGTTGTGCACGCCGGCCAGCATGCGCACGTGCGCGTGGTCGGTCTGGCGGGTGCGCTCGCCGATCCACGGCAGGTGCGTGGAGGTCAGGTACGCGGCGCCGCCGGGGCCGGGGCGCGTCAGCGGCGACTCGTAGTCGAGGACCAGCGCCTCGTGGCTGGTCCACGGGCCGCGGCCGGCGCCGCCGCCGCGCCGCCGGTACGTGCGCACCGCCTCGATGACCTGGGCGCTGGCCTGGTACGCCCACAGCATGCGGCGCGGGTCCGGGTGCCGGGCGGCGTCGCTGGGGATCTCGGAGTTGACCATGTGGCCGCGGAACACCGGCAGCTCGCGGTCGCCGTACGGCTCGGTGGGCTTGGAGCGCGGCTTGGCGAACTGGCCGCCGAGCCGGCCGAGGCGGACGACCTCGGTGCCGGTGCGCTCGGACAGGCGGGCCGCCAGGCGGTCGATCATCTCCAGCTTCAGCCGGGTCCGGCTCGGGGCGCACTCATAGAAGCTCTCCGCGCAGTCGCCGAGCTGCAGGACCAGGGCGTCGCCGCGGGCGGCCCGGGCGAGGGCGCGGCGTACCGCGCGGATCTCGGCGACCGCCGTCAGCGGCGGCGACTCGGCGAGCTGGGCGCGGACGCGGGGCAGCGACGGGTGGCCCGACCAGTCCGGCTGCTGGCGTGCGGGCAGCACGTTCCAGGTGGAATGGTCGATGGCCAGGTCGGTCAGGGGCACGGGTCCTCCTTCGTGGTCGTCGGTACGGGCGCCGGGTCAGGTGACGCGGGCCAGCCAGGTGAGGTCGTGGCGCTGGCCGAGCACGAACTCGGCCTGGGCCAGCGCGAGGTTCTCCTCGGCCGGGGACGACGGCGCGCAGTACGCGACCGCGTCGTCCCGGCCGCCGGTACGGGCGCTCAGCCAGGCGCGGCACTCCTCCGGCGCGTCGGGGTACGCGCCGAGCAGGGCGAGCGCGGCGACCGCGTGGCCGGTGCTGATGATCGTGGCGATACCGCCCGGCCGGGACGCGAACCCGCCCTCGGGCCGCTGGCACTCCCGCAACCAGGCGACCAGCGCGCCGGCGTCGGGCGGGTCCGCCCCCAGCAGCCGCAGCCCGCCGACGGCCCGCCGCACCGCCACCGCACTCCACCGCCGCGCCCGTCCGCACGGCCCGCCCCTGCCACCGCCGGAGGCCGCGGACGTGCCGCGATCACCGGGCGCGGGGGCGCCGGGCCCCACCCCGTCCGGGCCGTCGGGTTCGGGCGCCAGGGCCGCTTGGAGGTAGCGGGTCGTGCGGGTCAGGCGAGGGTCGTCGGGGTTCAGGGCGGACAGGGCGGACAGGGCGGCTACGGCCAGGCCGGTGTGGGAGGGGTCGCCGCGCAGGCCGGGGACCTCGGCGAAGGAGCCGTCGTCGTCGGCGCACTCCAGGAGGTAGTCGGCGCAGCGGTGGGCGGCCGCGGGGCGCTGGGCGCCCATCTCCAGGACCAGGACGGCGCGCTGGGTGCTGGTGACGCCGCTGACCCGGCCCGGCGACTCGGCGAAGCCGCCGTCGGGGTTCTGCGCGGACCGCACCCAGTCGAGCAGCCGGGCGTGCCGCTCCTCGATGCCGCCGAGCGGGCGCAGCGCCGCCACCGTGTGGTACACGGCGGTGACCTCACGGTCGTGCGGCTCGGCCGCCACCCCGGTCCAGCCGGGCCCGGGCCGCACCCCGCGTGTCCGCGGCGCCGGAGCGGCCTCGCAGGCCTGGTCCGCGCCCTGCGCGGCGGCGATCCGGGCGTGCGTGTACGCCGTCTTCTGCAACAGGTCCAGATGGTCCAGATCACCGGTGGCGGGCAGCTCGTCGTGCTGCTGCCGGGCCCAGGTCTGCCGGAACGACATGACGGTGGGCTCGTCCGCGGACTCCCAGTCGTACCCGATGCCGAGGAACACGCCCCCGGCGCGCCGGTCGGTGGCCGCCGCGATCGCCGCGCGCGCCCGGCCGGCCATCAGCGCGGTGTCCACCCCGGCCGCGCCCAGCTCGGCCGCGGCGAACAGCAGCAGCCCGGCGTCGCTGGTGCGCTTGACCGGACGGGGCGGCTGCCCGTTGCCGACCGGCGGCGTGGTGCCGCCGCTGCCGTCCAGCACCGGGACGGGCCGGTCCCAGAAGCCGCCGTCGACCGGGTCGTAGTACCGGTCCATCGCCCGGTCCAGGATGTCGCCGGCCACCTTCAGGTGGTCCTCGCGCCGCAGCGCCCGGCCCGCCCGGCTCAACGCCAGCGCGCACCGGCCGGCCAGGCCGCACCGCGACACCCCGGACGGCTCCAGGTACCCCTCGCCGGGGTCCATCGGCCGGGTCAGCCGGTCGGCGAGCGCGCCCAGCACGTCGAGGTCCACCCGGGCCGGCTCGACCGAGTGCGCCATCGCCAGCGCGCCGACGGCCGCCGTCGCGGTGTTCACCGAGCACTCGCCGGCCAGCACCGAGGACCAGTCCGGCGCCACCCGCGTCGGCAGCATGCCGCCCGGGCCGGTGGCCAGGCCGCGGTTGATCACGTCGAGCGCGATCACCCGGACGTCGTCGAGCTCCAGCCGTACGGCCGCGGCCAGCAGCGCGGCGGCCGCGTCGAACTGGTGGCACAGCGTGCGCACCTGCCCGGACGGCAGCGGGCGCCAGTTCCGGTCGGTCAGCTCCACGAACCCGGCGTTGCCCTGCTGGTCCTGCATGCTGAGCAGCCCGTCGAGCGCGATCCGCAGGTCCGCGGCGTGCCCGTGGTTGGCCAGCACGCGGACCGCGCTGACCTGGTCGGCGATGTGCTTGTCGCGGCGCAGCAGCCGCCGGCCGGCGGCGTCCACCGCGCGGTGCACGCCGCCCTCCTCGCGGTCCAGCAGCCGGTGCACCAGGAACTCCAGTACGGATGGTGGCGTGTTGCCCATGGTGGTCTCCGGCTCAGCGCGGCTCGTCCAGCCGGCCGAGCTGCATGTCGGTCAGCGCCTCGATGAGCGCCCGGTACGTACGGTCGGCGATGCGCGGATCGAGGCCGCGGGCGGCGGCGAGGTCGCGGACCTTCCGTACGACGCCCTCCACCCGGTCGCGGGCGCGGACGGCGTCCTCGTCGCTGCCCAGTTCGCGTTTCAGCGCGCCGACCCGGGTGACGACGGCGCCGCGGCGGGCCAGCAGCTCCACGATCTGCTCGTCGAGCGCGTCGATCTCATCCCGCAGCGCGGCCAGCCGCGGGTCGGTGGTCGTGGGGGTCTCGCTCATGGTTCCTTCCTGTGGTGGTCACGTGCTCGGCGATGAATCCGGACAGCAGGGACATGCCGTGGTCGGTGGTGATCGACTCGGGGTGGAACTGCACGGACTCGACGGCGTCGCGGCGGTGCCGCAGGCCCATGATGTGGCCGTCGTCGTCCGCGCGCGCCGTGACGGCCAGCTCCGCGGGCAGGCCGTCGTCGGCGACGACCAGCGAGTGGTAGCGGGTGACCCGCAGGTCCGCGGACAGCCCGGCGAAGCAGCCGGCGGCGTCGTGCCGGACCCGGCTGGACTTGCCGTGCCGCGGCGCCCGCGCGGTGGTGGCCCGGCCGCCGTAGGCGAGGCCGACGGCCTGGTGGCCGAGGCACACGCCGAGGATGGGCAGCCGGCCGGCGGACGTACGGATCAGCGGTACGTAGCGGGCGTCGGCCGGGTGGCCGGGGCCGGGGCCGAGCAGCAGGAAGTCCGGGTCGGCGGCCTCGACGCCGGCCGCGGTGACGCGGTCGTTGCGCACCACCTCGGTGTCGATGCCGAGCTCGCGCAGGTACTGGTCGAGGATGTAGACGAAGCTGTCGTAGGCGTCAACGAGCAGCGCCCGCACGGTCCACCACCTCCTGTCCGGTCAGCGCCCAGTGCAGGGCGCCGAGCTTGTGCAGGGTCTCGTCCCATTCGCGGTCCGGGTCGGAGTCGGCGACCACCCCGGCGGAGGCGCGGATCACGTACGCGTTGCCGTGGTGCACGGCCGAGCGGATGCACAGCGCGGTGTTCAGGTCGCCGCCGAAGTCGATGAGGCCGATCGCGCCGGCGTACACGCCGCGCCGCGTGGTCTCGAGCGCCTCGATGATCTCCATGGCGCGGACCTTCGGCGCGCCGGTCATCGTCCCGGCGGGGAACGCCGCGGCGATCACGTCGTACTCGTCGCGTCCGGGCGCCAGCCGGCCGGTCACCGTGGAGACCAGGTGCTGGACGTGGGAGTACGGCTCGACCTCGAGCAGGCCGGAGGCGCGCAGTGACCCGGGGCGGCAGATCCGGCCGACGTCGTTGCGGCAGAGGTCGACGAGCATCACGTGCTCGGCGATCTCCTTCTCGTCGGCGCGCAGCCGCTCGGCGGTCGCCTCGTCGCGGGCGGCGACGCCCACGCGGGGCGCGGTGCCGGCGATCGGTTTCATCGTCACGGCGCCGCCCTCGCTGCGCACGAACAGCTCGGGGCTGGCGCCCAGCACCGTGTACGGGCCGAGGCGCGCCAGGTAGCCGTACGGGGACGGGTTGCGGGTGCGCAGGCGGCGGTAGGCGTCGAGCGGGGCCAGCGGGGTGCGGATGGTCAGCTCGTGGCCGAGCTGCACCTGGTAGATGTCGCCGCGGCCGATGTGCCCGAGCGCGGTGTCCACCATCCGCGCGTAGTGGTCGGGGCGCACCGAGTCGGCGACCTCCTCCGGGCCGGGCACCTCGCCGGGCCCGGGCGGGTCGTCGCCGGGGCGCAGCGCGGCGAGCAGCGCGTCCTCGTCGGGGGACGGCCACGGCTCGCCGTGGTTGGTCACCAGCCGGGCGGTGCGGTTCGTGACGTCGTACTCGGCGTACGCGGCGTAGATGGTGAGGTCCAGGTCGGGCATGTGGCCGGCCGGGCCGCCGCCGTGCGGGATGTGGTGCGGCAGGCGTTCCACGGCCCAGGCCATGTCGTAGCCGAGGTAGCCGAAGAACCCGAAGCGGAACCGCGGCTCGGCGGCGTCGCGCGTGACCTCGAAGCGGTCGCGGACGTGGCGCAGCAGGTCCCAGACGCGGTCCTCGCCGGCCAGTTCGTCGGCGCCGTTCGCGGACGGGAGGTCGCCGTACGGTTCGGCGCCGGACGGGCGGTCGGTGAGCAGGCCGGTCGCGGCGACCGTACGGCGCAGGCGGCGCAGCAGCGGCGGGTGGCCGTGCCAGGTGAGGTGGCGGCCGCGCAGCCGCAGGCCGGCCAGCGGTCCGATGCCGATCGCGCTGCGCCGGGCGACGGACTCCGGGCCGGCCAGCGACTCCAGCAGGAACACCGACCGCTCGCCGTACCGGGCCGCGAGCCGCTGGTAGGCGGCGAACGGGTCGTCGTACGGGACGGGCCGCGACCGGCTCCGCACACGGATGACGTCGCGCCTCGGCGTCATCGCGCACCGCTCCCGGTGAAGGCGGCCACCCGGGCACGGGTCTGCCGCTCGTTGACGTCGTCGCAGGCCAGCGGCGGCTCGCCGATGCCGTCGCGGTAGCCGTGCAGCAGCCCGACCATGTCGCACATCCGGTGCACCATGCGGTCGAGCGCGTCGAAGCCCTCGGTGTCGCGCGCGATGTTGCCGGGCGCGCCGCCGCGCAGCAGGGCCGGGAAGCCGCTGCCCACCACGATCATCCGGTTGAGCAGCATGTTGAGCACGAGCTGCTGGTGCACGTGGCTGTCGCTGTAGCGGCGGCTGACCACGATCGCGCCGCCCACCTTGTTGGCCAGCGGCCGGTCGAAGCGCAGGTACCCGACGCCGGCGCGCTCGATGAAGATCTGCATCAGGTGGGCCATGCCGAAGCCGTGCACGGGGGTGGCGTAGACGACCGCGTCGGCGGCCCGCATCCGCTCGATGATGCCCGGCATGTCGTCGTCCACGTGGCAGGGGGCGGGCAGCACGTTGCAGTCGCCGCACCGCCCGCACGGTGCGATGTCGTGCTCCCGCAGGCGGACGGCGGAAAATCCGAATCCGCGGGCGCCGGCGAGCTCGGAAACGTAGTCGAGTGCGTATTCCGTGTTACCTCCGGCGCGTTCGGAACCGGATATCGCCAGGATTGTCGGCGTACTGATCATGGGTCACCTCGTCCACTGGATACTTCGGCGACGCTAATGGCCGTGATCAGCGAGCGACAATAACCACTCACCAATAACTGCGGTGGCCACTTAGGCCACTATTACGAATGCGCGAGAGGTGTCTGTCCGACGGGACAGATCGGGGGTCGGGCAGGGGGCGGATTTGAGCTGTGACCGGGCGCGGCTATATTGGCCACGTCGTCCCCTCTAATGGCGAGCGATCATTCCCATGAGAAGATCATCAGAGCTCCTCATCCATGTCGACCGGTCGGCGGAGACCCCGCTGACCCGTCAATTGTTCGAGCTGCTGCGGTCGGCCATCCACGACGGACGCCTGCGGCCCGGAGATCCCCTGCCCGCGTCCCGGCGCTTCGCCGAGACGCTCGACGTGTCCCGTACGGTCGTGCTCAACGCCTATGACCAGCTCCGGCAGGAGGGCTACCTCGACGCGCGGCACGGCTCCGGCACCTTCGTACGCGAGCCGCCCGCGCCGCCGGTGAACGGCGCCGCCGCACCGGAGCGCCCGGCCGGTCGCGCCGACCGGGACGGGCCGGCCGAGCGGCCCCCGGGCCGGCCACCGTCGCACGCGGTCGCGCTGGCCCCGGTGCTGCGGATCACCCAGGAGACCCGGGCGCGGCGCCGCACCCCGCACCGCCGCGCCCCGGCCCGCGCCCGTCCGGGCCCGCGCGCCCGGACGATCGACTTCTCCCCCGCGATGCCGGCGATCGACCGGTTCCCGGTCCGCCAGTGGCGCGCCTTCGTCGACGACGCCTACGCCCGGGCCGACGCGGGCGCGCTCGGCTACGGCTACGTCGACGGCCTGCCGCGGCTGCGCGAGGAGGTGGCCCGCCGGGTGCGGCTCACCCGCGCCATCCCGATCGGCCCGGACCGGGTGGTGATCACCAGCAGCGCCTCCAGCGCGCTCGGCATCCTGGCCCGCCATCTCTTAGCGCCGGGCGACGTGGTCGCCGTCGAGGACCCCTGCCATCCGGGCGTGCCGGAGCTGATGCGCGGTGACGGCGTGACCGTGCTGCCGATCGCGGTCGACGAGCACGGCATCCGCGTCGACTCCCTCGTCCGGGCGTCCGCGCACCGGCGGATCAAGGCGGTATACGTCACGCCCGCGCACCACTTCCCCACCGGCGTGCGGCTCGGCCAGACGCGCCGCAACCGCCTGCTGGCCTGGGCCCGCGCGCACGGCGCGCTGATCATCGAGCACGACTACGACGACGAGTTCTGCTTCGGGGGGCCGCGGGTGCCCGCGCTGGCGTCGCTGGCGCCGGACCTCGTCGCGTACGTGGCCAGCTTCAACAAGACGATGTTCCCGTCGCTGCGCATCGGCCACATCGTGCTGCCGGCCGACCGGTGGGCCGGCTTCGTACGGGTGAAGCGGATCGTCGACCCGGCGAGCGCGAACATCGAGCAGAACGCGCTGGCCGACTTCATCGGGTCCGGCGCGTACGCGCGGCACCTGAAGGCGATGCGCCGGCTGTACCACGAGCGCAGCGTGGCGCTGCGCGACGCGCTGCACGAGCAGGGCGGCGGCCTGCTCGTGCCGCCGGCCGACACCGCCGGCCTGCACATGTACGTGCGCCGGGTGGCCGACATGCCCGAGCCGGAGCTGCTGGCCCGGACGCAGGCGCACGGCGTCGGCGTGTACTCCGCGGCGGCGTGCCGGCAGCGCGAGCCGGACGGGCCGGCGGGCGACCACCTGATCATGGGGTTCGGCTGTGTGCCGCCCGCCCAGATCGGCGAGGGGGTCCGCCGGCTGACCCGGGCGCTGCGCGGCCAGCCGCCGATGTGACCGGGGGGTGTGACCGGGGGGCTCAGTCGAAGGTGACGCCGACCTTCACCGCGCCGTCCTCGCGGTTGTGCGCGAGCGCGAGGGCGTCGGCGATCTTCGGCAGCGCGAACGTGTGCGTGACGTGCGCGCTCACCGGGATCACGCCGTCGGTGATCAGCCCGAGCGCCTCGGCGAAGGACCGCACGCCCGGTTCCTGCTGCGCGCCGACCGCGCAGACCAGCGTGGCCTGGCGGCGGAACAGGGAGGCGAACGGGATGGTCAGGTCGGTGCCCTCCGGCAGGCCGTAGAACCCGACCCGCCCGTCGGGCGCGACGCAGGCCATCGCGGCGGCGCGCCCGGCGTCGGACCCGGACGCGTCCACGGCCAGGTCGGCGCCGCGCCCGCCGGTCTCCTCCGCCACGGCGTCCTCGACGCGGTGCCGCGGCGCCTGTACGGTCAGGCCGGCGCCGGCCGCGCGGGCCGCGTCGAGCCGTTCCGGCACCAGGTCGCAGGCGATGACCCGGGGGAAGCCCAGCCGCTTGATGAGCTGGACGAAGAACAGCCCGGCCGAGCCGGTGCCGTTCACCACCGCGGTCTCCCCCGGTTCCGCGTCCGGCCAGAACCGCCGCATCGCGTACACCACCGTGCCGAGCTGCTGCGCCATCAGCGCGTGCATCGGCACGAGGTCGCCGGGTACGGGCAAGGCGAACCGGTCCGGGATCACCTGGCGGCTGGCGAACGTGCGGTTACAGGTGTTGTCCGGCACGGTGAGCACGGTCTGGCCGGGCCGGAACGCCGGCGACCGGCTCTCCAGTACCTCGCCGATCCCCTCGTGGCCGGGATAGCCGGGCGGGCAGGGGTAGTCGTAGTCGCCGATCTCGCGGAAGAAGCGCGCCTGCCCGTACACGCGGTGCACGTCGCTGCCGCAGATGGCGGCCGCTTCGGTACGGACGAGCAGCTCGCCGTCCTGGGGCGCGGGCAGCTCCACGTCCTGGACCTCGACCCGGCCGGGCGCCGTCAAAATGGCCGCCTCGCCGGTGATTGCCATCGAATTCCACCTCCCAGAGAACTTCCGTGAAACACGGTATTAAGCGCCTGAACAGAGGGTCAATAACCACTTCACCCGGCGTCGGTATGACCACTTTCAACGCCGCTGAACTGCGATTTCTCCACACCGGCGAATTTGATCGGCCCGGCGGTTGACAGTGGTACCGGGCGGCCACCTAGCGTCGGTACCAATTGTCCGCCGACCCGAGCCGGGAGATCGTACCGTGCCATTCGTTTCGATCGTCCAGTCCAAACGCGATCCGACCGCCACCAGGAAGCTCGTGACGGCGATCACCGACAGTTTCGTGGAAATCTGCGGTGTGCGCCCGGAAAAGGTCGCGATCCACATTCAGGAAGTCGACGGCGAGCACTGGGCCGAGGCCGGCGTGCTGGTCGCCGACCGGAGCTGAGGAGCGAGATGCTGGAGACGTTCACCGACATCGCCGCCATGAAGCAGGTGAACGCGCGCTTCGGGTTGAAGAACACCCCGGTGATCCGCGTGGGCGACCTGTACTTCTGCAGCGGCCTGACCGCCCTGGACCTGGAGACCGGCGGCGTCGTGGAGGGCGACGACATCCGCGCGCACGCGCGGGTGGTGCTCGACGACGTCGCGGCGATCCTCACCGAGGTCGGTCTCTCCCTGGACCACGTCGTGAAGATCAACGCCTACCTGGCCGACCCGGTCCATGACTTCCCCGCGTGGAACGAGGTCTACCTGGAGCGGTTCGCCGAGCCGTATCCGTGCCGCACCACCGTGGGCGCCGAGCTGCACGTCGGGCGGATCGAGCTCGACGTGACCGCCGCCCACCAGCCGCGCCGCTGACCCGACCGCAGAGGAGCAATCCTGATGACCACCACGTACCCGACCGAGCCGGGCGGTGACCTGGCGACCGCGGCCGCGTTCTTCGAGCTCGGCGACCGGCTCGGCATCCTGCACCTGCTTGAGACCAACCCGCACGTGCGGCCGGACGCCGTCGCCGGGGAGGTGGACCTCCCCGAGGCGAACGTCCGCGACTACCTGGAGGCCATGCGGCACGCCGGGTTCGCCGAGGCCGACGACGAGGGCCGGTACCGGCTGGCCGACGACTACCCCGACATCCGCTACCAGGCCGGATACGTGTCGTGGTCGATGAACGCGAACCGCCCGTACATCGAGCACGCCCGCGAGTTCCTGCTCGACCCGGACAACGCCGACCGTACGTACCAGCGCGACCTGCGGCAGGTCGCGGTGGCGTCGGAGTGGATCGGCCGGCGTGCCTTCTACCCGGCGGCGCTCGAGGCGATCATCAGCCTGGCGCCCACCCGCTTCGTCGACCTCGGCGCCGGCTCCGGGCGGCTGCTCATCGACATCTTGAGCCGGTTCCCCGAGTCCACCGGCCTGGCCCTGGACATCAGCGCCGGCGCCTGCGAGCAGGCCGAGCTGCAGGCCAAGAAGGCGGGCCTGGAGGACCGGCTGACCGTCGTGTGCCGGTCCATCCAGTCGGTGGCCGACGACCCGTCGGTGATCGCCGGGGCGGACGTCATCCACGGCGGGTTCGTGTTCCACGACATGATGCCCGAGGACGAGGAGGTCGCCGACCGGCTCCTCGCGCGCTGCCGGGAGACGCTCGGCGAGCGCGGGACGATGGCCATCTCCGACGTGGTGCCGTACCGCGACGAGCGGCGCGAGCGCGCGTTCAGCGCCTGCACCACGTACTTCCACCAGGCGTTCATGCACCGCCGGCTGCTGACCATCGACGAGTGGCGGGAGAAGTTCCACAACGCGGGCTTCGGCCACGTCGAGGTGGTGCAGCACCGGCTGCCCAGCGGCCGGCTGTTCCTGGCCACCGCCTGAGCCGCCGCGAGAACCGGGAGGCAGTGCCGTGTACGCGATCCTGCTGCACTACCACGTACCGCTCGAGCGCATCGACGAGCTCAAAGACGAGCACCTCCGGCACATCGACGACCAGGTCGAGGACGGGCTGTTCGTCCTGGGGGGCCGGCTGGTCCCCCGGACGGGCGGCTTCATCCTCGCCAACACCGACGACCGCGAACGCGTGACCAAGGCGCTGGACTCCGACCCGTTCATGCGCTCCGGCTCGGCGACGTACGAGCTGCACGAGTTCGTCCCGACCAAGGCCGGCTCCGGTGTCCAGGCCGAGCTCGGCATCACGCTGCCCTGACCGGGAGTGACCATGGAGATCGGCGTGTCGGCGTTCATCACCGACGAGGGACCGCATCCGGCGCGGCTCGCCGCCCAGGCCGAGGAGCGCGGCTTCGCGTCGCTGTTCCTGCCCGAGCACACGCACATCCCGGTGCGCCGGGAGTCGCGGTGGCCGGGCGGCGAGGACCCGCTGCCCCGCGCGTACCTGCGGTCCGCCGACCCGTTCGTGGCGCTGGCCATGGCCGCGCAGGCCACCACGCGCCTGCGGCTCGGCACCGCCGTCACGCTGCTCGCCCAGCGGGACCCCATCGTGACCGCCAAGGAGATCGCCACGCTCGACCTGTTCTCCGGCGGGCGCACGGTGCTCGGGGTGGGGTCCGGCTGGAACCGCGAGGAGGCGCGCAACCACGGCGTGCCGGTGGCCCGGCGCGCCGCGGTGGTCGCCGAGTACGTCCGCGCGATGACCGCGATCTGGACGCAGGAGCGGCCGGAGTTCCACGGCGAGTTCGTCGACTTCGACCCGATCCACTGCCGCCCCAAGCCGCTGCGCCGCCCCGAGGTGCTGGTCGGCGGCTGGGGCCGCAGTACCTTCGACCGGATCCTGGACCATGCCGACGGCTGGCTGGCGCCGCGCACCGACGACCTCGACACGCTGGCGCCCGGCATCACCGAGCTGCGCCAGCGGGCCGGCGCGCGGGGCCGCGAGGTGGGCGTCACCGCGTACGTGCGGCCGGACGCGCCCGCCGACCTGGAGATGGCCGCCGAGCTCGGCATCGAGCGGGTCATCGTGGACCTGACGCAGTGCCCGCCGGACGAGGTGCCGGCCGCGCTGGACCGGCAGGTGCGGGCGGCGGCGTGATCAGCGCGCCGCCCCGTACACGCGGGCCAGTTCGGTGAAGGCGGCCTTGGGCTCCCACGGCATGCCGGGGTAGCTGCGGCCCGCGCCGCCGTCGAGGACCGTGACGATGCCGAGGCTGGCCAGGTCGAGGTCGGCGCGCGGGTCGCCGCCGGGCCGGTGCGGGTGGCTGTGGAGGGCGAACAGGAACACGAAGGCCGCGTCGACGCCCGCGGCGTCGAAGTCCTCGATCAGCTCCCGCAGGTACGCGGCCTGCCCGGCCTCGTCGCGCTCGTACCGGGCGTCCAGCCGCAGCGGGGCGCCGGTGTCCGGGTCGGCCTCGACGACCTCGAGGACGCGGGCGCCCCGGTCGGCGGCGCCGCGGTAGGTGGCCGTGCCGAACTCGGTGATGGCGACCGGCTTGTCCTGCGCGGCGACGGCCGCCCGTACGGCCTCGCCGAACCCGTCGGCGATCTCGGCCGAGCGGTACAGGTCGAAGCCCGCGATGTCGAACGGCGTCCAGTCGACCTGCTCGAAGTGGATCGAGGCGTAGGTGACCTTGCCGGCGAAGCGCTTGCGGACGGTCGCGGCGGCCTCGGCGAGGAACGCGTTGATCCGGGGACCGATCCCGGGGATCAGCTCGCGGGCCCGGGCCGGGTCGCCGAGCAGGTGCGCGACCCGGTCGTCGACGGTGTCGCCGGGCACGAAGCCGGGGCTCATCACGGTGAGCTCGGCGCCGGTGACGAACACCACCTCGGCGCCGCGCCGCCGGACGCGTTCGGCGCGCCGGGCGCAGTCGTCGAACAGCGCCAGCATCTCCTCGGGCGCCAGCTCCAGGGGGTACGGCGAGAACCAGACCTCAAGCCCGAGGTCGGCGGCCGCGGTGGCGGCGGTCTCCAGGCGCTCGGGGTCGCCGCCGATGATCCGTACGGCGGTGCAGTGCAGGTCGTCGCGGATGATGCGGAGCTCGCGCCGGACGAGCTCGGGGTCGAACGCCTCCCGGGACAGCCCGGTGCCGGACCGCAGGCCGGTGTCGTAGCTGATGCCGCGTGCGCGCATGGCGGGTCCTCCTCGATTAGGGTACGGGCGGTACCGTACAGCAATAGGGTACGGTTCGTACCGTGAGCGGGACACGGAAACGCGGAAGCGAGCTGGAGAACGCGATCCTCGACGCCGCCATCGCCGAGCTGCGGGACGGCGGGTACGCGGCGCTGACCATGGACCGCGTCGCGCGGGCCGCCGGCACGAACAAGAACGCCATCTACCGCCGCTGGCCCAACCGCGCCGCGCTCGGCGTCGCCGCGTACCGCCGGATGACCGCCCCCGCCCCCGCTCCCCCCGACACCGGCAGCCTGCGCGAGGACCTCCTGGAGCTGCTGCGCCGCGCCAACCGCACGTGGACCTCCCCGTACGGCGAGATCCTCCGTGCGCTGCTCGCGGGCGCCGCCGAGGACCCGGAGCTGCGCCCCCTCCTCCGCGGCCACACTGGCCACGCGGAAGGCGCAGGCCACGCGGGTGGCCAGGGCGACGCGAGCGCCGCGGGCCATGCGGAAGGCGCGGGCGGCGGCTCCGACCCGTGGCTCGCGGTCCTGGAGCGGGCCGTGGCGCGCGGGGACGCGCCGCCGGAGGCGCTGCATCCGCGGGTGGCGTCGGCGCCGGTGGCGCTGCTGCGCAACGAGTACGTGACGCGCGGGGAGCCGTCCGCGCCGGACGCCACGCTCGTGGAGATCGTCGATGAGGTGGTGCTGCCGCTGATCCGCGGCCGGGCCGGGTGATCTCCCGGGCGGCCGGGCGTTACGATCCGACGATGGGACAGGAGCGTGAGACCTGGTTCACCCCGCTGACCCCGTTGGCGTTCTTGGGGCGGGCGGCGGAGGTCTTCCCGGACAAGACGGCGATCGTGTACGGCGACCGGCGGATCACCTACGCCGGGTTCGCCGCCGAGGCCACCCGGCTGGCGAACGCGCTGCGCGCCTCAGGCGTACGGCCCGGCGACCGGGTGGCGTACCTGCTGCCGAACATCCCGGAGATGCTGGTCGCGCACTTCGGGGTGCCGCTGGCCGAGGCGGTGCTGGTGGCGATCAACACCCGGCTGGCGCCCGCGGAGGTCCGCTACATCTGCGCGCACTCCGGCGCCAAGATGCTGGTCGTGGACGCGGGGCTGCATCCGGCGGTGGCGCCGATCGCCGCCGAGCTCGACCTGGAGGTCGTCACCGTCACCGACCCGGCGTCCGGCGCGGCCCCGGACCCGGCGGTGGGCGGCATCGCGTACGCGGACCTGCTGGCGCGCGGCGCCGACACGCCGCTGCCGTGGGAGGTGGCCGACGAACGGTCCACCATCTCGATCAACTACACGTCCGGGACGACCGGCACGCCGAAGGGCGTGATGTACCACCACCGGGGCGCGTACCTGAACTCCCTGGCCGAGCTGGTGCACTCGCGGCACACGACGGAGTCGCGGTACCTGTGGACGCTGCCGATGTTCCACTGCAACGGCTGGTGCACGCCGTGGGCGGTCACCGCGATCGGCGGCACGCACGTGTGCCTGCGCGCGGTCGACCCGGTGGAGATCTGGCGGCTGCTGGACGACGAGGGCGTCACGCATCTCAACGGCGCCCCGACCGTACTGAACGCGATCACCGGCTCGGACCGGGCGCACGAGCTGGACCGCGAGGTCGTGGTGACGACGGCGGGCGCGCCGCCGAGCCCCACGGTGATCCGCCGGATGACGGAGCTGGGCGCGCGGCTGGTGCACGTGTACGGGCTGACCGAGACGTACGGGCCGTACACGGTGTGCGAGGTGCAGGACGGCTGGGTGCGGCTCGACCCGGCCGAGCGGTTCCGGGCGCTGGCGCGGCAGGGCGTCGGGATGGTCAGCACCGACGGGATCCGCGTGGTGCGCGAGGACATGAGCGACGTGCCGCGCGACGGCGTCACGATGGGCGAGGTCGTGATGCGCGGCAACAACGTGATGTCCGGCTACTTCGCCGACCCGGAGGCGACCGCCACGGCGTTCCGCGGCGGCTGGTTCCACTCCGGTGACCTCGGCGTGTGGCACCCGGACGGCTACATCGAGCTGCGCGACCGGGCCAAGGACATCATCATCTCCGGCGGCGAGAACATCTCCACGATCCAGGTGGAGGCGGCGATCGACTCCCACCCGGCGGTGGCCGAGGTCGCGGTCGTGGGCGTGCCGGACGAGAAGTGGGGGGAACGCCCGAAGGCCTTCGTGGTCCCGCGCCCCGGCGAGACGGTCACGGCCGAGGACATCATCGAGCACGTACGGAGCCAGCTCGCCCGCTTCAAGGCCCCCGAGCACGTCGAGTTCGTCGAGGAACTCCCGAAAACCTCCACAGGCAAGATCCAGAAGTTCCAACTACGCGCCAGGGAGTGGCCGACGGAGACCCGGGTGCAGGGCTAGGGCGCGCCTCGAAGCCGGGCCCCACACCCGGCCCGCGCTCCGCGTGTCCCGCGCTTCCGCGTGAAAAGGCCTCGCTTCGCGAGACTGATTTTCTGCGCGTGGACCGTGTGCCTGGTTGGGCGCCGTTTGCGAAGTGCCGGGCGGGTGCGGGGCGGGATCCTGTGCAGATTCCTCGCACGGGGGCGTTGTGGTACAGCCAGGGTGCCGAGCCGAAGATCACGCGCTGCGCGCTACCCCGCGCGGGGTTGACGCCCGCCGCAGGCCACGCCTTGAACCCTGGAAGTACAACAACGCCCCCATGCCAGGAATCTGCACACGGCGAAAGTGCAGAGACTTGGCCACACCGTCGCGGTACCGCCAGGATTCAAAGCGTCGCCCGCGGCG
>Ga0164243_10005443_pt1 | contig 19429 bp, 14 predicted proteins | sample OricompcompostOP_FD_108781 | JGI IMG/M metagenome (GOLD analysis project Ga0164243, IMG submission 108781) | Organic Plus compost microbial communities from Emeryville, California, USA - Original compost - Organic plus compost (OP) | ecosystem: Engineered > Solid waste > Mixed feedstock >... | reverse complement strand
GGATACGACCGTGGCGGTGGATATGACCGTGGCGGCGGATACGATCGCGGCGGCGGTGGTGGATACGACCGTGGCGGCGGCGGTGGTTACAATCGCGGCGGTGGCGGCGGTGGTTATGACCGCGGCGGTGGCGGCGGTTACAATCGCGGCGGCGGTGGTGGATACGACCGTGGCGGCGGTGGTGGTTACAATCGCGGCGGTGGCGGCGGTGGTTATAATCGCGGTGGTGGCGGTGGCTACAATCGCGGTGGTGGACGCCAGAACGTTCAACGTCGTAAACCGGAACCAAAACCAGATAATAAAATCTACTTTATCGCGCTCCTGCCAACCGCAGAAGTAGGTAAAGAAATCATAAAAATCAAACAGGAATTCGCAGAGCAATACGGCCCTGTTTACGCACTGAAAGTATTACCGCACATTACCCTGCAGGTGCCTTTCACCGCTGACCCGGCCCTGGAAAAAGCCTTCTGCGATGAACTCACCGAGTTCGCGAAAACACAGGCGCCTTTCGAAGTGTCGCTCAACGGTTTCGGTACATTCCCGAACAAACAAAACCGTGTGCTCTTCATTAACGTGGAAAAGAGCGAAACCATGTCGGCTATGCACCGTCAGCTGATCAACTTCCTGCGTAAGGAATTTGGCTTCAGTACGATGCTGGCACGTACCGGGTTCACGCCGCACGTTACCGTGGCCTTCAAAGACCTGGACGACGAACAGTTCAATAAAGCATGGCCTGAATACGAAAACAAAGAGTATAAGGCTACCTTTAAAGTGAACAACCTTTACTTCCTCCGCCATAACGGCAAATCCTGGGAAGTACTGCAGAAATGCAAACTCGGCGGCGCTTAACCGGCAACCGTCTGAAAATAATAAAGGGTCCGTACTTCCAGTGCGGACCTTTTTTTTATTGCAATAGCCCCTATTGCAATAATGGGGGTAGCGCAATCCGCCGTTACAGCCCGGCGGATCACACTACAGCATACAACTGAATATCAATATCATCATTAATACCCAGCTGATACCCAAACATGCATAGGCTACAAATACTTCCCGGCCGGAACCGGCTAACTTCGTATGTCCGTTCATGTACTTTTATTATTACGACGTCGTGATGGCGATTTACCCCTATCTGTACAGAAAAATAAACAAGTATCTGTACAGAAAAATAAACAAGTGAGGAGTGCATACAATAACCGTTTTACAGGCATCCACCGCAGTGGGAGAGCAGCGCCGGAGTCGCTTAAGGGCCGCGGTGCGCCACTTCAGAAAAGTTGGAAAAAAAACCAAAAAAAAGAAGCCGGTAGTATAGACATACTGCCGGCTTTATGATTAACCCCTATGAAAACCAACTATTGCTCTTTGGCTATAATTGTACTATTGCTTTCTATATACCAATTTTGCAAACACGGTGCCATAAAATGATGACAGCCTGCCATTTAACAATTCTTTTGGTTGAGTTTAACAAAATAAAAAACCCGCCGGATGACCGGCGGGCGCTGTAAATACTTTATTAGAGCGACTTATCGTCTGTTTAACTTACTCAGTAAGCGGAGGATTTCCAGGTACAACCATACCAGTGTTACCATCAAACCAAAGGAGGCATACCATTCGAAATACTTAGGCGCGCCTTGTGCTACTCCCTGCTCGATCATATCAAAATCAAGGATCAGGTTCAGCGCAGCAATGGCCACCACGATCAGGCTGAACACAATGCCAAATGTACCGCTGCCGAAAATTAATGGCATATCGATGTTAAACATGCGCAGCACCATAGCTACCAGGTAAAAGATGCCAATACCCAGTGTAGCGGTGATGATGATAGATTTAAAACGCTCCGTTGCACGGATCACGCCAACGCGGTATAAGATCAGCATGGCGATAAATACGCCAAAGGTGAGTCCTACAGCCTGCATGACGATGCCATGCGATTGCGCATTGTAAACAGCTGAAACTGCGCCAAGGAATAAGCCCTCAGCCAGTGCATATGCAGGCGCCAGGTAACCGGCCCATTCTTTCTTAAAAATAATGATCAGCGCGAGTACAAAACCACCCAACGCACCGCCAATCATCAGTGGTAACGCATTGCCAGTGCCCATCGCGAACTGCCCCCAGGAAAATACGGCAGCCGCTATCAGCAACAATAGCATGAAAGACATTTTGTTAACAGTACCACGGATGGTCATGGCTTCCCCTTGCTGAGCCGCCTTGTTAAACATGCTCTCCTTCAATACAGGGTTGTTCGATTGAAATAATGCCATAGATATGAGTTTAAAATTATACCTGCCAAATTACAACTTCCGCCTGATACATAACTATTCTATATATAATTTTTAGAGAAATATTAGCATTTGCCCGGGAATAACTTCTGGTTATCACCCATAACAAGAAGTAATAGCAATCAGCACTTTGGGTTATAATAGTCTACCAACTTTGTGTACTTTTGTGCCTGAAGGGCGGCAAGGCCAATTTTTGAGTGGGATTACTACCTGCCGATTGCCTAAATTTACACCCTGATAAAAGATATACCTTAAAAAGATCAATAGATGCCAAATACTTCGATTCAACAGCTGGAGGATGTAGTAATAAAATTCGCAGGCGACAGTGGCGATGGTATGCAGCTCACGGGTAGTCAGTTCTCGAACAACACTGCCCTGATAGGTAACGACCTGAGTACGTTCCCGGACTTCCCTGCTGAGATCAGAGCCCCGCAAGGAACCCTGGCAGGTGTAAGTGGATTCCAGCTCCATTTCTCCTCTAACAGAATATTCACCCCCGGCGATGCCTGCGATGTACTCGTAGCCATGAACGCCGCCGCTCTTAAAGCTAACCTGAAAGGACTGAAAAAAGGCGGTATCATCATCGCCAATACGGATGGTTTCGATTCCAAAAACCTCCGCCTCGCCAACTATCCGGAAGGCGTAAATCCCCTGGAAGACGGCTCCCTCGTCGATTATCAGCTGCACACCATGGATGTCACCAAAATGACCCGCGAAGCGCTGAAAGAATCTACCCTGGGGATGAAAGAGAAAGACCGCGCCAAAAACATGTTTGTGCTGGGCTTCCTCTACTGGCTGTACGACCGCAACATGGAAAATACCGAAAACTTCCTCCGGGAAAAATTCGGTAAAAAGCCGGAAATCCTGGAATCCAACCTGAAAGTACTCCACGCCGGCTACAACTTCGCCGATACGGTGGAGGCCTTCAGTACCCGCTACCGGGTGGAGAAAGCCCGCATGGAACCGGGTACCTACCGCAGCATCACCGGTAACACCGCCTTATCATACGGCCTCGTGGCAGCAGCCCAGAAAGCCAATCTCCCGATGTTCCTGGGTACCTATCCCATTACGCCGGCTTCTGATATCCTCCACGAGCTTAGCCGCCTTAAAAACTTTAATATCCGCACTTTCCAGGCGGAAGATGAGATTGCAGGTATCACCTCCGCCATCGGCGCGTCTTACGGCGGCCACTTTGCGGTGACTACCACCTCCGGCCCCGGCGTTGCCCTCAAAGGCGAGGCGATGGGACTGGCTGTAATGCTCGAAATTCCGCTCCTGATCGTAGATATTCAACGTGGCGGACCTTCCACTGGTCTTCCTACCAAAACGGAGCAATCCGACCTCCTGCAGGCTTATTATGGCCGTAACGGCGAGTGCCCGATGCCGGTGATTTCCGCATCTACGCCTGCCGATTGCTTCGACGCCGTATTTGAAGCCTCCCGCATCGCCCTGCAGCACATGACCCCGGTGATTTTCCTCAGCGACGGGTATATCGCCAACGGCGCAGAGCCATGGCGCTTCCCGAAAGCGGCGGACCTCCCGGAGATCCCCGTGAAATTCAAAACCGAGCTGGCAGAAGGCGAGGAACAATACCTGCCATACCACCGCGATGAGAAACTGGTACGCCCCTGGGCGCTGCCTGGTACGCCCGGACTGGAACACCGCATCGGCGGCCTGGAAAAGCAAAACATCACCGGTAACATCAGCTACGACCCTGAAAACCACCAGGTAATGGTGAAAATCAGGCAGGAGAAAGTGGACCGGATCGCTGATTACATCCCGCTGCAGAAAATTGAGATCGGACCTGAAAAAGGAAAAGTGCTGGTACTGGGCTGGGGTTCTACCTACGGCTCCATTAAGAGCGCCGTACTGGAACTGCTCGCAGAAGGCCATGAAGTAGCGCACGCACACCTGCGCCACCTCCGTCCGTTCCCGAAAAACCTGGCGGAAATCCTCCATAGCTACGATAAAGTACTGATCCCGGAAATCAACAACGGTCAGCTGATCAAAATCATCCGCGATCAATTCCTCATCGATGCGCAGGGATACAATAAGATCATGGGCGTACCTATCACGAAAAGTGAACTGGTTACCAAGATAAGGGAACTCCTCGCCTAAAGGCATCAGGAATAACACTTTAATATGATTTACAGGGCAAAGTCTGCATAAAGCAGGTTTTGCCCTTTTTATTGCGCACGATACATGGCGTTTTTTTTGTACTTTAACGATATGAAGAGTATTACAGCTACGTCTTCGACTTATTTTATGGATCAAGCGATATTTTATGAATACTTTACGCGTATTACTCTGCACCGTAATCCTAGCTGTAGTATGCTTCCCCGCGTGGGCGCAAACGAATACCTTTGAAGTGAGAATAGCCAACCACCCGGTTGGTACCATCGAAGCCAGGCAGGACGTTAATGGACATGCAAAAAGCATCGTCATTAAAACCCATATCCAGGTGATGCTTTCAAAAGTGAACAGCGATATCGTGAATGAGTACAATAACAACGTACTCACCGTGGCAAAATCAGTCAGGCAATCCGGTAAGAACGGGGACGATAAGCTGACTACCACCCGCCGGGAAGGAGGCAGCTATACCATCGTGGTAAATGGCAGGCGTCAGGTGATTAACACCAACGAAATACAGCATTGCGTGGGAGATTTGTATTTTAGTGAACCTAAACATATCAACCGCACCTTCTCGGAAACCCTGGGCCAGTTCCTGCCGTTGAAACCGCTCGGCGGCGGACAGTATGAACTGCAGTTACCTGAAGGCAAAAAAAATATCTATAAGTACGATAATGGAACACTGGTGCAGGTAGAGGTAGACCATGCGCTGGGCAAAGCCATCATTGTCAAAAGTAGCTAACCTCATATGAATACGCATATCCCTGAAATTTACAGTTCGATACACTCACTGCTGGACAATTATGTACCACCACTGAAACCAAGGGCAGACGGTAAAAACAACCGGTATGATATGTATTATCCCTTTGAAGTGACACTTTTCGGCCGGAAGTACCCGGAGCTGTATTTTGGCGGGGTCGCAGCCTTTGAAAAGTACGTAGGACTATACTTTTTCCCGATATATTCCCACCCTGATGAATTTAAGGACGTGCCTCCCTCTCTGCGGCCGCTGCTGAAAGGGAAATCCTGCTTTCATATTAAAAAAGCGGAAGGGGAGGTTATGGGAGATATTAAGGCCCTCCTGGATAAAGGCTTCGCATTTTACCAATCCAAAGGACTCATTAAAAAATAAAGATAAAGTTCGCCTGTAAGCAGTAAGGGCGCGGACCCCACGGCCGCGCCCTTACTGAATTTTATACCTTTTACTTAATGGGCAATCGCCCTCACCTTTGCATATTATGCGTTCCTTTTCTCAATGATACGCCCTTACTGAATTATATACACCGCGCCTATTCCGCAAGCGTCTTCTCAATAATCTGACCCGTAGCCTTGTCCTTCAGGATCACTTTCCTGGCGCCGAAATGCGTCATTTCCTCCTTTACAAGGTAGTACTGCTCATCGTAGTCCTGCTGGGTTTTTTCTTTCGAAATACCTTCCTTCCCGCGCCAGATTTCCAGTTGTACCGGTTCCCACTGCTTGGAAGCGGCGCTTTTGTAAGCGGCATCCAGGATGGCGTTTACTACATAACCGTCGTAGAATGTTTCCCGGGCGGCCTTCCCGTCTTCCATCGCATTAAACATATCCGTAAACATGTGGTTGTATCCCAATTCGTTGAGCTCATCGCCCACGGGGAACAGCCAGCCGCTGTTACTTTCCGCTTTTTCCGCCACATAATCCGCGCCCTTGCCGGTGGTGAACATATCGAAACCCGTGCGCAGGAAGCTGTTCAGCCAGATGGTGCCTTCCGTACCCATGACTTCGTCGCGGAGATCCAGCCCGCCGCGGAATGTCCAGCTTACTTCAAACTGCCCGATAGCGCCGTTTTCATACTTCACCAGGCCAATGGCATGGTCCTCGGCATCAATGGGTTTTACCTGCGTATCCGCCCAGCACATTACTTCCACCGGCTTAATGTCCTTGCCGATGAAGCTGCGGGCAATTTCCACGCAATGGCAGCCCAGGTCCAGGATGCAACCACCGCCGGCCTGCTCTTTATCCCAGAACCATTCGCTATGCGGGCCGGGATGCGTTTCCCTGGACTTCGCCCAGAGGATACGCCCCAAAGCGCCCTGCTGCACGCTTTCCAGCGCTTTCAGAAACTTAGGGGTATATACCAGGTCTTCCAGGTAGCCATGGAAGATGCCGGCTTTTTCTACTGCTTCCAGCATACGTTTCGCCTCGGCTGCATTGCGGCCCAGGGGCTTGGTGCAGATAACGGCTTTTTTATGTTTGCAGCAAAGTTCGACTGCTGCTTCATGAAGGTTGTTGGGCAGGGAGATGCATACGACCTCCACTTCCGGGTTAGCCACTGCCTCTTCCATGGTGGTCGTCCAGTGGTTCACTTTATAATCTTCCGCAAATTTCTTCGCACTCTCTTCCCTGCGGGAGTAGATGCTGACGATCTTGTCGCGGCTGCGCTGGCCTTGCAGGGAGTCTGCATAAAAGCGCCCGATGAAGCCCGAGCCGAGCATTGCTATCTTTGCCATAGTACTAGTGGTTTATTGCTGCTGAAGAATCACTACTCTTGTCTTTAAACGCGATCAGGAACAGTACGAGTACCGCCACTGCAATCCCGGCCGGGATGAGCCAGATGGCATGCCAGTCGTGGGAGTCAGGGCCTGTTCTGTATTTTTCAACGATAGGTCCGCTGAGCAGGAACCCGATCAGCATCCCTACGCCATAGGTGGCCAGTGTAACAAAGCCCTGTGCGGAGCTTTTGAATTTCTCTCCTGCCTTGCGGTCGGTATAAATCTGCCCGGTTACGAAGAAGAAATCGTAGCAGACCCCATGCAGCAGGATACCTACCAGCAGCATCCAGAGGTTGGCGTCAATATCCCCGTTGGCAAACAGCAGGTAACGGATACCCCAGGCCAGCATACCGATGCCCAGCATCCATTTCACACCCAGGCGGCGGAAAAGGAAAGGAATGATCAGCATGAAAAGCACTTCGGACACCTGTCCCAATGATTGCTTGGCGGCGGCAGCCTCCAGGTGAATCTCATTCAGGAAGGGGTTGGTGAAATTATAATAGAATGCCAGCGGAATACAAATGAGGATGGAGGAGATAAAGAATACGCGGTAAGACGGGTCTTTCAGCATACCGATAGCGTCCAGCCCGAGGATTTCCTTTATATCGATCCGGCTGCCTTTTTTCAAAGGCGGGGTTTTGGGTAAGGTAAAGCTAAACAAGCCCAGGATCAGGGACGATACGGCAGCCATTTTGAAAGTAAGCTGCAACATATTGCTTTGTTCCCAGCCCAGTTTACCGATGATCAGCCCTGCAATGATCCAGCCTGCGGTGCCAAACACCCTGATCACAGAGAAGTCCTTGCTGGGATCGGCCATCTGCCGGAAGGAGATGGAGTTGACCAGGGCCAGCGTGGGCATGTAAAGGATCATGTAAGCGAGGATAAGGCCGTAGAACGGGCCGAAGTCCGTCATGTTACCGCAGCACCATAACAGTACCGCGCCGGCGAGGTGAATAATGCCCAGCATGATTTGCGCGGAAAAAAAGCGGTCGGCAAGGATACCCACGATAAACGGTGCAATGATGGCCCCGTACGATTGGGTGAGGAATGCAGTACTTACATTGTTGTCCGTTGTGTTCTGTAAGTTATGCAGCACAAAAGTGCCGAGTGTTACAAACCATGCGCCCCAGGTGAAAAACTCCAGGAACATCATGAATGAAAGCTGCAAACGCGTTGTTAATCTCATAACGTTTAAATCTTAAAATGTGGCTTAAGATAATAAAATCTGGATGAGAGCAGCAAAAAAATATGATAACCCGGCGGAAACCCTGCCTGTTTTAAAAGTTTTGCTGGTGGCGCGTTTGCCGGTGAGCTAGCTGGCTTTTACCAGCGTTTTGTAGTATTTGCAAGCCGGGCGAAGCGGGCATTCCCCGCACTTGGGATTGCGGGCCAGGCAGATGTAGCGGCCATGCAGGATCAGCCAGTGATGGGCGATGTAGATCTTATCCTTCGGGATGTTCTTGATCAGCTGCAGTTCCGTCTGCAGGGGCGTTTTGGCATTGGTGGTAAGGCCCAGCCGGGCGCTCACCCGGAACACATGCGTATCCACGGCCATATTCGGCTGCTGGTGTACCACGGAGGTGATCACATTGGCGGTTTTACGGCCTACGCCCGGCAGCTTCACCAGTTCAGGAACGGTGCTGGGTATTTCCCCGTTAAACTCATTCATCACCATGTTGGCCATGCCGATCAGGTGCTTGGTTTTATTGTTAGGATAACTAATGCTTTTGATGAGGGGGAAAAGGTCATCAAAGGTGGCATGGCTGAGGGCCTCCATGTCCGGATATCGCTCAAATATAGCCGGGGTGGTCATATTCACCCTTTTGTCCGTACACTGGGCGGAGAGGATAACGGCAACCAGCAGTTGATAAGGATTATCGTAAATCAGTTCGGTTTCTGCATTCGGCGCATGTTTTTCGAAGTAGTTCAGCACAAATGCGTAGCGCTCTTTCTTGGTCATGCTGTAAAGATAGAGAAAAATGCATTTTCATTCCGCCTGCGGCTGGCAGGGAATCCTGGTCATAACGTGGTGGTATAAACGATTACAGCTGTTTTTCGGTAGTGCCGGCTGCGTAGTCGAAGATGAGCTGCAGGGTAGACATCCGGGGGGAGTAGCTGACCGTGTTAAGAGTAGCCTTCACATGTTCCAGGCTGGCTTCTACCTCAGTGCTGAGGCTGGGTTGTTCCTGGTTGAGATGCTGAAGGTCGCTGGCAGTAACAAGACACAGATTAGAAAGGACAGAATGTGTAAAATTACTCATGCATTACTTTTTTAATATTTAATACAGGAAATATAGTTAACAGCAATATAAACGACAGATGAGCAGAATCTATTGTTAAATTAACGTTTTTTTTTGAGATGGCCAATTGGCGGGGATCCCGGGCTATTTGGCGGGAGGGGCAGGCGTGAGGATAAAAAGGTCTTCGTTGTCCTTTTTCATGAAATACTTTTCCCGGGCGAACTTTTCCAGTTTTTCCGGGCTGGAAAGCAGCTCCTGCTGCTCTTCCTTGGTTTTCTTTATCTCGCTGATAAAGAACTCTTTCTGTGATTCCAGCTTGTTCACTTCAGATTGGAACTGGTACTGGTACATGAGGTTGGTCTTATCCAGAAAAGCGATCCATAGCAGGAACAGGCCACCCGTTACAAAGAAGAAATTCTTTAACAGGCCGGGTACTTTTATGGATTTGATTTTCTGCATACTGCAAAATACGACTTGTAGTTCAAAAATAGAACGCGGGCGACTACTTTTCAGTATGTGCCCGCGTTGAAATTATCTGGAAGTAATCGCTTACTTTTTACCAAATTTGATGGATTTGCCAGGGTAGATCGCGTTCGCGCCCAGCTGCTCTTCGATGCGGATCAGCTGATTGTATTTGGCCATACGGTCAGTACGGGAAGCGGAACCGGTTTTGATCTGACCGCAGTTCAGCGCTACCGCCAGGTCAGCGATAGTGGTGTCCTCGGTTTCACCGGAGCGGTGGCTCATGATGGAAGTGTAACCGGCTTTGTGCGCCATGTTTACCGCATCGATGGTTTCAGTTACAGTACCGATCTGGTTTACTTTGATCAGGATGCTGTTACCGATACCTTTTTCGATACCTTCTTTCAGGCGGATTACGTTGGTAACGAACAGGTCGTCCCCTACCAGCTGTACTTTATCGCCTACTGCCTGGGTCAGTTTTTTCCAGCCTTCCCAGTCATCTTCCGCCATACCGTCTTCGATGGAAACGATCGGGTATTTAGCGCACCATTCAGCCCAGTAAGCTACCATTTCATCGCTGGAGATTACTTTCTGGGAGGATTTGTAGAATTTGTAAGTTTTGTCGGCATCGTTGAACATTTCGCTGGAAGCAGCGTCCAGTGCGATGGCGATTTGTTCGCCAGGAACGTAGCCGGCAGCTTTGATCGCTTCCAGTACTGTTTCAATGGCTTCTTCGTTGCTCTGGATTTCAGGAGCGAAACCGCCTTCGTCACCTACGTTGGTGCTGTAACCTTTCTTTTTCAGCACGGATTTCAGGTGGTGGAATACTTCCACGCCCCAGCGCAGCCCTTCGGAGAAGGTAGCGGCGCCCACCGGCACGATCATGAATTCCTGGAAGTCGATTTTGTTATCAGCGTGTACGCCACCGTTGATGATGTTCATCAAAGGCACAGGCAGGGTGAAAGCGTTTACGCCACCCAGGTAGCGGTACAGCGGTTGGTTGCAAACTTCGGCAGCTGCTTTTGCTACGGCCATGCTCACAGCCAGGGTAGCGTTAGCGCCCAGTTTTGCTTTATTTGGAGTGCCATCGAGTTCGATCAGCAATTTATCAATACCAGCCTGGTCGGTTACATCCCAGCCTTCCAGTTCTGATGCAATAATTTCGTTAACGTTGTTTACCGCCTGCAGTACTCCTTTACCCATGTAAACGCTCTTATCGTTGTCGCGCAGCTCAACTGCTTCGTGTTTACCTGTAGAAGCCCCGGAAGGTACCGCTGCACGGCCAAAATGACCATCTTCAGTTGTTACGTCTACTTCAATAGTAGGATTACCACGGCTATCCAGAATTTGTCTGGCATGGATCTCTGAAATAATACTCATAGTTCGAAAATTATAAAATTGTTATATGGCTAGTACTGTAAACTATTAATAATGAGCATCTTTACATTGCAAAAACCAAGGGGGATCACTTTGTCAGGTCCCGGAATATGGTTTCCAGGCTTTGTGAATTGCTCTGCAAAGAAAGTATGTTCCGGTTATTAATCAAAGCAAATTGTAAGAGGTTTTTTCTGACCGCCTCTACTTCGGTGCTGTACAGGCGCCAGTAGTTGCCTTCCTGCGCTTCTGCCCGGCTGACGCCCGGAATGGCCAGCAGCTCCGCTGCGGTGACCGTTTCCCCGAAGCCCACTTCCAGGTAACCGTTGCCTGCGCCGGCCTGCCGCAGCGCTGCCAGCTTATCATCGGCAATGATATTGCCCTTGTTGATGATCATAACGCGGTCGCAAAGGGCTTCCACCTCCTGCATGATATGGGTAGACAGTACTACCGTTTTATCTTGCCCCAGCGTTTTGATCAGGTTTCGGATTTCAGCCAGCTGGTTTGGGTCCAGGCCGGTGGTCGGTTCGTCGAGAATCAGGACCTCCGGATCATGGAGCAGCGCATGGGCCAGCCCTACGCGCTGCTTATAGCCGTTGGACAATGCGCCCACCTTCTTTTTGCTTTCCGGGGTTAAACCCGTCAGGTCGATCACCTCCGCTATCCGCCTGGAGGCGGCAGTTCCCAGCTGGTGTACCCCCGCCATAAATTCCAGGAATTCCTTTACATACATGTCGTAATACAGGGGATTGGACTCCGGCAGGTACCCCACCCGTTTCCGCACTTCCAGGGACTCCTTTACAATATCAAAACCGCATACCGTAGCCGTGCCGCTGGTAGGAGGCAGGTAGCCCGTGATCATTTTCATGGTAGTGGATTTTCCGGCCCCGTTCGGCCCCAGAAAACCGGTGATTTCCCCTTTTCTTAACTCGAAGGATATGGCATTCACCGCTGTTTGTTCCCCGTAAATCTTGGTGAGTGACGAAACCTTTATAGACATCAGCGTAGTTTATTGCTTTGCGGCAACTAATGTACGAAAAGCATTCAGGTTTTATTATACTCGATTAAAGTTGTTATGTAGCCCCTGAATAAGATGCTCTTATATATAGAATGCTCATCAAATGACAGCTTAAAAACATGCAATTTTTAACATAGTTTTATAGATTGGCATATCTATTGCACTTGTAGCGACACCTGTACATAAGGACACCCACTAAACCTCTAAACGCCTTACCGATGTAGTTTCTTTTTTCAACGCTACCTGTATGAAGCAGCCGTTCTCCTTCCGCCATTGGGGAACCATGACTTTGTGCGCAGGTCTGTAGTATTTATCCCTTAGGCTGCCTGGCTCACCGCCGGCAGCCTTGCCAGGTTTAACGGTAACGTATAAACGAAAATAATCTGCCTGTAAATCACTAACTTTCAGCTAGTCATTGAATAGTATATTTGCAGGTATGAAGAATGTCATAGGATTATTTTGCTTACTCCCGTATTTGTTAAATGCCCAGACGCCCGGTGCAGAAAAAAACTACCCCCAGGGATACTTCAGGAATCCCCTGAACATCCCCATCGAACTCGCCGGCAACTTTGGTGAACTGCGGCCTAACCACTTCCACTCCGGGATGGATATCAAAACACAGCAACGCGAAAACCTGCCCGTACACGCTGCGGCAGACGGTTATGTGAGCCGTGTAGGCGTATCCCACACAGGCTTCGGCAATGTGCTGTACATTACTCACCCCAACGGCTATACTACCGTATATGCCCACCTCAATACCTTCTTCCCCGCTTTACAGGCTTATGTAAAGCGCCAGCAATACCAGCAGGAAAGCTGGGCGCAGGACCTCGCTATCCCTGCCGGCAAATTCCCGGTCAGGAAGGGGGACCTCGTAGCCTATAGCGGCAACACCGGCGGCAGCGCAGGCCCGCACCTCCACTTCGAAATCAGGAACACCGCCACGGAAAAGCCTTTGAACCCGCTGCTCTTTGGCTTCAATATACCGGATACCAAAGCCCCTGACGTTTATCGCATCGCCGTGTACGACCGGGAAAAAAGTATCTATGAGCAATCGCCTAAGATAGTACTGGTTAAAAAAGTGGGTAATACCTATGTTACCACCCAGCCGGTGATCCAGGTAGCCGCCAACAAAGCAGGACTGGCCGTTGGGGCGATCGACCGGATGAACAACGTCCCCAACACCTACGGCATCTACGAGGCCACGCTGGTGCATAACGATGAGCCGGAAATAGATTTTCAGCTGGATAATATCGGGTATGAAGAAACCAGGTACCTCAATGCGCATATCGACTATAAGGTGAAAAAAGGCGGAGGGCCTTACCTGCAATTGCTGTTTTCCCTGCCGGGCAATGAACTGGATATTTACCGGGATATTAACGGGGACGGTACGGTAGACCTCTCCGATGGCGAAGTGCATCATATGCAGCTGCTGGTAAAAGACGCCTACGGGAACGCCTCTACGGTGAAATTCAACCTGCAGAAATCCGCCGCCCCGGCGCCGGAAGCTACCTGCGCCAACACCATGTACCCCGGCTCCAATAATATCTTCGAAAACAACCGGGTCGAGTTCTACCTCGATGAACAGGCCCTGTACGATAATATCTGCTTCCGCTACGCCGAAACGGCGGCTACCAGCCCTAAAGCCGTGTCCAACAACTTCCGGCTGCATACGGCCCTGGTACCGGTGCACGACTACTTTGGCGTCAGGTTGCATGCCTCCAGACCGGTGCCGGCTAACCTGGAAAGCAAGGTAGTGATGGTTCGGGAAGGAGAAGGCAGCAGCGTATCCGCCACCACCCTGGAAAATGGATGGTATAAAGGCACTTTCCGCGACTTCGGTACCTTCCACCTGGAAATAGATACCGTGGCGCCTAAAGTAACCCCGCTGGGCATCAAACCCGGGGCTATCCTCAGCAAAGCCGGCAAGATATCCTTCGCCATGAGCGACGCTTCCGGCATCAAAAGCTACCGCGCCGAGCTGGATGGCAAATGGCTGATGTTTTCCAGGAAAGGTAACGTACTCACCTATACGTTCGACGAAAATTGCGGCCCGGGCTCCCACGTGCTCGTCATGACCGTTACGGACATTGCCGGCAACGAAGGCGTCTACCGTCTCACATTTAAAAGATAAACACTCAAAATCTTATAGCAATGGCAGCATTAAAAGAAGGCGATAAAGCGCCGGTTTTCAAAGGAAAGGACCAACACGGCAAAACCGTTTCCCTCACTGATTTCAAAGGGAAAAGGGTAGTGCTGTACTTCTATCCGAAAGACATGACGCCCGGCTGTACCGCACAGGCCTGCAACCTCCGCGATAACTACAACGACCTCCTGAAAAAAGGCTACGTGGTAATAGGCGTAAGTACGGACAGCGAACAAAGCCACCAGAAATTCATTGAAAAATACGACCTGCCTTTCACCCTCCTGGCGGATGAAGATCACAAGATCGTTAACCAGTACGGCGTTTGGGGCGAAAAGCAAATGATGGGCAGAACCTACGATGGTATTCACAGAACCACCTTCCTCATCAATGGCGACGGCGTGATCGACCACATCATCAAAAAACCGGATACTAAAAACCATACGGAGGAGATCCTGGAAATCTGGAAATAACGTCTGACTGTATTAAAACAAAAAATCCCGGGTACACCCCGGGATTTTTTGTTTCTGAATTTAATTATTCTTACTTATCTCTTCTGGCGCTGTTTCTTAAACAGGTTACCAGTTTTGAACTTATTACCTTCAGGGCTACCCACGCGGTCCATTGCGCAACGGAAACCTACGGTGTTGGTGGCCATGTCTTCCTGCATGTAACGGCGCGTACCCGGAGAGAGCCAGTAAGCGCGGTCGTTCCAGCTACCGCCTTTGATCACGTGCGATTTGTCGTTGATCAGGGTGGTGATACCGTAACCGTATTCCACTTGTGACAGGGAGTCGCCATCGAGGTAGTTGATCACATCCCCTTTCTGGTAGTTAAGACGGTTAGCGCTTTCTTCGTCGGTTACGTCGCGCATTTTCAGACGACCAAGGCTGTCTTTTTCCAGTTCCTTATCAGCATTCTGATACACCGTCTGGAATTTGTTACCACGGAAGTAGTTGAAGTCGTCGCCATCGATAGGGCTCAGCGGACGGTAAACGTCCAGTACCCACTCGCTTACGTTACCTGACATGTTATAGATACCAAATGTGTTCGGGAAGAAGGAGCGAACCGGGCCCGGAATGGAAGCGCGGTCGTTCAAACCTCCGGCCACACCCATGTTATCACCGGAACCACGTTTGAAGTTGGCCAGGAACATACCCTGGAAGTTACCGCGGCGGATATCACGCAAGCCGCTGGTGTTGGTGCCCCAGGAGTACACCTGTTTGTTCATGATCAGCTCTTCCCCGTGTTTTCCTTCTTTCTTGGAAGGGCCGGGGTTTTGGCCGATGTAACCCAGCGCCGCATATTCCCATTCAGCTTCTGTCGGGAGGCGGTAGTCGGGCAGCATGATACCATCTTCGAACTGGGCATTACGCGGGGTACCATCCGGATTTTTGAATTCCGTTTTGGTGCCTTTGGACATTTTGCCCGGGGTACCTTCGTACAGGCCGGCCATATAGGCTTTGGTGTCGAAAGTATTATCGTCTGTCTGATTGCCAATATCTGCCTTGGAGAGCAGACCTTTGTCCATCAGCAATTTTTCGTTTACGCGGTTGGAACGCCATTTACAGTAGTCGGTAGCCTGTTTCCAGTTTACGCCCACCACCGGGTAATCATTGTAGGCAGGGTGGCGGAAGTAGTATTCTACCAGCGGCTCGTTGTAAGCCAGCTCGCTACGCCATACCAGGGTATCCGGCAAAGCCTGGCGGTAAACATCCGGGAACGACTCCCCGTACACACGGGAAAGCCAGAAGAGGTACTCGCGGTAGTGTACGTTCGCTACCTCAGATTCGTCGATGTAAAAGGAGGATACTGTAATACGACGTGGAATGTTGTTCCAGTCGCCCATTACGTCCTGCTCGGTGGCGCCCATGGCAAAGGTACCGCCTTGTACAAACACGAGGCCAGGACCTGTTTGTTGGTTTTTATTCTTAGCCACTGCGAAACCTCCCATTTTAGGGTCGTTGTAGTTCCAGCCGGTGGCAGAAGATGTTTCTTTCTTTTTGCCGAAAAGTCCCCCGCCGTCCTTACGACAGGCAGTCATGGATAGCATTACGCTGGTACCTACGAGCAATGACAAAGAGGTTAATCTACGCATGTGATACAGCTTTAGTCGATTATATTTACAGTAAACGCAAATGTAATCTTTTTTATTTTATGGTGAAATAATTTAATTTGTAATTAACCCACTACGGCAGCCTGGTTTTCCATATTTACCGGTGTTTTTATACTTTGTGACTACTTGCGGTCAAGCAGGGAACAAGATAATGAAAGTCCTAAAATTTTATATACTAGCCCTTACCATTTCTGTTTTTGCAGTCAATATTCTTGCTGCTCAATCATTTACCTATCGCGATCACAGTGTGCTGGCCACGGGAAAATGGATCAGGCTGGCCGTATCCCGGCCGGGGATTTATAAAATAGATGCCGCTTTCCTCCGGAATGCGGGCCTGAATCCCGATCAGCTGCAGGCTGCCCAGATCCGCCTTTTCGGCAACGGGGGCGGAATGCTGCCGGAAAACCACCGCGTACATCCGGAAGCGTTACAGGAGGTGGCCCTCCTGGTAAACGACGGAGGGGATAATATTGTTAACGGGAACGACTATATTCTTTTTTATGCCCCCGGTCCGCACCGGTGGACGTATAATAAAAGTACCGGCGCCTACCAGCATGAGTATAATATTTATACGGACACGGCCTGGTACTACCTGAACGTAGGGCAGCAGGCCGGCGCGCGTATCGCCACTGAGCCTGCCCGTGCCATTCCGGAAAAATTCCAGTATCTCTTTGATTACCTCGCCTTTTATGAAAAGGACAGCCTGAACTTTTTACGCAGCGGCAAGCAGTGGTTTGCGGAGGAGTTCAGCCTGGATCCGGCCGCCGGCCGCCGCCATTCCTACCGTTTTACCCTGCCGGGGCCGCCCCGGGGACTGGTGAACGTAACCATGCGGGTGGCCGCCCGCGGCGCCAACGGGAGCAACTTCAAAGTAAGCCTGAACAAGCAGGAAGCGGCTACGGCCTACCTGTTGCCGGTAAGCGGGAACGTATTTGAGGCTTTTGCCACCGCGGCAACGGGTACAGGCGGCGTGTACCTTACCGATAAAAATATTATAGCGGATGTTGATTTTTTAGAGGGAGATAATAACGCCCGCGGATGGCTGGATTACCTGGAAATTCAGGCACGTTGCCCGCTGGTGCTGCCGGATGAAGGCATACTTTCCTTCCGGACGGATGCCCTTTATGATTCACGGCTCACCGGCATCGCCCTTTATAACGCCAATGCACAAACGCAGGTCTGGGACGTAACGCGGCCCGGTGTGCCCATTGTCTTAAAGTCCCAGCTGGCGGGCGATTCCCTTGCTGTTACCGTTAAAAACGATACCCTGCGGGAGCTGGTGGCATTTCAGCCGGCCGCCGTGCAGCAGCCGGTATTTGCCGGCCCGGTAGGGAACCAGGACCTTATGGCTGCCGCAGCACGGATGTTTATCATAACCGTCCCGGGGCTTGTACCGGCAGCGCAGCAATTAGCCAACTGGCATACCGAGCAGGGACTGGCCACTGTGGTCGTGACCATGGACCAGCTATACCATGAATTCTCCGCAGGAGCCCCAGATCCAACCGCCCTGCGCAACTTCCTGAAAGTCCTGTACGATAAAGGCCGTGCGCCGGAATATTTACTGTTATTCGGGGCCGCTTCCTACGATTACCGCAACCGGGTAAAAAACAATACCAACCTGGTGCCTTCCTGGCAAAGCACGGCTTCGCTGGACCCGGTATCCTCCTATGTGTCGGACGATTACTTCGGGCTCCTGCGGGACCAGGACGATATAAACCGCACGGATATACGAAATGAACTGCAGATAGCCATTGGCCGCATCCCCGCCAGGACTGCCGCCGAAGCGGCCATGGCGGTGAATAAGATTATGGCCTATAAGGAGCAGTCGGCCAAGGGCGACTGGCGGCACCGCCTCGTGTTTATTGCTGATGATGAAGACAATAATTTACACCTGCAGGATGCCGAAGCGCTCACCGGAATCATCAGCCGTCAATACCCGCAGTTCAACGTCAATAAAATATACCTGGATGCTTTCCCCCGGGTGTCCGGCAATACCGGCGCTACTTATCCGGAGGCCGTAGCGCAATTGATCCGGCGCGTTAACCAGGGGGCGCTGATTGTCAACTACAGCGGCCATGGCAGCAATACCCGCCTGGCGGAGGAAAACATAGTGGATGCGCAAAATATCGCCGCCTGGAAAAATGCCGACCGGCTGCCGTTGTTGCTAACCGCCACCTGCGATTTTGCGCCTTTTGACAACCCTGCGGTATTGTCGCTGGGGCAAAGTGTACTATTGCAGCGCCCAACGGGAGCGATTGCCCTGATGACGACCACCAGGGCCGTGTTTGCGGCTTCCAACAAGGAAATGAATATTAACTACCTCCATGCGGCGCTGACGCGGAATGCCGATGGCTCCTGGAAAAGTCTGGGGCAGGCGTCAAAAGCAGCTAAAAATATTACCTACGCCACAAGTATAGATATTATCAATAACCGCAAGTTCCAGCTATTGGGCGACCCCGCGCTGACGCTGGCGTTCCCGCAATATAAAATAGTGACGGATAGCATCAATTATCAGCAGCTTGATAACAATACGGTGGAGGCGCCGGCAAATTCCCTGTTAAATGTGACAGGGCATATTGAAGATGAAACCGGGGCAGTGGCAACCGGTTATAACGGTCAGCTATATACGACGATCTTCGCCCCGCCGGCGGGCAGCCAAACCCTGGGGAATACGGCCGGTAGCCAGGTCGCCGCTTTTGAGCAGCAGGAAAATATTTTTTTCCGGGGAGAACAAAAAGTCATTGCCGGCAAATTCCGCGTAACGGCACGGATGCCCGTGGATGCTGCCGTGGCACAGGGTATCGGAAAGATCAGCTACTACGGGACGGGCAACCTGGCGGATGCCGGCGGGCAGTCCGAACGCATCCGGGTAACGGGGCAGCAGGCTCCCGCCACTGACCGCGCCGGACCTCAGTTGCAGGCATGGCTTAACAACCGGCTTTTCAAAAACGGGGATATAGTGGCCGCCGACCCGCTGCTGATCGCCGACCTTGCGGACAGCAGCGGCATTAACATCTCCGGCATAATAAAAGAACATAAACTGCTTGCATTATTAGACAGTTCGGAATATATTGTATTAAATGATTATTTTAGCGCATCTTTAGATGATTACAGGAAAGGGACAGTGGTGTATCCGCTGGCAGGC